>Ga0100389_1001169_pt1 | contig 20733 bp, 24 predicted proteins | sample CryGeymeta201513_FD_81537 | JGI IMG/M metagenome (GOLD analysis project Ga0100389, IMG submission 81537) | Groundwater microbial communities from Crystal Geyser aquifers in Utah, USA - Crystal Geyser metaG 2015-13 | ecosystem: Environmental > Aquatic > Deep subsurface > Groundwater | place: USA... | reverse complement strand
GAAATAGATTGGGATATTTTGAGAAAACACGTTGTTGCCGGCCTAAGCCAGGTTGTTACTTGAAACAAATAGGGCGTCGTGTTTAATTTCGGTGTAAAATTGTGCTGAATGTCCATCAGAGAGCAGGTTTTTGAGATGCCGATCACCGCCCGAGATTTATGGTGGAAAATAACCAAAGATTGTCTTCCCGATACTCGGTTTACCGGTACCTTTTATGTCCCTCCGACTAATCATGGTGTCTACCCTGACAACAGAGACGTTATTGTTTCAGCCGACGACCTATCAAACATCCACCCGCGAATCCCAGAGGTATTTGCAATTGGTGCTATTTGTTATGGAGAAGAATTAATTTCAATTCCCATGGATGACGGAGAACCTGACGTTAATGACCTGGAAACACTCGTTTCTCCTTATTTTACATACCAACCAGAACTTCCTGGCTTGAAAAAACTCCATATTATCCCCGAATCAACCACATCTAATTTTGACCACAGCCTTTTCTGTTTGGTCGACTTTGATTGCGCCATCGACCATCTAAATGCACGAAGAATAATCAACACTTTAAGTAAAAGCAGATTTGGTAATTGATCACTTTTGGATTCCGGCGGTAGTTATCATTTGGTGCTTGATAATCGTGGCTTTAATGCCGGCCAGCTTATTCAAACATATGCTGAATTAATCCAGCTCTTTTCTCCGGATAGTTCGACAGTCAATCGGAATGTCACCGAATTATTTGCTCAGGATATAACATTGGGATCTGAACTTATAGATATTCCTTTCGGCGACACCATGATTCGTGACCAGGAGATGATTCGTCAGGCCTGTTATCGGGTTTTACAGGATTTTCGTCATCCCGATACTCCCAACGACGGCCGACCAACATTTTTTTTAGATATAAGATTTATTGCTCATGCCATTCTTCAAATCTTGAAATTTTACAATGGCAATACCGATAGTTTTGGAACCCTTAGAATTACTGCCGGGAAAAACTATTCCTCTCCACCGGTGCTAATCGCCCGGTCAATTGAGCACCAAGTAGCTCTGTATAAATACAGTCAAGCACCCTTCGTCCGGCTACAACAAAGATTGCCTGGGTTTTGACAGGATTTTTGGTAAAATTCCTTTGTGAATCTATCAATCGGTATTGTCGGTCTGCCCAATGTCGGCAAATCAACCCTTTTTAATGCTCTGTTAGGTAAAAAAGTAGCCGATGCCAGCAATTATCCCTTTTGCACCATCGATCCCAATGTCGGTGTGGTTGAAGTTCCCGATGATAAATTGCCGGTGTTGGCCAAGATAGTTAAAACTACCAAAATTATTCCGGCGGCCATCGAATTTGTTGATATAGCGGGTTTGGTTAAAGGTGCCTCCGAAGGAGAAGGTTTGGGTAACAAATTTTTAGCCAATATCCGCAATTGCGATGCTATTTGTCATATCGTCCGCTCTTTTTCTGATCCCAATGTTATTCGCGAAGGCAGCACTGATCCCAAAAGTGATTTTGAAATCATCTGCGCCGAATTGATTATTAAAGACCTGGAAACCGTTGATAAATTTATCTCCGGAATAAAAAATAACCCCATTGAATCCAAAACCAAAAAATTTGCCTTTGCGACACGTTTAAAAGCCGAACTAGAGAAAGGAGTACTGCCGGTCAATTTAAGCCTGCCCGATGAGGAAAAACAAATGCTTAGGGAATTTTTTCTCTTAACTGCTAAACCCTATTTTATTGTCGCTAATGTCGACGAAGACACCTACAAAGAAATTTCCAATTTCCAATTTCCAATTTCCAATGAAAAAACCATAATTCCAATTTCAGCCAAAATTGAATTTGAACTGTCAGAACTTTCGCCCGAAGACCGGGAAAGTTATCTTAAGGAGCTGGGGGTCGAAAAATCCGGTCTGGAAAGAGTCATTCAAAAAGCTTATGAAACTCTCAGTCTTCAGTCCTTCTACACTGCCGGTGTCAAGGAAGCCAGAGCCTGGACTATTTCTGCCGGCTCCAAGGCCCCCCAAGCCGCCGGAGTCATCCATACTGACTTTGCCAGGGGATTTATTATGGCTGAAATCGTCTCCTATCCTGACTTCGTCGCCAACGGCGGTTGGGAGGGTGCCAAGACCAAGGGATTACTGCGCCATGAGGGCAAAGATTATCTCATGCACCCCGACGACATTGTTGAATTTCGTTTTAACGTTTAAGTATTTAATTTAATTGTTTTTTCCACCGCAAATTTTCCCGGAGCTAATGTTCTTGAACTTAATTTAATTATCTCTACTTTTTGGGGGATAATTACTCCGAAATTTTTATCAACTTTTTCAAAACCTTTTCTTAATAATTCAATACTTGGAACTTCCTTATATCTCATTACATTTATATGGCCTATTTCTTCAAAGTTATTAGTATATAAAGTCCAATCCTCTTTTTTGGGATTGATGAAATCACGTAATTCTTGTCTTAGCCAATATCTGCAAGGTTGAATAATTACGGAAATCGGCACATATAACCTCAAAACTAATTTTGTACTTTAACAAAATGTCATCAATTTCAGCCGATATGATTTTGTCAGAATACTCCAGTTTAATATAAGGCAATAAAGTCATGTGTAACTTTTCAAAAGGGTAATAATACTGGTTTCCGGCAATAACTTTTAGTTCGCTAATCAGGTTCTCATATTTTCCAAAATCAAGACCATCGACACTCATATTAATTGTTTCGAGAAGTGGCATATCGTCATTCCACAACTTTACCTTGTCAAATTCAAAATTATCTATGTTTTCTCTGGCTTTAGCGATAAAATTATCCATAAGAAAATTATTAATCATCTCCGGCCCGACCGCAAGCGGGAAAACGGCTCTGGCGGTAAAAATTGCCAAGAAATTCAACAGTGAATTAATTTCAGCCGATTCCAGACAAATTTATAAATATCTAGACATTGGTGTTGGCAAAGATCACCCCAAAGGTTTTCCAATCCATTTAATTGATTTAATCGAACCAAATCAAAAATTCTCTGTTTCTCAATTCAGAAAACTGGCCCTAGAAAAGATTTCCGAAATACAAGCCAAGAATAAACTGCCGATTTTGGTTGGTGGTAGCGGTTTTTACATCGATGCCGTCATTAACCCACGTTACAACACTTTTTTCATCAAACCAAACTTTGTTTTAAGAAAAATATTATTTCGTTTACCCGTATCTTTGTTACAACTATTTTTAAAAATTGTAGATAAAAAAACATTATTAAAATTAAACAATTCTGACTTTAATAACCCGATTCGTTTGGTCAGAAAAATAGAAATTAAGTTATCAACCCCCCAAGCCCCCCTTTTTCAAGGGGGGGTGTCCGAAGGACGAGGGGGTTTTGATGTTCTTCATTTATCCCTCACCGCTCCCCGTCAATATCTCTATGACCGTATCGATGCCCGTGTCGAATCTCGCCTAAAGCAAGGTCATATCAAAGAACTTAAATCTTTATTAAAAAAATATAAATGGTCCGACCCCGGCCTAAAAATTTCGGCCTACATAACATTGAAACTTTATATAAAACATCTCGTAGAGACGCACGATCGCGCGTCTCTACAAAAAATAAAAGATAAATGTCTTCAAAAGTGGAAATATGCTGAACATCGTGATGCCCGCCGTCAACTAACCTGGTTTAAAAAATATACCCACGGGTTTTTTATCGACATTACCAATCCAAATTATCAAAAAGAAGTATTCAAAACAGTTAATAAATTTTTAATTAAGAATTATTTAAGGTACAATCAATCATGAAACCACAAAAAATTGAGATCTCCTACAAAACTATTATTTTCACCATTCTCTTTTTAATCTCTTTGGTTCTGATTTGGCAACTTCGGGGGATCTTTCTTCTTCTCTTTCTCTGTTTTATTTTTATGCAGGCTCTCAATCCCACCGTTTCCCGATTAGAAAAATTGAAAATTCCCCGTTTTGTCGGTATCCTCCTTGTCTATTTTTTAATCCTTATTGGCATTTCATTTGCCGCTGCCGGAATTATTCCGGTTTTAGTCGAGCAAACCACCAGTTTAATTGAAACCCTTCCTAACACCATCAGTAATATTAATTTTTGGGGAATCAAACCCATTGACATTTCTTCTCAATTTAAACTTCTCGAAAATCTCCCCAGCAATATTGCCACTACGTTATTTTCCATATTTTCCAACATTGTTTCTGTATTCGTTTTCTTTGTTCTAACCTTCTATCTTCTTATTGAACGAAAAAATTTGGACAAGTATGCCGTTCCTATTTTTGGGCAAAAAAATCAGGACAAGGTCATTCTAATCATGAATGAATTGGAAAAACGTTTAGGAAATTGGGTCAATGCCCAACTTTTTTTGATGCTTACCATTGGTGTTCTCTCCTATATCGGGTACTTGGTCATCGGTCTTAATTATGTCGTGCCTTTGGCCATTATTGCCGGTCTTTTGGAGATTGTCACCAATATCGGCCCAACCATTGCTACTGTTATTGCTGCTTTTGTCGGCCTGACCGTTTCCCCATTAACCGCTCTTATGGCTATTGCCTGGGGAATAATAGTTCAGCAGCTGGAAAATAATTTCATTGTACCCAAAGTGATGAAAGCCACTATCGGTCTAAACCCCTTAGTCACTATTTTATTAATTGCCTCCGGTGCCCAACTTGGTGGAGTTGCCGGAGCGGTTTTGGCTATTCCCACCTACCTTACCATCAGTACCATTGTCTCAGTATTAAATAAAAAGTAACTTCGAAGATTTCGATAAGCCGGATTCTGTTTATGGGCCATCTATCTAGTCTCTCCACCTGGTGCTCTTAAAGTCAAAAGAGTAACGCACCGTTTTGAGATTTCCACGGAAAGGTTGCCCGTTTCACTTCCGATTTACATCGGAACTCGTCTCTGTTGCAGAGCCCCTACCTTGCGGCAGTCCCTACTTATTCGGGTTTCCTGACTTTGGTGGTCCGGACTTTCCTATCACGGTTGATCACCGGATTAAGCCCTTCGATTTCTCCGAAGTTGCCTTATTTTACCATTTATTTGCCGCGGTAACCAAAAACCCTCCGCCGTGGCGGAGAGCCTTTGGATCTTGCTAAAAGATAACTTAACTCAAAAGGGCTGCGTCAGCTGCGGATAATATCTTGAACATTTTAACTCCGGTGGCTGGATCGATTGCCTGGGCGGCTGGTCGACCGTTTTTAAGCATAACTTTGGTAACTTTTGATACATCCACTTCGACTGACTTTCTTGATTTGACTGAATAAAACTTGATTGTTGACATTAAATGCTCACCTCCTTTTTAAATCTATATTCACTTCCAAACATAATACATTGTAGCCACGATTGCAATAGCGGCTACACTTAATAGGAAACTTTTGAGTAAATCTCGCTTCACCAACCCCAGTATAGCACTACTTCTGCTAGAATTAGTCACACTATGCCTACCATCCTAATTCTTTTGACTGTTTTCAATTTTCTGGCTCTTCTCTACTTGGCCTATTTAATAATAATAAAATATCGCCACCCTTCGCCAAGTCCTGGTACGAAACTACCTCTCGGTGTCATTGAAAAAGTCAGCTTACTCCGTTTTAACCCATTCAAAGATTTGGGTTCTGATCAGAGTTTTATCCTCTGTCTGTTGGACCACTCTCATTCCGGTGTTATTATTACTTCACTCCATCACCGCAACTTCACCCGAATTTATGCTAAACCGATCAAAAGCGGTGAAGGTGACAAAATAACTTTGTCAAAGGAGGAAAAATCGGCTATATTAAATACTATTAACCGTTAATCTATTATGAATTCTAAAGGTCGCAATTTAGTAATTTATCTCGGTCTCTTTATAACTCTTTCGGGAATCAGTTTTTTTGCATCCTCAAAATTTTTTCCCATCAAGTTTAAACCCGGCTCAAACTCGACTCCGACTGTTACTAATCCAGCTACCAAAAAAACCGGCGTTCTTGTTTTTGAAGGACCAAAAACTGAATTATGTCCTTTAAACGGGCAACTTTTTACCAAAGAAGAAAAGGCTATTTGGGAAAAACGCCGGCCGCTTTTAGTGATGGTTGAAAACCACGCCGATTCCCGTCCTCAATCTGGTTTTAATAGCGCCGATGTTGTCTATGAAGCCAACTCTGAAGGTGGTATCACCCGGTTTATGGGTGTTTTCTACTGTAATATCGTTAAGGGAGCCGGTACCAACTATGATGTTGGTCCGGTTCGCTCTGCCCGGACTTATTTCCTTGACTTGGCCTCGGAATATGCCGATTATCCCCTTTATGCTCATGTCGGTGGTAGTAATTGCAGTGCTCCGCTTGATCCCATCACCGGTCGGGCTGCCGGTCCCTGTACTACCAACAGGAAAGCCCAAGCCTTAGAGCAAATTGCTGATTACGGTTGGCAGAACAAAGGCACCTGGGGAGATCTATCACAATTCTCCCTTTCCTATAAGGCTTGTCGTCGGGAAGAAGATCGCACTGGTGTTACTGTGGCCACCGAACATTCAATGTATTGTTCTACTGCTGAACTTTGGAATGTGGCTGCTTCCCGTGGTCTTTCAAATTTAACTGAGGTCAAAAAAACTTCCTGGGATAAAAATTTCCGTCTCTGGTCTTTTAAACAAGTCGATTCTCCTGCCTCAACCCTTTCGGCCACAAAAGTATCTTTTGATTGGTGGGGAGATCCGGCCTATGGAGTTACCTGGACCTATGACTCCGTTAAAAAAATCTATCTTCGTCAAAATAATGGTGTTCCCCTCATCGATTTCAATACCCAGCAACAGTTAAGTACCAAAAATATCATTATTGAGTTTACCAAAGAAAACCGTTCTATTGACTCTCATTTGCACAATCTCTATGCCGTGGTTGGTGGTGGTGGGGGAGTTTTAATCCAAAATGGTACTAAAATTGATATTACCTGGTCAAAACCAAATCGGACCGCCCGGACTATTTATAAAGACAAACTTGGTAAAGAGGTTAACTTTGTCCCCGGTACCATCTGGATAGAAATTCTGCCTTTGGGAAACAAGGTCAGCTATGAAAGTTGAAACCAGTCTCAAAACCATTCTTACTTCCAAAACCCGCTGTAAGTTAATAAATATATTTTTTAGCCACCCCCGCGAGTTATTTTTTGTCCGCCAACTCGTCCGGCTCTGTGATGAGGAAATCAATTCTGTTCGCCGGGAGCTTTCCAGTCTAAAAAATATTAATCTGCTTCTTTCCGAAGTTAGGGGTAATCGGCTTTTTTATTATCCCAATCTTCGTCATCCCCTTTTTTCAAATTTAGTTGGTCTGGCCTACAAAAGTTTGCCATTCTGCGAAGAGTTATCTAAGGCCGATGCAGTGGTGGCCACTTACCCATTTTTACTTTGGGACAAGGGCAACTCTGATAAAATTGACGTCATTGTAGTTGGTGATTTACCCCTCAGAACTATAGAATCAGCCATGAAGTCCGAAGAAAAGCGCCGCGATTCGGAGTTCAACTACATGGTCATGGATCGAAATGAGCTTCATCTTCGTCAAAATAAACGGGATCCATTTTTAGTCGATTTCTTTCTTACCTCACCCCTTGTTATAATTGGCCAGCCCGGAATTTTTTCAGGATTTTAATGGCCGTAACCAGAAAAGTTATCAAAACGGGTAATAGTCTCTGTGTCACTTTACCCACCAAAATAATAAAATCCCTTGATATAAAAGAGGGGGATTTAGCAAGATTTAAGTTTAAATATTCCAAAGCCTCAATTACCTATACCTTTACTGGGCATCCCCGACAATTATCTCTTGACATCAAAAAGAATGATTCCACTTAGCAAAAAAACCCTCAATCTTTTTTACACCATTGTCGGTTTAACCCTAGTCTGTCTGGTGGTTAACCTCCCCCCCTCTTTTACCCTTTTTGGTAAAACTCTATATCGCCCTTCCTTTGATTTCAAATTAGGTGCGGCTGAAATAAAACCCAACCTCGATCTTCGTTACGGTCTTGATCTAGCTGGTGGTGCCTCTCTGGTTTTTGAGATTGATACCAAAAACACCACTACCTCCAACTTAACTGATGCCATGGAATCACTCAAAACAAATATTGAACGTCGGATCAATCTTTTTGGGGTTTCCGAATCCAATGTTTCCATTAGCCGGGAAACTGATTCTTATCGCCTGATTGTTGAGCTACCTGGCGTTAGTGATGTCAATGAGGCAGTTAAACTAATCGGTCAAACTGCCAGTCTTAAATTTATGGGGATAATTGATATTCCCCCAGAGGCCACTGCTACTGCCACTCTTAATGATATTCTCAAAGATACCGGTTTAAATGGTTCACACTTAGTCAAAGCCAAGCCTGAACCCAATCCCAACACCGGCGCCATGGAAGTATCACTGGTGTTTAATGCTGCTGGTACCAAACTATTTGAAAAAGCCACCAAAGATTATCTAAATAAGAGAATCGCTATTGTCCTGGACAATCAAATTGTTACCAGCCCCACTGTCCAAACGGTTATTCCCGACGGCCTTGCAGTAATCAACGGTGATTTTGACATCAAGTCCGCCAAGGCCCTCTCGGCCCAGCTCAACGCCGGCGCTCTTCCCTTAAGTATTAAACTGATCGAACAGTTCCAGGTTGGTGCCATCCTCGGTAAAGATTCCATCAACAAGGGTATCCGGGCCGGCTTGGTAGGTCTGGGGCTAGTCGCTCTGTTTATGATTGGCAATTATGGTTATTTGGGTTTTATCTCGGTTATTGGTCTTTTTATTTATGGTCTTCTGACTTTAACTCTTTATCGTCTTATTCCGGTAACCCTCACCTTTCCGGGTATTGTTGGTTTTATTTTATCTGTCGGTATGGCTGTTGATAGTAATATTTTGATTTTCGAACGGCTAAAAGAAGAAATCCGCTCCGGCCGGCCTTGGAATACCGCTATGGAATTAGGTTTTGGTCGGGCCTGGGATTCCATCAAGGACGCCAACGCCTGCACTATTATCACCGGCCTGATTCTTTTCAATCCTTTTAATTGGAACTTTCTGAACTCCTCCGGTATCGTTCGCGGTTTTGCTGTTACCCTGATTTTGGGAATTATTATTGGCATCTTTACCGGCGTAGTTGTCACCCGAAACCTATTAAGAGTTTTGGCTAGAAAAAAATTATGAACATCATGAAATTTCGTCCCCTATTTTTTGTAATATCAACTTTTCTTATTGGCATTTCTATCTTTTCCATTATTAAATGGGGTTTTCAATATTCCGAAGACTTTAAAGGTGGTGCCACTTTCGAAATCAAAATGCCTAACACTAAAAACAATTCCCAAATAGAAAAAATCTTTAACGATCAGCTTGTCGGCCTTAAGTCAGTCTCGGGAACCTCCGGGATCTATACCGTAAAACTATTGGACATCGCCCAGGATAAAAAATTAACCCTGGAAAAAAATCTCAAGGCCATAGATAAAGATTTTGAAGTTCTGCAATTTAGCACCCGTGGTCCGAGTCTGGGCAAAGAGCTTATCAAGAAAACCATTTACGCTATTATTTTTTCCTCTCTGGCCTTACTTTTATTTATTGGCTCCCGCTTCTCCGATTTTTCTTTTGGTGCCGGTGCGGTTTTGGCCATGTTCCATGACTCTTTTATTCTCATCGGCATGTTTTCCCTTTTAGGTCATTTTTTTGGGGCGCAGCTTGACACCCTCTTTGTTACAGCCCTCCTGACTACTCTTTCCGCCTCAGTTCATGACACCGTCGTTACTTTTGACCGGATTCGGGAACTTAAACGTTTTACCGCTACCCATTCCTGGACTGAATTGGCCAATCGGGCCGTTACCGAAGTTATTGTTCGATCAATTAACAACTCCATGACCATTATCTTTATGTTGCTCTCCCTGGTGGCTCTTGGCGGCTCCACCACCCGTTGGTTTGCCGCCGCTCTCTTAATCGGGGTTGTCTGTGGTACCTATTCCTCTACTGCCGTCGCCATCCCCTTGGTTTTGTTATTTAAACGAAAAAAATGAAAGTCCGTACATCCATTAAACAAAATTTCGAAATCAGAGATGGGCGGATATTTGTTGGAGGTGTTGAATTACTAGTTCGATCTGGGATTACACCGGCCTATCTCCCCGAAACACGAAAGAAAGCTCTACCTCGACGGAAAAAATACAACTTTCCTCCAGACCAAGGCGGAGCCAGGTCATTTTTGACTACCCCTGCCGCCGACGATGAAGAATTTCAAATAGAAATGAAAATAGCTTAAATATATTTTTTTATTTTTTCCAGCAATACCTCCCTTTCGTTCAGTTTCGGATTCTCTTCCACTTCGGCAAAAAGCTTAACCAAAACCTCTCCCACTTTTCGTCCCGGTTTTATCTTTAGTATTTCCATCACGTCTTCGCCGTTAATCTTCAGATCCTTAATTGAAAATGGTTGTTTCTGTACCTCAATTAATCTTTTTTTAAATAATTCCCAGCGCCAGCTGCTCTCCCTCGCCCCACCGCCAATCCGGTCTCCCCGTCGCAAAGCAATCATATCGTCCAAATATGAGACGGTTACATTGCGAATGAAACGTCTAATGGCTTTGTCAGTCTGCAATTCACTGGCCGTAAACATATGCCAGCGGACCAAAATAAACAATTTTTGTAACTCCTCATTTGACAGTTTTAATCTCTTGCCGATGGCCACTGCCATCCGGCTACCAATTACTTCATGGTTATAAAAAGTATTTTCGCCACCGATCTCTTTTATGGTTTTGGCTTTACCAATATCGTGCAAAAAAGCTGCCAGCCGGGTTAGTGGATCGGCTGATTCACAGTTATTAAGAGTTTCGAGATTATGTTTCCAGACATCATAAATATGATGCCCCTTTTGAGCCATGCCCACTCCCAAAAGCATTTCCGGCATCAATTCTCTCAAAATACTGCTATTTTTAAGTATTATCATTCCGTCACCGGGGTGGTCAGACTTTAAAATCAGAAATAATTCTTCCCGGATTCTTTCCCCGGCAATCTTTTGCAAAAGACTGGCATTTTCTTGAATACTGGTAAATGTATTTTCTTCAATTACAAACCCCAATTGAGCCGACAATCTCACCGCCCGCATCATCCGCAGAGCATCTTCCTTAAATCTTTCATCCGGCTCTCCCACCGCCCGAATAATTTTGTTTTTTATATCTTCTTGCCCCCCAAACAGATCAATTATTTTTCCGGCAGTATCCATCGCCATCGAATTAATTGTGAAATCTCTTCTTTTCAAATCTTCTTCAATTGTTTTTCCCCATTCCACCTTACCCGGATGTCGCGAGTCGCTATAGTTTTTCTCGGTCCGATAAGTCGTAATTTCGTATATATCAATGCCCGATACTACCGAAAAAGTCCCAAAAGCATTATTACAAAAAGAGTTTTTGGGAAATATCTTTTTCATTTCCTCCGGAGTTAAATTGGTAGCAAAATCCCAGTCATAAACTTCCCGGCCAATTATCATATCCCTCACTGCCCCGCCGACAACATAGATCTCGGCTTTGGCCGCGGTAAATTTTTTCATCAAATCGATAACTTTTTTGGGCAACTCCATAGCTTATTTTACCTTAAATATTTTGTTCCAACCAAAAATCCCCCTCGGCACAGCCGGGGGGATTTAAGTGTCTACAAAAATAACTTATACAGTTTTTTCGGGACGGGGTAATGCTTCCTTAACGACCATTTTTCGGCCGCCTTGGTCACTACCATCAAGGGCGGTAATCGCCTTAGCCGCGTCTTCGTCTTTTTCAAATTCGACGAAACCAAATCCGCGACTTCGCTGATTCATCTTATCAATAACGACATTAGCGTCCGTCACTGTTCCGATAGCTGCAAAGAGCTCGCGGAGTTGGTCGCTTGTCATGGTATAGGGTAAATTCCCTACAAAAAGCTTTTTTGCCATTCTTTCTGCCTGATTTATAAACAAAAATAAAGATTGTTGACGCCAGGCTTTGTCAACACCGTAATTATAACATAAAATGAGGCATGGTCCTTTTAGACAAAAGCTCAGATCCTAAAACTATTTTAAGACTTTTACTGAAAAATCGGGGTATAAAAGCCCTTGATTTCCATGAATTTCTCAAACCCTCTTCACCCCAAAATTTTTTAAAATTGACTCCGGCCATCAAGTTAATCAAAAATAATCTCTCCAAAAATATTCTTATCTACGGTGATTATGATGTTGACGGCATTGTCTCTTCCGCCATTCTTTTCCAGGCCTTCAATTCCCTCGGTTCTCCCACTTTTGTTTTATTACCCAACAGGGAAACCGATGGTTATGGTATTAAGGCCACCTCTTTTTTGAAATTTCAGGAATTGAATAAAGTTAAATTTGATTTATTAATCACTGTCGATAACGGCATTGTCGCCGGCGAGGAGTTTACCAAAATACTAACCAAACAACCCCAATTAAAAATTCTGGTTATTGATCATCACTTAAAAAATGACCAGAAATTACCGGTTGATGCTATTGTTCATTCTACCGATACTTCTGCTGCCGCCCTGGCCTATTTTTTGGCTAAAGAATTAAATGCTGATACCGACTTAGGTCTGGCCGCTCTCGGGGTAGTCGCTGATTGCCTGCCCCTCACCGGTATCAACCGCCAAATTGTGGTTCATGGTTTAAATTCTCTTCGGAAAAATCCACCCTTATCCTTAAAACTTTTATTGGCTAGCGTCGGCATAAAATCCGACTCTCTCTCGGTATACGATTTAAGTTTTATTGTTGCCCCCCGCCTTAATGCTGCTGGCCGTCTTGACGATCCGACCTTGGCTTTTTCTTTTCTTAATTCTGAAATTCAGGAAGAAGCCGGTAAATTTCTTACTCTCTTAAATAACCACAATCAAAATCGTCAGGGTTTGGAAAAAAAATCACTTGAAATTGCCGAAGAAAAAATTAGTAGAGACGTTGCATGCAACGTCTCTACTGCTTCGTTTATTTTTATTTCCGATTCTTCTTTTCATCCCGGAGTAATTGGTCTTATTGCCGGTCGTCTGACCGAAAAATATCATCTTCCCTCGATTATCATTTCCCAAAAAGGTAGCTTTGCCCGTGGCTCCTGCCGTTCGGTTAAGGGTCATCATATTACCAATATCTTGCGGGTTTTTCAGGATTTATTCATTGATCTTGGCGGACATGCTTTAGCTGCCGGATTTAGTATCGACCCGGTCAATATTCCCGAACTAAAAAACAAACTCGAGACATATTTTACCTCCGCCAAAATCTCTGTCTTTGACCCCCTTGCCGCCGTTGACGCCCAGATGACTTTGGATGCCGTTACCCCAACCAATATTAAATATATTAATTTACTGTCCCCATTTGGTATTGGTAATCCCACCCCAACCTTTTATTTCAAAGATTTAATTATCTCTTCCTTCCGACAGATTGGTTCCACCGGCGATCATCTAAAATTTAAATTTGGCTCCCTTGACGCCGTAGCCTTTAGGCAGGGCAAATTATTTTCTAGTCTCAAAGTTGGTCAACCTATTTCATTCATTGCCTCTCTCGATCTCAACACCTGGAATGGCACCACTTCCCCCCAGCTCATTGTCAAAGAAATTTTATAGAAGTCTCCCTTTCGTCAAAGGGAGAAGCCCCGCCTTGGCGGGGAGAGGGATTTATGCTACAATAATCTCAAAGCGTTTGATTCCGACCAACATCGGGAGAGCTAAGGGAAGAACCCCGGCAGCGGCCGGGTACTAGAACCCTTCAGAAGTTCAACTGTAAAAAGAATAACGTGTGTCGAGGGTAATCCCGAGATCCGCCTGTGGTGGATCGCAATCGGAGCACGAAAAACCATGACGTTTATTCGTAACTCCAAATGCACGTTGGAGTTATTTTTTTACTATAATTATTTAATTAGGTTCCTTTCATCAAAGGAAAGGTGGTACGAAGTACCAAAGGATTTAAATTATGCGAACACTCATCAAAGAAACCATAGACCAAACTGGCCAGGAACTAACCATTAAGGGTTGGATAAATAGTATCCGGTCTTACGGCAAATTAGTTTTTGCTGACATCCGCGACCGCTCCGGTCTTCTTCAGGTCGTCGGCGGCAAAGATCTGGGTGCTCTCAAACTCGAATCGGTGGTCGAAATTTCCGGCACTATCCGCTCCCGTGATTCCAAATATTTCAACGACAAATTATTAACCGGCAAAGTGGAAATGGAGGTCAAGGATTTAAAACTCTTATCTCCGGCCGCCAAATTACCTTTTGATATTCACCAGCCCGAACTCAATGTTTCCCTACCGGTTCTGCTTGACTATCGGACCCTAAGCTTTCGTCATCCCAAAGTTCAGGCTATTTTTAAGGTTCAGGAAGTGGTTATTGATTCCTTCCGCCGGGCCCTAAAAGCCAAGGATTTCTTTGAGTTTCAATCACCTGCCATGATTTCTTCCGTTCCTGAAGGTGGTGCCGATGTTTTTAAGGTTAAATATTTTGACTATGAAGTTTACCTTTCCCAAAGTCCCCAGCTTTACAAGTCCCTGCTTGTTTCCGCCTTCGAAAGAGTCTTTTCAGTCAACAAAATTTTTCGGGCCGAACCTAGTGTCACTACCCGGCATTTAACTGAAGCTATTAGTCTCGATGCCGAATTTGGTTTTATTGATTCATGGCTTGAGGTCAAAGACATGGCCGAATATACGATTAAATTTATTTTGACAGAAGTAGCTGACAAGTGTCAGGCTGAACTGGCCCTCTTTGATGCCACTATTCCGTCGGTACCCGACCACATTCCCTTTATTAAATTAAGGGATGCCCAACAAATAATTTATGAACGTACTGGCCGTGATTGCCGTCAGGAAAAAGATCCTTCTCCTGAAGACGAGCGGGAAATCTGTAAGTGGGCCAAAGAAACTTATCAGTCTGATTTGGTCTTTATGACCCACTATCCTACCAAAACCCGGCCTTTTTATACTTATCCTGACGACGCCGATCCCGAATATAACCAGGGCTTTGATTTATTCGGTCGGGGAGTTGAGTGGCTTACCGGCGGTCGGCGGATTCACGATTATGCCACCATTATGGAACATGTTAAGGAGTGGGGGATCGATCCTCAAAATATCGAGCTCTATCTTCAGTCCCTTCGTTATGGCATGCCTCCCCTTGGTGGTTTTGCTTTCGGAGCCGAACGGATTACTATGCAGATATTAAATCTTTCAAACGTCCGTGAAGCTTCCCTTTTCCCCCGCGACATGGAAAGAGTTGATTCCCGATTATCCAATGCTAAAAAAAATTAATTGGTTTTGGGCCTTGTTAATTTTTAACTTATTTTTGTTAACCTGGCATTTTATTGAATCAAAATCCAAACTGTCAAATTCTCCCGCTTTTTTTACTTCTCCGCCCTTAGCTGTGGCCAAAACCAAAACCATCCCCCCTCTTTCCACCCAATATTATTTAATAATCGACCCGGCCGATAATCAGATTATCGCCGGTTCCCGATTCGAAGAAAAAATTTATCCTGCTTCTGTTACTAAATTAGCCACTGCCCTCACCGCCCTCAATCTCTATCCGCTTGATGAAGTCATCACTGCCAAAGCTTATTCCGTCGGCAAAACCATGAATCTCTTAGAGGGCGAAAAAGTTACTGTTAACACCCTAGTTTCAGGACTGTTAATTTATTCCGCCAACGATGCGGCTTTTAATTTAGCTGACCACGTCAGTGGCGGTACTCCTACCTTTGTCAGTCAAATGAACAACTTGGTCAAAAAATATGGTCTTTTAAATACTCATTTTATGAATTTTGACGGTCTCCAAGACCCTAACCACTACTCTCCCCTCTATGATCTTTCTCATATGGGGCGGCTGTCTCTAAAACTTCCCTCAATTGTGGTAGCGGCCAAAACCAAAGAAACCGACCTGGCTGATTTAAGCGGTCAAATAAAACATCACCTTGTTTCCACCAATGAACTATTAGGTAAAGTACCCGAAATTGAAGGTCTAAAAACAGGTTGGACACCCGAAGCCAGTGGTTCTTTTATCGGACTGGTTAATCTAAACGGCCATTATCTTCTGACTTTAGTAGCTCAAAGTGTTGATCGATTTGCAGATACCGAGAAATTAGTCGCTTGGGCCAAATCCAATCTTTCCTGGGAATATCGCTCTTATTGAACCCACTTATCAGTCACCGCTGGAACATAAGCCGTAAAGCCACCATCGCCTCCAAAAACGTAAACCGGTTGCAAAAACTGGGCCGGAGTTACCGGTTCAAAATAAGCCAAAGTTACTTTTCTGATCACCGTACTTTTTGCCTCACTGTCTTTTGCTGGCCAATAATAACCCATCTTCAAATCTTCATAAGCTGCCTCCGGGGTTTTAATTGGATAGGTTGATGGTGCCGAAACATCAACATTGATATATTTGTATTCCACCTCAACTATTTTTTTAGCTGCCAGACTGGAGCCGGACACCAATATGGTCACCGAAGCTTTGCTCAAGTTGTCAGTTACTATCTCCTGATCACCATCCAACTTTTTTCGAAAAAAATCTACTCTGATCAAATTGGCATCATTTAATCCCGATGTTTCCTTCAATTCCCCAAAGGCAATTTTCCAATAACTTATCTTATTTTCACCCTCTTCCAGGTCGGGATACATTTTTCCTGCCTGTTGCAAAAAGCTTTTAGCTACCGACACTGCCCCGGTTTTATCCGGCATTTCATCGGGGTTTAAAAGTAGCTGGTCAGCCAGATAAGGATAACTGAGGTTGAAATTACCCGACAGGACATTCATGGTCAGGGTTCGGTTAGTCAAACTGTCAGCAAATTCATAAATTCCAGTTTTTATTTCAGTGGGTTCTTTTCTAAAACCCATCAGGGCCGCTGTTTTTTTAGCCTCTTCCAACTCCCCAATTACACTTTTAGACCGGTAAATTACATACACTTTTGTTTGATCTTTAAATTTTGGAAAAGAGTCATTAGGCAGTTCCAAACTAAATTCTTTTCTTTCAAATTTCTTATCCGGAAAAACAATCTTTGGCAGAATTCCAAATCTGACTGTTGGTGGAATGTATGGGGGATGAGCGGCCAGATATGCCTTAACCATTAGTCCGCCAATCCACCAAATAGCCACCAGTCCGCCTAATCCCACCCCTCCATATTTAATTATCCGCCGGCTGATATGGGCCACATAAGTTAACGAAGTCATCACTTCATTATAAATGATAAAATTTCCATATGCCCGAATCTCTTGTCCGTACCCGCATGGCCCCTTCTCCTACCGGCGATTTACACATCGGCTCTCTCCGGACTTTTCTTTATAGCTACGCTTTTGCCAAAAAAAATAATGGGCAGTTTTTACTCCGGATTGAAGATACCGATCAAAAACGACAGGTTGCCGGAGCTGCCGACCGTCTCCAGAAAGTTATGAAAGATTTTGGGTTAAGCTGGGACGGGGAACCGGTTGTCCAATCAGAACGTCTGGATCTTTATCGGAAGTATGTCCGGCAATTGCTGGATCAGGATCATGCCTATTATTGTTTTTGTACCCAAGAAAGATTAGATAAAATCCGAAACGACGCCAAGGCTAAAAAAAGAATTCCTAAATACGACCGCCACTGTCTAAATTTATCCCCGACCGAAATAGCCCAAAATCTCAAAGATGGACTTCCCTATGTCATCCGGATGAGAATTCCTGATAACGAAACTGTTAGTTTTAACGATCTGATTCGTGGTCCGATAACTTTTAATACTGCCGATCTTGACGACCAAGTATTGATAAAAAGTAACGGCATTCCGACTTATCATTTTGCCGTCGTGGTTGACGATCATCTCATGGAAATCAGCCACATTATCCGGGCTGATGAGTGGATTTCTTCTACTCCCAAACACATTCTTCTATATAAATATTTTGGCTGGACCGCCCCCCAAATCGCCCACTTAACGGTATTATTAGACCCCAGCCATCCGGGTAAAATGAGTAAGCGTTTCGGTTCGGTATTCGCTCAACAATTTCTAGACGAGGGATATCTGCCGGAAGCCATGCTCAATTTTTTAATGCTTCTGGGATGGAATCCCGGCACCGATAGAGAGGTTTTTACTCTCGAAGAATTCGTCAAAGAGTTTAGTTTAGAGCATCTTCACAAAAAAGCCGCCATCTTTGACCGTAAAAAACTCGATTATTTCAACGGTCTCTACATCCGCCAATTAAACGACGATAAACTTTTTTCCTATTTCAAAAAGTTTTTATCAAAGGCCTCCGATGACCAAATTAAAATATTAATCCCAATTCTAAAAGACCGGATTGTCAAATTTAGTGATCTTCCCGCCACCCTCAAATTTATATTCGAAGATATCGATTATGATCCCTCCCTTTTACTTCAGCGTGATGCCACCAAAAAGCTGGTGATTGACATGCTTTCCCAAACTAAGGATGTTTTAATCAACTTTTCCGATATTCAAAACAAATTAACTGATTTAATCAAGAAAAACTCCTGGAACACCGGCCAATATTTTATGGTTCTTCGTGTCGCCATTTGCGGCGCCACCTTTACCCCGCCGGTGGTTGAATGTCTCCCTGCTTTGGGTCGCCAAAATACCTTAGGGAAAATTGACATAGCTTTAGCTAAACTGAAGTAGTCCATGCTGCCGGTTTATATCAACGAAGTCTATCCCGATCCGCCTGTCAATCAAAAAGAATGGGTGGAGATAATCAATCTTTCCGATTTAACCGTTGACCTGACCGGTTTTACTATCCGTGATTCCACCTCTCACCATTTTCACCTCGATTCAATTCTTGGCCCCCAGGAAATCAAAACTTTTGAAAACCCGACTTCTTTTATCAACAATACTTCCGCCGACGATATCTCCCTGGTTGATTCGAGTGGTTCAGTCGTTGACTCGCGTCCCAGTAAACCCCTTCCCGACCATCAATCCTTTTCCCGTCAGCCCGATGGCTCCTGGTGTCTGACTGAAACTTCACCCAATAAAGAAAATAATAAGTGTATCGTTCCCACCGCAGAGGCCGTCATTCCTGCGAACGCGGGAACCTATACAAATTTAGAAATTACTGAAGTATTAGCCGATCCTGACGATGGTGACGAGTGGATAAAAATTTATAACCCTAATTCTTTTACTGTTAATCTCTCCGATTGGCGGGTCAAAGATCAGAGTGGCAACTCCCGAAAAATTACCTGTACTCAAGTAGATGCTCTCTCTACCTGTCAGGCATTTTTTTCCTCCGGCTTTTTAAACAACGACGGTGATACGGTTTACTTGCTCGATCCCCAAAAAAGAATTGTCACCTCTTATTCATATTCGATTCCCCCCAAATCCACCTCCACTCCAAAACCGACAGTCACTAAAAAACCCACCGTAACCAAAAAACCACCCGTTAGTTCTTCCTCCGGCCTTAATTGCCCTCCGGTTCTGGGAATTACTTTCCCTCCTATTGCTTCCCGCTCCTCTGGCCTTACAATAAAAGAATCAAACTCGCCGATTATGATATTTTCGACCATTCTCATGATTGGCGGTACTATTCTTATTTTGTCACCCCTTCTCTTCCATGGGTCAAAAAATAAAAATAAATAAAATCATCATTTGGTTTCCCGCTCTCCTTTGGATGATGTTTATTTACTATCTTTCTTCGATCCCCACCACTGCTATCACCGGTACCTCACTTCAACGTTTTATTGTTCTAAAAACTTTTCATCTGATTGAATATGCCGTATTATTGGTATTAATTGTTCTGGCTACTTTGTCTCCGGCAAGGTCAATTCTGTTTTCCTATCTTTATTCACTCACAGACGAGTTTCATCAGTATTTTGTTATCGGTCGCAGTGGCCACTTCCGCGACACTCTTATTGACCTTTTAGGAATCTTTATCGGTCTAATTGTCCTCCAATTTTTCAAAAAAACATTCCCCAAACTTTGGCTTTATTTATTACATTACGGTAAATCAAAGAAAAATATTAAAAACTAACTATTTGTTATTTTCTTAAAATAGTTTATAAGTTAATTATATTTATTAATTTTAAAGGAGGTGAAAACTTAACAATCATATGAAAAGAATTATATTAAGTTTGGCTTTGATTGCTATCGCTGGTACCGGAATTATTGGCGCTACCCGCGCTTATTTTTCTGATACCGAAACATCCACCGGCAATTCTTTTGCCGCTGGAACTTTAGATCTAAATCTTGACGGTGCCAATATCAATGTTGTTAAATTTTCATTGACCAACTTAGTTCCAGGAGACCTGGGAACCGGAACTTGGACTATTTACAACGCTGGATCTATCAACGGCTATGTCGATATTCACAGTATCGCCTGAACCGATAATGATAACCTTTGTAACGAACCGGAAGGATTGGTTGATTCCAATTGTGGTGCCGGAGAGGGAGAGTTGAGCGCCAACATGGATATCAATCTATTTATTGACGTTAATGGCGATGGAGTTTTTGACTCCGGTGATACGACTATTTATACCGGACTCTTAAGCGGAATCGCCGCTAATTATGATCAGAACATTGCTCTAAATGCTCTTGCCACCAAATACATTTCTCTCAACTGGGGTATACCCTCAGGAGCCGGAAATGACATTCAAAGTGATAGCGTTTCGGTTGACATGACCTTTGAGTTAGGTCAGACTACCGCCCAGTAATTTTTTGCTGGTTTAGATCGATTGCACAAGGACTTGTCTTTGTGCAATCTCCTAAGCTATGGAAAAAATTAAAAAAAGTAAAATCAAAATATTCTTTGATGTCTTTTATGGCGTCATCTTTGTCGCCCTGATACTTATTGCCGGTTTAGTGGCTCTTTCGGCTCTCAAT
>Ga0100389_1001156_pt1 | contig 20858 bp, 9 predicted proteins | sample CryGeymeta201513_FD_81537 | JGI IMG/M metagenome (GOLD analysis project Ga0100389, IMG submission 81537) | Groundwater microbial communities from Crystal Geyser aquifers in Utah, USA - Crystal Geyser metaG 2015-13 | ecosystem: Environmental > Aquatic > Deep subsurface > Groundwater | place: USA... | reverse complement strand
TCGACCAGCCCCGGCTGCCGCGGTTCACGGCCTACACCAACTACGACAACTATGTCGGCGTCGGAACCTGGACGAAAATCGGCCTCAACAACACCGACACCAACGACCAGGGCGCGTTCGACGCCGGGAACAACCACTGCGTGGCCCCGGTCGACGGCACCTACTTCTTCGGCGCGACGCTGCTCTACAAGATCAACGCCAGCGCCACGGCGAGGATGCGCGGGCGGCTGGTCCTGAACGGCACGACCGAAATCCGCGGCTCCTTCGGCGAAATCTCCGCCACCCACGTCTCGCTCGCCACCGCGATCTGGCTGCAGACCCTGGTGCCGCTGACTGCAGGCGACACGGTCGAGCTGCAGGGGTATTTCCGGGTCGCGGACGGCTACTTCGCCGCCGATCACACATCCTTCTGGGGCGCGAAGGTCGGCTGAGGAGCAGCAGCAGCGCAGTCGCACTGCCCAGACAGGGCGTCAGCCTAGTAGGTGTCGCGGCCTCGGTTCGTCTCGGATCGCAGTTGCTATCTAAGCCGACTCATTCCGACTCTATCCGCAGTATAACGATTGTGATAGCCTCACTACAGTCGTATCCAGACGTATGGGAAGCAATGAGCGATCGTTGGGTCTCCGTGACAGATGTCGCTGAGCATCTCGGTATCTCACGGGACACTATCTACCGTTGGATCGAAACGAAGGGTCTTCCTGCGTACCGCGTTGGCCGGCACTGGAAGCTTAAGCTGGCAGATGTCGATCAGTGGGTCCGTCAGGGCGGCGCCAATGAAGCCGCTAGTGTTTTGCGAGGCAGCGAGGATTAAAGGTGTACGAAGAACTCCAGCATTATTCGGACGCGCTCCGCACCTACATTACTTCCACCTACCACATTTCGAACCCCGCCTTGGTCGATCTACGAGATGAATTGCTCTCTCGGAGTGGGGCCATTGCGCAGACACCCTACCTAGAGAGCACCGCGAGGTACGCAGCTTCGCGACGTTATGAGGAACTTTCGCTTCCGTCGGATGTGGCGGGCCTTCTGAGATGGCTCGGCGAGCGAGGGGTTATTTTCGATCCGCCGTACGACCACCAGGCGCATGCTCTCGAACTCGCGCTTACACCACCGTTCCGTGACCTCGTCGTGACGACCGGAACCGGTTCGGGCAAGACTGAGACCTTCCTCCTCCCGATATTGGGCCGAATGGCGGAGGAGGCTATGAGCGGGCGCTCGTTCTCGACGCGCGCCGTTCGGGCGTTACTCCTCTACCCGATGAACGCGCTGGTCAACGATCAACTCGGCCGCTTGCGTGTGCTCTTCGGCGACAACAACGTCGCACGCTGGTTCACTGACAAAGGTGGGCGCCCAATGAAGTTCGCTCGCTATACGGGGCGGACCCTGTACCCAGGCAGCCGCAAGGAGGACACTAAAAAGCACTGGACGCGCTTAAAAGAGCCGCTCGAGTTCTTCACGAAACTCGAAGATCGCGCAGCTTCTGATGCCGACGTGAAACGCTTGATCGGCGAGTTGCGGCGCCGCGGCAAATGGCCGGCGAAGCCGCCAACCAGTCCGGATTGCGAGGACGGCATGAGCGCCTGGCTGGGCAAGGGCGCTTGGAAGCGAGGTGACGAGTGGGTCCGTACTGTCGAGCGTCCAGAGGATCCAGAACTATTCCTGCGGCACGAGGCGCAGGAGGGGGTTCCTGATCTCCTTGTCACCAATTACTCGATGCTGGAGTACATGCTCCTTCGTCCTATTGAACGGGACATCTTCAGGATGACCGCCGAGTACTATGCGGATCATCCAGGAGAGCGGCTGATCCTCATTTTGGACGAGGCCCACCTTTACAGGGGCGCACAGGGGACTGAGGTGGCGATGTTGATCCGCCGCCTACGTAACCGACTGGCACTTCGTCCGGAGCAGTTGCAGGTCATCTGTACGAGCGCGTCGTTTTCAGATCCTTCAGCGGCAAAGAAGTTCGCCGCTGACCTCGCGGGCAAGCCTCCAGAAGGATTTGAGGTTCTTAGAGGGACGAAGCGCGCGTCTCATCCCTCCGGGCCCGGCGACAGGCGAGTTGCGGAGACGCTTGCGGGAGTGGACCTCCGCCGGGTCTACGAAGGCGACCTGGCGGCTCGTCTTGACGCGGTCATGCCGGTTCTTCAGTTGGCAGACGATCAAGTCTCGTCTGAGTCCCTGCTGGACGAGGCAAGCGCGTCGCCTGACGGAGACCCGTTGGGGAGGGCTCTCCACCGCGCGCTCAAGCAGTTCCCGGTGACCGGTCGCCTCGTGAACCTCACAAGCGGCGCGGTAGCCGACGAAGACCTCGAACGTGACTCTGCAGGCGTGGGACCGGCTCAGGAGATCGGAGAACTGGCCTCACGGCTCTTTCCGGAAGTTGAGGCTGATCTTGCCCGCGTTGCCACTAACGCCCTGGTTGAACTCACTTCCATGGCGAAGCCTGACAGCAAGCAGGCACCACTCCTAGCTGCTCGCGCCCATGCATTCTTTCGAGGGCTCCCGGGCTTATGGGCATGCTCGGATCCGCAGTGCTCCCATGTCTCCGACTCTCAGCGAGAGCGCTGGGACACATTACCGCCGACTGGAGCGCTTTACGCTCAGCCTCGTCGGACATGCGAGTGTGGAGCGCGGGTGTTCGAAGTTTACACGTGCCGGTCGTGTGGCTGCGCATACTTTAAGGCCTATTCGTTCGATCCCGGCACTCCCGACTATCTGTGGGCAGAGGATATTGGTGAAGTGGACGGCGTGGACGGGGTCGTCCAGCCCGTATTTCTCTCACTGGAGGAACCTCCCGCAGGCTCAGGAGCGCGGTTCGAGTACCTGGATCCGGTGTCCGGCCGCGTAGGATCAGGGAACGACGCAGCTCGTGAGATATGGCTCCCGCCTCTTGGGCAAAAGGACACGAGCCCCGGAGAGTTTCAAAACTGCCTCCGCTGCGGAGCGGACGGTTCAGACCACATAATGGACCATGTGACGAAAGGCGATGAGCCATTCCAGGAGATCGTTTCCTCGCAGGTCCTCGAGCAGCCCCCGCGCCAAGAGGTCGACACTCCGCTCAAGGGGCGCAAAGCACTCATCTTCTCCGACGGGCGACAAGCAGCCTCACGGCTTGCCGGGAAACTTCAACAGTATTCGATGCGCGACGCGGTGCGGCCGCTGCTCCTAGACGGGTTGAGCCGGCTAGAGCAGCGTTTCGGAGGTCCGGTGACACTCGACCATGCCTACGCCGCCCTCCTGACAGGCTGCGCCATGAACGGTGTCACCCTGCGCCCCGCTCAGGCGCCGCACTTCGAGGAGGATCTTGCTCTATTCCGGGAATTACTGACTAGCGCCCCGCCAACCACGGAGCAGGAAATCCGCAGCAGGTCAGCGGAACTGAACACGCACCGTACAAATAAGGCCCTGATGCTCGCGCTCTATCCGGTGCTGAAGGACCCACATACCGGGCTCAGCGCCCTCGGCTTGGCGACAATCCGCGCCTCGCTCGACCCAACAGACCTGCGAGCGTTCCAGAAGTTGCCGGCGCCGCCTGAGCCCGCTCACCTTAGCGAGGAAGAGCGCCGTTGGGCGCTGCTTGATCTTTGGCTGAACGACGCGGTCCTTAGTCACGCATTGTATCTGCCCACCACGCCGAGCGAGTGGCTCGACGCTAGCACAGGGGCGAAGATACGGCGCACAAAGGCGACGTTTCCATCGTTCGTGAAGGATTTCGTCGGTACGAAGTGGTTCAACGCAAACCTCAAAGGACGAACAGGGGCGCCGTCGGAATGGGGGAAGTTCCTCTCGAAGGTCTTCGGGACCAACGAGACCGCCAATGGTTTTATACTGAGGGCCGCCAAGCTCCGAGTGGTTACAGAGGAAATCGAGTGGCGCCGCTGCGATACGTGCACCACAGCCCAGCCGTTCAACCCGCTCGCCGCCGATCGCTGCCGCGTTCGTCCGGGCCACAGGGTCTGCACCGGCACGACTAGCGCGCTAGATCCTGCGACCGACACCGTGTTCCGGTCGCGAAAGGGGCACTTCCGCCGACATGTGGAGAGGCTCGCGGCCGAGCCCGATTACGCGCCCCACCCATACGTCGCCGCCGAGCACTCCGCTGCGCTCAACGACAGCAGCAACAGCGGCGCAGTGGCGCGAGCGGAATGGCATGAACTGAGGTTCCAAGATCTCGACGTTGAGGGTCCGGAGGGGCGGCGCGACGGCCCTATCGACGTTCTGTCATGCACGACGACGATGGAAGTCGGCATCGACATTGGCAGCCTCACGGCTGTAGCCTTGCGCAACGTGCCGCCTGGGCGGGCAAATTACCAGCAACGTGCCGGCCGGGCCGGTCGCCGGGGCTCTGCTCTCTCGACCGTAATTACCTACTGCGGCGCGGACAGCCATGACCAGGAGTTCTACTCGCACCCCGCAGCGATGGTTAGCGGCCCAGTGCCTGACCCGACGCTGAACCTGGACAACCTTGAGATCATTCGCCGGCACTGCTTCGCGCTCGTGATGAGCATGTTCCAGATGGCCGCGATCGCCGATCCCGACGACGACAGCGTCAGTTCCAACGTCTTCGAGAGCCTCGGAATGCTGCAGGACTTCCGGACCGGAGATGCGATGGAGTTCTCCTACGCCGGCCTCAAGGCATGGCTCAATCGAGAGGCGGCCCGAGTCCGCGGTGCGTTAGAGGAGATCGTCCCTGCGTCCGTTGTTGCTGCGGCACCAGGGTTCGTGGACGACGTGCCTTTGGCGCTGCTGTCCGCACTGCGCGAGGTGGGCGCCGGCCCGTTGGAGGCATCGGAGGTGGAGGATCAGTTCTCACCCGCCGTCGAGGAACTCGTCGCGGAAGGTGGCGGGGAAGAGGCACAAGCTGCCCGTGGCACGCTAATGATGGGCTGGGGTGACGACGTAGACTTCGATGCGGTCGATACCGGCGCACCTGAAGCAGCGCACACCTCGGCGGACGTTGATCGGACCGAGGACGCAGCCGACGGAGGGCTCGATCCGGAGAAGTTGCTGGATCGTCTCTTTGATCGTGGGGTGCTCCCACGATACGCGTTCCCTACTGATGTGGTGACCTTTCACGTCTTTGATCCGGCCGCGAGTACCGAGCGCAAGGCAGTCCTCAAGTACTCTCCGCAACTCGGTCTCAACCAAGCGCTATCGGGCTATGCGCCAGGTCGAGAGGTTTGGGTGAACGGTGAGCGCCACTACTCGTTCGCCATCTGGACGCCATTCAACCGCCGGGACTGCTGGCAGGCGTGGTTCGGCATGAAAGTCTACTTCGAGTGCGACCGCTGCGGTTACGCTCGCGTCGAGCAGCGGAGCGACGAACACTATGTTGGCCAAGTTCTAGACTGCCCAGCCTGTGGTTCTGGCGGTTCCCTAGGGGTCGGTACGCGCTGGCTTCGTCCGCCGGGCTTCGCGAATCCGGTCGACCTCGACGCTGAACTCCCCCTTGATGATAGCCCCACTCCCACGAGGCCGACCCGCGCGAAACTGAGCGCGCCCTTCACCGACAGCGGACCAGCCGAAAGGTCCGACATTGCAACCAACGGCGCAGGCTACGAAATCTGGACTGCCAAGCAGCGGCTCGTTCTAACGAACACGGGCTCCCATGATCAGATGAAGCCGGGCTTCCTCTATTGCCCGAAGTGCGGTCGAGCAGAGCCGAACGGGTGGGCTGCCGGTCGCTTCCAGCGGGGCGGTCACCCTCGTCCAAACCCAGACCATCATCCGCATGGCGCGAGTTGCAACGGTACCCCCACGGTGGTGGTCCTAGGCAATGAGTTTGAGACGGACATAGCTCTATTCCGCTTTCAATTAGCCGGCGCTGTCGCCCTACCGCCGGGGTCGGTCGTGGCCAAGATTGTGCTCACCACCGTCGCGGAGGCGCTTGCCTCTGCAGCGGCAAAGATCATGGACATAGAAGAGTCTGATATCGGCGCTGAGTTCCGCGTGGCGATGACAAGCGGAGGCCGGACGGGGAACCAAGTCGAGGTATACCTTTATGACCTCACACCGGGCGGCGCCGGGTTTGTGCGCTCTGCAGCCGCAGATCCGAAAAGGCTCTTCGAGGAGGCTCTCACGCGCTTGGAGTCCTGTGACTGCACGCATTCCTGCTACGAGTGCCTGCGCAGCTACAAGAACAAGTGGGACCACAAGTATCTCGACCGCAACTTGGGCGCGGCATTCATTCGCCACGTCATTCATGGTGAAGCGCCTACGCTCGGGACCGATGACGAAGAACGCCTCCTTCAAGCGCTAGAGGTGGACCTGACTGAGTCGGGACATACGGTGGAGCGGCTAGAGGGGGGGCTGAGGCTGTTGGACCTCTCGGGCCGGATCGTGGTACTCGGGCATCCGATGACGCCCGGCGCGGTCGGCTCAGCGACCGGCAGAGCACTCATCGCGAGTGGAGCGCCTCACGTCGTAGTGGATAAGTTGCTCGTGGACAGAGCACTCCCAGCAGCAGTTCGGGAGGCCACTGGGGCAAAAACAGGCGGCAGCGCTGGATTCACGCTACCGGCGTTTCTCCCCTCAGAAGTCAACGGCTGCCCCGTCTACGACCTGGCGTCTCTCGCTACCGACGAGCAGCCAGAGCCGCTCGCTAGGGTGGCGGTTGGCGGTGCCCCATCGGGATCGTTCATCGTTCAGCTAGCACGCCCCACGCTGGAGCGAATGGGAAATAGCGAGTTCGCCGCGGGGGCTTGGGTTGTCTTCACACCGACGCATCAGGATGACTTCGTGGTCGGCAACAAAGACCACACGCCTCGCTTGCTTGTCAGCAAGGCTGGGGCCTTCAACGCAACAAACGACCGCTGGACCTTTGGCTTGCCGCGCCTCCGGAAGGACAAGGTGAGTGTCCTGTATCTATCCCATGTCGCGCCTCGCTCGGAGACGCCGCGGGCCCAGGACGTGAGCGTCCTAGGGAGAGCGTTTGGCGTGTTCGTAAACGGAGTCCTCCACAAGTTGGGAGAGGCATAATGGCGCGGATGCTGCCCGACGTTGATCCTTCCCAACTCCAGCACGCCTCCGAGGAACCTGTATATGTCGCGCTACGCGACCAGTTGGGCGACGATTATATCGTTCTACATTCCTATCCGTGGCTTCGCCCGTGGCGCAGCAAGGCTCTTGCCGAAGGCGAAGCTGATTTTGTCGTGCTCCACCCTTCTCGCGGTCTTCTCATCCTCGAGGTCAAGGGAGGGGATACGATCCGCTACGATGGCTACCGATGGTTCCGCGACACAAAGACCGGGCCGGACGAGTTCCAGGACCCGTTCAGGCAGGCGCAGCGCAACATGCATGCGCTTCTGGAAATCGTGCGAGAGCGATCGGGAGAACGGATCCGAAAGCAGGACCTCGTACATGGTTATGCGGTTGTCGTCCCCCACCAAGACTACGAGGGTTTGCCGCCACCTCACGCCGACAAGGCTATCGTGATCTCTCGGCGCAATCTCCCCTTCATGGCACAGGCAATCGAGACTGCATTTTCGGCTTGGACCGATGAACCGCGATCGCTTCCTCGCGATCGATACACGATGCTCGTGAACGACTGCCTGATGCCCAAGTTCAGGGTCTTCAGGCCCGTAGGTCCGGATATTGAACTGGTGGCCAACCAGTTACTCGAACTTACCGAGACACAGGCCCAAGTGTTCACGGGTCTCTACGTCCAAGATCGGGTGCTGGTTGAAGGAGTGGCTGGGTCTGGTAAGACATTCCTCGCGATACATCGGGCGCTAGCTTTCGCGCGCGAGGGTATGAAGACCCTGTTCGTCTGCTTCAACAAGGAACTCGCGACCTGGATTCGGCGACAGGTGCAGGAAGATCCGAGTACGGCCGACTTCCGCGATTTGCTGACGGTCAAGCATTTCCATGGTCTCGCCGCGGAACTTGCAGCTGAGGCGGGCATAGACTTCCGCCCTGCGGCTGGTGGCGCTCGAACGGAGGCATTCTGGAACGACGAAGTCCCTGACCTCATGGAGCAGGCCATCGTCGATCTCGCCGTGGACGGTCGCGAGATCCACTTTGACGCCATTGTCGTGGACGAGGCGCAAGACTTCTCGTTGGGCTGGTGGTACACGCTGACACAGTCGCTTCTGTCGGAGGCCGATGGCCCCCTTTACGCCTTCATAGATCCCAATCAGTCGCTTCGCGGCGAAGTGCAGTGGCCTGATGTCGAATTTGCAGCGCGCTTCAAGTTGACGATCAACTGCCGAAACACAAGGCGCATCGCCTTGGCGAGCGCCTCGGTTCTCGATCTAGAGTGTCACATATTCCCCCGTGCACCCCAGGGGAGCGCTCTGCGAGTGCTCCGCGCGAATTCCTCTAGGCAGCAAAAGGGGTTGGTAATTCAGGAACTCCGGTCTTTGTTGCAGCGGGAGGACGTGGCGCCCAGACAGATCGCGGTGATCGGACCCGCAGCCAAGGAGAACGGTAGTCTGTCAGACCTGACGGACATTGATGGCGTACCTCTAGTTATGTCAGCGGAGGAGTGGCGCGACGGTGAGGGTATACTCGTAACCACGGCCCGCTCATTCAAGGGACTCGAGGCCGAGGTGGTCGTGCTGTATGATCTCGACGGCTTTGGTCGACTGTTCCGAAGGGAGGATCTCTACGTCGCGTGCACACGCGCCAAGGTGCTGCTGATCGCGGTCGTGCATGGGGACCTGTGTCGCGAGGTTATAACAGCGGCCCAATCAGTTTCCGAGGCGTAGGCATGAGACTTCGGACGCAGTCTCGTGCCCAACTCAGCACTCAGTTTGGCTTCCTCGATGCCGAGGGGAGGCCGAGCGAACGTGCAATCGCAAATATTGTGCGCGCACCGCTGAGCCGCTGGGGGCTGAGTCCGAAGCGAGATGTTCTCAAGCACGCACGCGCCGAGTTCCGGGCCGGTGGCGTTGAAGACGTTAGCGACATCCCACGCGTCCTGCGGCGGCTAGTCGAAATAGGCGAGTGCGAAGAGGTGTACGTTGGGCACGAACTCTATTTGGCGCCGACTACACCGAGGTGGATCCCAGTGGGTGAGGGTGTCTCTGCTTTTCTGGGAGTGTCGGAGCCCCCCGATGGACTCTCGCTGGTGGACAGCGACTACCACGACATAGTTCGCAGGCTTCGCGTCGGTACTGACGAGGAAGTCGCAATTTTGGAACTTGCTGGGGTGCAGGAGGTATCGCTCTCGGAGTGGTTGGTGCCTCCAGGCTACCTTCGTCACGCAAGTAGGCGAATGCGGCAGCCGGCGAGGAGCGACGCGGTCACGCTCGGCCGTTTCTGGGACTTGCTTGAGGAGGCACTGACCGAGGAAGGACTGACGGTGAGTGCTGACGCTGAGGTGCGTTTTCTAGGGGGGCGTCCGGGAGATTTCTTCGGCCGTCACAACTCGGCGCAGCCTGAGGGTAGGTGGACGACAGATCCGGGAGAGGGACTGTGGTGTGCCTATCGCCGCGGCTACGGCGACACTCACTGGCACCCATGCATCGTCGCGGTTGCTGGAGACGGCCAGCGGGCGCTTGACCTCTACGACGAGGATGAGTGGCGATGGGCTGTGCTCGCGCGTGGGCGGCGTGTCGGCGCCGAGGAGGTCGTGCGTGCAGAAGGGCTCAGGATCCAGTTAACGTTCCCGGCGCCGGTTCAGTTGCGCGCGGCCATGGATATCCTTGGAAGTTCTTGCGGCGCATGGGCATGGGACGTGAGCCCGAAGGGCCCCGACCTGTGGCGACTGCTAACCTAGGCCAACGCTCCCATGGCTAGGAGACTTTTCGAGTTTGAATTATTGCTATTAGTTTTTCTCGAGGGAGGACCATGCGAACCTCCTCCCTGCACTCCCGAAGCCAGCGAGTGCGCTCTTCCCAAAACGCCCGGGTCATTCCCAGAGTGTCCCCAGCGGCATCCCGAGCATTCTCCGCACGCGTGATCTGTGCTCGATTGCCTCGCTCCCGCGCCAACTCAAGAGCCGCCTCAGCCCGACGCAGTTCCTCATTGGCAAGTGCGACCGCATCGTGGCCTTCCTCTTCGATGACCACCAAGCGAGCCGTGAGCGACTCCTCAAAGTTAGAAAAGCGATGGCTCCACGCTGAGCGTGCGGCCGTCGCGTCAGCTTGCCGCTGACTAGACAGTTCCGCCTCAGCGGAGGCGATGTCCGCCCCGTCTTTGCGCAGGTCGCTTGCCTTCGGGACGCCATTGCGCTCATGTGCCATAGGGTTGAAGAGCGCCGCAGCCTCCTCGGCTTCGACCTGGACCCAATTTCCGTGCTCCTGTCTTCGTAAATCGAGGGTCATGCACGCGGTGAACTGCGCGCGGAGCCACCGAACGTCAGCTTCGAGCGCGCAGCGCATGGCTTTCCTAAACGGACGCACTAGGGCGGGCAGTCGCTCAAGATCGCTGAGAGTTGCGGCCTGGGCTACGGCTCTGAGCGTCCTCTCCTCCAAGCCTCGCGCCAAGAGTGCATCCGCCGGATCAATGATGGACAGCCTCAGGAGGTACAGCCCTGGTGCCCTGTACTGCCAAACGGCATGCTCGTCGAAGAACATGACGGCCAGCGTTACTAGGCCCTTACGTTGCGGAAGCCAGCCCTCAATCAGTTCATCGTGGAGCGCATCGCCGAAGTTGAGGAACCGAAGAGTACGCCGGACATGGTCACCGTCCAGCACCATGGTGACGCTCCGCCGAGGGGGTGTACCGATGTCACCACGGCGAGTTATGAATGCGTAGGCGTGTCGTGGGCTGCGTTCGTGCCCTGGATCCGCACCGAACGAGAAAACCACCTTCGACTGGACCTCTCGCCGCCCGTACATCCCCTTTTCACCGAACTGATACCACAGCGTCCGAAAACGGCCACCTGTCTCCGGGTCTGTGTTCCAGCGGATGTGGTAGTCGGCAGCATAGTTAAGCAAATCTAGCATCCCCTCGAGCGCCCGATCCCACGCTCGGGGGCCTGACGCTGAGTGCTCGGGCAGAGCTTTGAGGACGGGAGGAGCGGGAGGTATTGCATCCAGCCACTGGCGCTCAGCGGTGGCCGAGTCGACCGTCCAAGGGAGGTGCTTGCGTAGCGCAGACGCGAGTTCCTGAACCTCGTCTTCAGCCGCCATCTCCTCTGTAGCGTCTGCTAGCTCTCGCCAATCGATCCGTTTCGGACGTAACGCGGCATCTTCGATGAGGCTCGTTACCTCGTGGAGGTGGTCTCCGTCGAGGTTCACACTCCTCTCAAAGACATGGAAGCGCTGGAGCACAGTGACGACCTTCTCATCGACGAGGCCACGCTGAGCAATGGTATACACGTCGATCGCCTTCGCCCCGCCCTCGTTCGAGAAGGCCGCGACGTTGCCGATCCTGTCGAGCCTCCCGATCCACTGCTCAACCTCCTCGGGGCGCCACGGAACACTGTAGAGAACCAAGACTCGTGCGCATTGGAGATTCAGGCCGACTTGCACGGCCTCTGGCGCGAACAATACCTGCGCGTCGCCGCGTTGAAATGCCTCAAGGTTCTCGTTCGTCTCGTTTCCAAATCCACCGAGATCCTCGACCGCCCCTGTCATCATCCCCTGGCGAACCCGAGCTGCAACTAGCGGGACTCGCTGAGAGATCGGACCAACGACCGAGAGCCGCGCCTGGACGAGATCGAAAAGATAATCGACTGTCAGGTTGTCCTGCGCAGCTACGAGTACGCGTTCAGTAGGGTCCTCGGTCCAGATTCCCGCAAGAAGGTCAATGAGGGCATCGACGCGGGAGTCACCCTGGCTGCGGTGAACGAGCGGCTTGACGCGCTCGAGCAGGCCGGCGCGCTCGTGCCCTTGGCGCCGTAGGAAGTCGACGCGCTGCTCGAGCGAGGGTGGGCTGAGGACGACACGTTTCGCGAGTCGCACTGAATCGAATTCCCGGCTCAGATCTCCGAGGTGTTCGAAGTACTGCCACATCAAGGACTGTCGCTCGACTTCCGCGCCGAGAGGCTCGACGACGAGAGGCCAGTGGCGGCGGCGAGGGAGCACACCGCTGTAATCGATCCGCCTCGTTCGAATGACCCTACGGTACGCACAGTGAGCTAGCGCTGCAGTGCAGAGGCTGGAATGCACTTCGGCGGATGCCGCGGCGCGATCTGCCTCGACAATCTCATCGACCACGGCGGCCGCGGCCCATTCGGGCCATTTTGAGAGGTCGTCACCAACCACCAGACCTTCGGCAACTCCGCGGTCGCCGGTGGAGATTCTTCCGCGCGCCAGAGAGGCCCGCTCCGGCTCTAGCAACGCGAATAGCTGCGCGTGTCGCTTGACGTGCTGGAAGGCGGGCGTCGCCGTGAGTACCAGGACGTGCTCGAAGCGGGCGGCGACGCGAACGATCCGATCCTGTACATCCGCGCGCAGGCGATGGAGTTCGTCGACTACGAGGACATCGAAGCGGTCGGGGTCGATGTCAGAGAGCGCGAACTTCGGGTTGCCCGCGGCGTCGCGCATCCCTAACTGCTCCTCCCAAGCCAAGCGGATGTACTGCGCGCCCTCGGCCCCGTCGTGTTCCCCGAACGGTGCCGTGTGACCTCGCGTCATAATTTCGTCGCGCCACTGAGGGACGAGTTGGTCAGGCACTACGATCAGCGCTTTTAGGTCAGCCCTTTGGCTCCGAAGCGCGTTTAGCACCATCAGAGCTTGCACCGTCTTACCGAGTCCAACCTCATCGGCAAGCAGGTGTCTGACCCTAATGTCCGTCAACACGCGATGCACGTTCGCGACCTGATGTGTGTATAGCGACGCGGCGACCCCGACTGCCGGAGCGAGAGGCGTACGGATACGCTCGAAATCGCGCCGGACAGCTTGAATCTGCAGGCAGAGGTCAATGTAAGCGTTTCTCATCGGGTGAGGCTTCCCCGGCCTGCACGTCGACTTCGTAGTGCCAGGTATCGTGCAGCGCGAGCGACAGACCGCTCAGCAAGCAGCACGTCAATTGCGCCGCGCCAGTCTAGGCTTGCGGCAATCTCGGGCTCGGCCCACAGAGCGAGGATTGCTTTGAGCGTGTTGCTTGGCGGCACGCTACCGGCGAATGCTCTCCTTGCGCTTCGTGCCCACTCCGTGAGTTCCTCGGTGACATCGTCCAGCGCCATCATGGACGGTTCGATCGTCATAAGCCTGTATGCAGTGTCGGACGGAAGAAGCATTTCAGCTAGCGGCTGAAGTTCGGCAGTGGACTTTACGCGTCCAAGAATGGCATCCCACTGGTCCGGAGCTGCACCTGTTTGGCCCTCTGCAATCGCTGCGGCGACGTCCCCTTTACCTTTACATCGGTACACATCGGCAAGTTTGGCGTACGCGCGATCGCAAGCCAGATCGAGTTCCTCGTAATCTTCCTCGCTCAGATGGGAAGAGGGACCAACGCGCGCCCACAGGTCGGGGAACGCTAGCCGGATCTCTCGGACGGCGATACGCGTCACCTCAACCTCGTCCTCGCGCGAGAGTTCAACATATGAGTCGCGCCCAAAGCCGGTTTCGTCACAGGCCAGGACCAAGCCTTCCCAAGGGTCAATATCTCCAAGCGCAGCCTCGCGACGTACCCACTCTTCACCGCAGCAGATTTCTGTGAGCCATCCGTCCAGTACCCCGGTGATCTGCCGGCGCCGTATCTCTGCGATGAGCGTAGCGCTTTCTGCGAGTGACCATCTTAGGTAACTCTTCACCATGTCTTCGAGGCCCAGCGCGCCATCTCCAGCGTAACGGCGTCTGGTGAGGATCGGCTTCTTGATAGCGGGTGAACCGAGCCGCGCATGCGAGGGAGCGACGCAGAGCGTGGTGAACTCGGCGGCCCCGCCGTGCTCCGAGACTTCAAGGCCGATCGGTGCGAGCAGTCGTGCCTCTTCGTGCGCGTCGTCGAGTTCCGGCGCTGGCGGAGCCGCTGGAGTAGTCGCCAGCACCCAGCCGAAGGGGAGCATCCCGACTTCGCTTGTGAGGGCAATTGTGCCGTCGTCGCCTCGCTGCCACCAACAGGGCCGCACGCGCTGCTCCAACATCACATGGTGTGAGCATAGGTTCCCCACGCTGAGCCGCAGTTTGAGCCAGGGAGACCGCGCCAGTAGCCCACGAGTCTCGTCATCAAGTAGCGTCGCGAAGGGCTCCTGCTCCGAGGAAACCGAGCACGGGAGAGGGCCGAGCGGGGCGGTGGCAAAGAGCCTTCGACCGCTGGCATCTATCTCAACTGTAAGTTCCAGGCCGTCGAGCGGGGCAAAACTCTCGACGGCGAATTCGAGCGCGCCGCGCAAGAACGCCTGGATTGTCAGGTCACCGAAACGCGGTTCTATTGAGCAGATCGTGGGAGGCACAGGTCGAGGCGCTGGCGTCCCGCAGAACGTGTAATCGCGGTCCTCACTACCGTTCGACACCCGCAGCGTATGGTCACCTCGCTCAACTAAAACGGTCACGACGTCGTCGCTCGAAAGATGGACCTGTTCGTCGTCCAACTGGACACTCAAGCCCTCTGGCGGAACACGCCGAGGCACCACGGTCCGTTGGTCACCGATCAAGAATACCGGAACCGGCGCATCGCGTTCGAGCGGAGGTCTGCCTGCGAATTCAACTGAGATGCCGAAGTGCACATGAAATCCAAGTTCGCGCAGAACCTTCCGTGCGATCTCTTCCGCGGGGTCTAGCAGATAACAGTCGTACGGCCCAACTTCCCTCAGCGCTGCGCAACCCGAAGGGCCCTCGCCTGACCGGGAGAGGAGCCAATACTTGCGGTGGCCAGAGATACTCGGACCGCGAACCCGACGTCCAATTTCTTCATCGGATTCAACGGCGAATAACAGGGGGCACGCGATGTTGAGTTCGAAGGTGGCAAGTACGTCGCGAATTTCCTGGTCGATTTCGACCTGGTCAAGGTCTGGAAAGAGTTCCGCATCGTCTGACGGGATTGACGTTAACTTGAGCGTGAACGGCAGCCCGGAGAGCAACTGTTCACTGGGAACCGGCACTGATACTCCCCACAGACGTGCAGCGTAACGGCGACGGCGCAGCGCTCGACGGAGTTTCCCTTGCGGGTCCGCTTCCACTTGGGGAAAGGCGGCCTGGAGCGTCATTGAACTATCTTGGCGTCGGATTGTGAGCGAACCTGCGATCGATGGAAGTTGCAGTCCCGATGATGCGGCAGGTGTCTTTCGCTGCGCGACAGTCCGTTGTCTCCGGCGAGCGACCGCAACTGCGCGCCGAGCAACTTGGTCGGAGGCGAGGTCAGTTGCGATACGCTCCATCGTCAGGGGGCAGAGTTCGGCACTGTCGTCACCCAACAACCGTCTCGTCACGGCTACCACCAGAGTTGCGTCCTCGAGCAAAGTCGCGAACCGCGCCGACGAGTTGGAAGCAGCAATTTGGATCGCCCGGTGCAGACCATCGTCATCGAGTTCGCTGACGTTTACGCGCAGGTTCGCAAGCGTGAGGGCGAGCGGACGATGGAATTCAAGGGGTACTAGCGCGTGAGTGATTGGCCAGGCGATGAAGCGGAAGGCGTCGGCCCACGGGGTAGCTGGCGGCTGCGCACCTCGGTAGGTCTTTGCAGCGCTGGCGAAGAGATCGCGAATGTGATGTCGATCAGGCGCACTGATACGTAGGCCGAGTTTGGCCTCAAATACCGGCCAAAAGTCAGTCCCTGACCCTCTATAGCGGTACCCGACCTCTGTGGCCGCGACGAGCAGTGGGAGGCAGTTGGTGCGCCACCATCCGCTTTCGATCGGGTGCGCGCTTAAGACATGGCTAACGTTTGCGAAGACGTCAGTGACCTCGTCTTCACTTAACCCGTGCTCGAGAAAGAAGACTGGCCCCGTTCTTGAATCCCGGAGCGTGCGGTACCTCTCGTCGAGTCTGCTGTGAGTCTCAAGCATTGGGCCCGCCGCGCGATAGGTTCTTCCGAATAGCGCAGTGAGCACGGAGCAATTTCGGGCATTCGTCGCACGACGCAGATGCAGCGTGGCTGGAGACGCGCTCGCTCGCGCGACAGTTGCCCTCGTTCGTAATCCTTATGAGCATCTCGTCCTCTCCGGCGGCGAACTCGCTTTCATAGGCGGTCGAACAGCCGACAATGCTTTTCTGGAACGTGATAGCGGCGCAGCACGCAAGGCACTGTAATGCTCAAAGCTTGGTTGTGGGACCTCGTGGGCCATAGTTGCTCAGCGCTAGTATGTGAACTCTTCAAAAAGGGTCGCCTGACCGTCGTCGATATTAGGGAGCACGACCCGCGCCCCATGGCGGATAGGTCGGACTAGAGTATGTTGCTCTACCCGCGCCAAGACGTCGTCGGACTCGATGCGATTTCTCAACCAACGCTCTGTCCACCAGCGGCCGATCTCCTCAGTGCTGCGTTCTGGCTCATTCATGTCAAAGCAGTACTCAGGCTCATCATCCATCCCGAGTAGGAACTCGCGAAGGTTCCTTACGACCGGAACGCCATACACGATGCGCTGCCGTCCGTGCTGGAGGAGCAGGTCGGTCGGAAGTTTGAGCGCGTCGAGCCCGTCTCGGATCTTCCGGAGTTTTGGGCTCACGCCCTCGCCGAAGATGCTGTTGACACGCTGGCCGTTACTTGACTGCTGGACCAAAGAGACGAGGGCTCTGACCGTGTCCGAACTAAATTGCGAAGTCCCGTAGGCGTCTGACTTACCAAGTTCAAGAAACGCGAGTTGCTCGCCTTTCTTGCCACCGATGCGCTCGGCCGGCATCCGCAACCTGTTGTATTGGCTGGATCCGATCCCGTAGAGCGAAGTCGTCCCTAGGAACACGAGTTCTGATCGCCGGATAATCGGCCGTCCCGCCGTCGAGGAAGCGATTTCGCTCTCTTGCTCCAGATATTTATTGCGGTAGGCAGTCACGACCTCCGGGCTGGCTGCGAGCATCGAGACGAGTTTCCCCCCGAGGATCAGATTATAGGGGGCTACCGAGCCGCAAACCGTGATGTCCGCCATTGCGATACCGACGCGGTCAGCTTTGGCTTTCCGCAGGATGTTCTTCACTATCCTGCGCCCATCGCTCGTGTCGAGCAGCGCGCGCACTTCTTCGGCAGTTGGCGGCGAGGACAGGTGCTGCTGAAGAACCATGCGCGATCGGAGCATGTCCGCCAGTGAGAGCGCGCGTTTGCTGCGGTAGAGGTGTGTCCGTGCACGCGCCTTCCAGTGCGCATCAGTGCTGCCTGTAACGCCGCGCCTTGTTGAGCGCTTCAGATCTTTCGAACTGGCAAGTCGATGGTGGAGTTCCCTCTGGTTCTCCCCCAAAGCGGACAAATGCCGTAGGACCTCCGGCGTCGGAGTGCGGAGGTCGAGCGGAGACAGCAGTTCCTCCTCAAAAAAGTCGTCGAGGTAGATCTCGTCAATCGCTGTTTCCACCGTTTTGTGGAGCCAAATCCCGAGTTCTGCGGACGGCGACTCGCTAGCGAATTCTAAGAATGCCTCTGGTTGCCAGCCTATCCACGCATCGCGCTCGCGAATTTGCACAATTGGGCTCCCGAGAGACCCGATCCCTATGACTGGGTGGTACTCCCGCGCGCGGTCTCGGATTAAGAAGGCCATTGAGCGCCCGGGTGTGGCCGTGTACTGGTTCGTCCATGTGTGGCGGAAGTATCGCCAGATGTCTTGCAGACGGAGCCCGGTGTGCTCGCAGGACTCGGCCCCGTCGACGAACTGGAGGTAGGGATTGATCACCTCTCTCAACGCGCGAACGCGATCTTCGCCTTTTAGTGCGCGCGCGGCTCGGAGCGACTCCGCGAGTTCTCGCCCGTCCCGAATGACCGAGTAGATCGACACTAAATTCCCATTGTGGAAGGACTTCTGCTCCATCCCCCCAATAAATCGCCTCGCTGCGGGTTCTCGCAGTTGCTCATCGCGCTTGATGAGTTCCTGGGCTCGGATGCGCGCCTTCTCGCGCAAAGGGTCGAGTTGATTTTCTGCGGGGCGCTTCACCTCGACGCCGCGTTCCTCGTTGACCCGGATGGACCAGCGCTGCCGAGCCAGGTCGGTCAAGACGCACAGCGCAGCGCGTAAGGCGGCATCGTGCTCGTCTGCGGTGTGGACGCGTAGCAAGCGCTTGAGAGCCTCATCGAAGCTCTCGCCGTCGCCTTCCTCGCTCAGCAGTTTTGACAAACTCGCCGCATGGGCGCGGAAGACCTGCTTCGCGGGGCTGCGCTCTGGGAGTGGTGGTGAGAGCACGACCCAATTGTTTTGTGCTTGGCGGCTCATCCTCTAACCGTTCAGGAAAGTAGCTAGTGTGTCACTCCAACCGGCCCGCAACTGCTCGGCGACTTTGAGAGTCTCTTTGCTCTCGAGCAGCGCCTCGGCACGCGCCGCCGCGAGCAGCAGTAAGTCGATCTGCGAGCGCACGATGTCGTCGCTTGGATTGTCCGATTCCAGCAGCGGCTTGTAAACAAGCTTATAGAATGGGTGCTCCGGGTTTAGCACGAGGATCAGCCGGCCTTTGTCGCGCGCGTAGTTGAAGAAGGCGGTCTCGTTTAGTGCGGCTGGGACGATTCTGTACTCGGTCGAGCCACCACAATTGTCGCGTGCGTTCTCGGTTGACGTCAGCTTCTTTCCCAACGCGTCGAGGATCCTCTTGTCGCGGAGCCGCGGCTTCGGCGGCAGCGGCACCAGCATCTCGTCCTTCTCGCTTGCGCGGTATTCAGATCTCGTGAAGCGCTCCGCGACCTTCGCATTTAGGTGTGCCTTTCTCGCGCGGCTATTGAGTGCGCGAGCCATCACCTCCAAATCTGCGCTCAGTGCCTCGATGAGGTGGAGGCGTGGCCGGATTTGCTGCTTCGTATGGGTGATTCCAAACGCCTCGTCTAGGATTGGGTCGAACCTGATCTCGCAACGCCACCAGTCGTCGTAGTTCTCGCGGCGCTTTCCTCCAAGGAAGAACCAGCCGTAATCCACCTCGCGACCCGCACGCACGATTGATACGCCCGCACCCTTAGCGATCCCGCGGGCTCTCTTTTCCTCGTTACTCAACTTCGACCAATCGTCGACAGGCAGTTCCGAAAAGCGTACCTTCACGATACCGGTGATGCTGGGGTCGTCGGGGTTCGCTGCAACCTCGTAGACCATGTCCTCTGCGAACTGAGTTGCGCCACTGTACATCGCGGCAGGGTGGAGGAAGAGCGGGTCGATGGGCTGCACAGCGTCGCCGTTCACCTTGATGGACACGCCGTTCCACAAGAAGTGTCGGAACTGCCGCCCCAGAGCCGCCAAGAGTTTCCGTGTGATCGTAGAAATGCGCTTGTGATCGAGCCGGTCGCAGCGCGACCAAGTTACGGCGGTGCCAGACTCATATCCATTTACGAACTCTGGTCGTTTGACCCAACGTGGCTGCGGCACCTCGGTCAGTTTCCCGGCCGCAATCATCTCGAGATCGAGATAGGAAGTGAGTACCTGACCGCGCTTCGAGTTCCAACTATGCACGGTGACCCGCTTAGCCTGGCTCAACGAACTGTTCGGCAGACCCATGCCGTAACGCCCAAGGCCGTCACGATCGTTGAAGCGAGTGCTACCGCCGAACCGAAGCGCAGTCCGCAAGGTCTGGGCGTCCATGCCAGATCCGTTGTCGATAACGGTTAGGACGATCGAGCGCCCGTCCTCTTCCTCGTCCACCGTGAGGGACACCGTGATTGAGGTCGCGCCCGCCTGCAGCGAGTTATCGACAAGTTCTGCGACAGCATTCGACGTTCCCTTGTACCCCGAGTCGCGGGTCGCCTGGATGAACTTGTCGACGGCGACAATCGAGAAGTCCTGTTGTCTAGTGGTGTTCATTCGCCTGATTCCGTCCCTTCCGCATTCGCTTCTCCCGTCGATCCGACCTCCACTCGCTGCGCCTCCAAGTACCCCTCAAGGTCGCACTCTTTGACGCGGAGTTGACCGCGCTCGCCCACTTTGTAGGCGGCAAGATCACCGCGCTTGACCAGTCGTCGGACCGTTTTCTCGGAGACCTTCATCGCGTCCGCGACGTCCTGAACTGTGAGAAGCTTCATGTTCCTCACTCCTCGCGAGCATGGCCATCATTGACCAGCAATGTCCATGAAAGACCCTAGACGGGGCCGCATGTCAACGGTTGGTCACATATGACCCCTCACCTGATCGGACTTTTGGGCGATGTCTCGGTTTGGTCTCTGATCGCCTGGGTCAAATCTGGTCCTTCTCCTCTTCATCCCGCGCGCCGTGCCGATGAAGGTTCTGGAGAGGGAATTGGGGTTCGGTACCTTGTGCGAGATCTGGATGACCCGGGCACAATCGGATTTCAGATATCATTCAACTTGGCTTAGAATTGAGTATCGGCTTCGCGGATCAGGAAACGCGTCGTGATCCCTGCATTGTTGCGCCACATCAGTTTGTTGCGGGTCTGCTGCATGGAGTCCGCGTGGAGAGAGTTCGGTATTTGCTACACTTCCTCCGCCATTTTACCATGCAACATACTGGTAAATATATCTTTTCCAAAAACCTGATTGTCGAAAATCTCTGACTGGTACAGTTCGCTGGTACAGTCGAGGTTTGCAACATGGGCGGAACCCCACGATTGGTCAGGCGCGGCGGGGTGTTTTATTTCCGCATGGCAGCGCCCAAGGACTTGGTGGCAAGGGTCGGGCGCGGCGAGGTCAAGACCACGCTGAACACCACCGACAGGGCGAAAGCGACCCTGCCTTGCCGCAAAATCAGTAATGACATGGACCTGCTTTTCGCCAATGAATTGAGCATGACCGACGCCTTGCTCCATCAGATTGATCAGCGCATCCGCGACGTCATTGATCCGACATTCCCCAAGTGGCCTGCCGCTTGACGTTATAATCGCCTGAATCCGCCGCTGAGCAAGCTTTTTACGCCCCGAGCGGTGTTCGCGGTCGCGGAAACGCCCGGAGGCGGGCGGCTCGGG
>Ga0100389_1001133_pt1 | contig 21035 bp, 19 predicted proteins | sample CryGeymeta201513_FD_81537 | JGI IMG/M metagenome (GOLD analysis project Ga0100389, IMG submission 81537) | Groundwater microbial communities from Crystal Geyser aquifers in Utah, USA - Crystal Geyser metaG 2015-13 | ecosystem: Environmental > Aquatic > Deep subsurface > Groundwater | place: USA... | reverse complement strand
GGGGCAACTAGCGGACATCGGTCTTGACTGGTTTCCCGGGGGCAAAGATGCATTCTCGAGTCCCTAAAAAGGCATCAAACCAATGCATTAAGTGGAATTTGCGGGCCTTTTGCGGGCTTCTCGGGCAACCCGAATTTCCTAAGTGTATGAAATTACGAAGGAAAATGGTAAGAGTGCGATGCCTCTTCTGGGCACCAGTAGCTTCTTCGCGCAGCATCGCGATGCTGCGGAGATCGTTGAAAAACATCAGGAAAGATTGGGTCGAGCTTCGCGCTCGATCGCCAACCGTCGCGTTGAACCGCATGCTTCGGGGGGTCAGTTTGGGGGTCTTTTGTGCGCCCCTCACTCGGAGGGCAGCCCCTTCAGAGAATCGATCTTGTCCGACCACCATTGCATCATTCTTACACGCTCGTGCCAATACTGCGTGCGGTTATAGACCGCACGGACAGCATTGCCGTCCTGGTGGGCCAAAGCGCGTTCGATCACATCGGGATGAAACTCGCTGCTTTCGTTCAAGAGCGAGCTGGCGGTCGTGCGGAAACCATGTGCTGTCATCACCCCGGAATATCCTAGCCGCTTGAGCGCGCCGGTGACCGCGTTCTCGGAAAGCGGCTTCTTGGGATTGAAGCTGGGGAAGACATAATCGCTGTAGGCTGCGATGTCTTCCATGGAGCGAATGAGCTCGATCGCCTGTCGTGAAAGGGGAACGCGGTGTTCGCGTCGCATCTTCGTCTCTCCAGCTGGAATAGTCCAGATTGCAGCGTCGAAATCGACGTCGGACCACTTCATCTGGCGGATCTCGCCAGGGCGCTGAAAAAGATGCGCAGAAAGCTTCAAGGCAGCGTTGGTAGAAGCATAGCCTCCATACCCGTCAATCGCTCTCAGCAGCTCGCCAAGCGCAGCTGGCTGTATCACAGCGGGGTGATGTCGAACCCATGGAGCCGCAAGTGCCCCTCGCAACGCCGGAGCGGGATTGTTTACCGCGCGCCCGGTCGCGATGGCATAATCAAGCACGCGCCCGACGAACGAGCGGAGGCGTCGAGCAGTTTCTCGCCGACCAGATTCTTGAATCTCTCTCAGCGCAGCTAGAAGCACAGGTGCAGTGATCTCCGCGACCGGCAAGCGACCAAGCTTCGGCTCAACCAACGAGAGAAGCCATTCCGTTTTGCTTCGGGTCGTCTCGCTTATCGCTCTGTCACCATCATTGGCCCGCTTTGCGATGTATTCCCGAGCCAACGCGGCGAACGTATGTTCTGACGCGCGCTTGGCTTCGAGCTTTTGCTCGCGGCGCTGATGGAGCGGATCCATGCCGCCAGCTATCATTGTGCGAGCCTCATCGCGCTTCGCACGAGCTGACTTGAGGCTGACCTCGGGAAAGGGGCCGAAGCTGATCTTCTTCTTCTCGCCTTGGAACGAGTAACGAAGGTGCCAGCGTTTGGAACCGTTTGGCGATACCTGAAGATATAGCCCCCTCTCGTCAGTTAACTTCCATGCTTTGGATCGCGGCTGCGCAGCCTCGATCTCCTTAACGGTCAGAGGCATCCCGGTGCTCCAGCTGGGACTGCGAGGCGCAGAAGAAGGTCATCAAGAGATTCCGCTAGGATAAGTGTGGATCGCCCGAGTTTGATCTTCTGAAGTTCGCCTTCGCGGAGAAGTTTGTGGATGGTAGTTGGTCCGACGCCAAGCGCCTGCGCAACCTCACCAATCTTGTATGCTTTCCGGTCCAAATGTCTTGTCCTCGTATATGTTGCGAAGGCGTGGAGACGGCCCCATCTATGTGCGATTGCACGTATGTGTGTTTTATAGCACGCGTTTCGTTGATGTCAATACATTGACACGCATGCGTGTCGTATGCCATGCATTCTGTTATGAACAACGACCACCCACTCGCGGCCTCGCCCGCCGCTCGCATGCTCTCTGAGGGCCTAGCTCGCGCCAAGGACGAGCGAGGCATGAGCGTCCGTCAGATCGGCAAGCTGATGAATTACAAAACGGCGGTCGTCCTAAGCCACATGGCGACTGGGCGTGTGCCCATTCCCATCGACCGCGCCACCCAGCTCGCCAACATCCTCAAGCTCGACGCTGAATCGTTCCATTTGGCGGTCTTGCAACAACGGCATCCTGACATTGATTGGGGGAGGTTTTTTCGGCGATCGTCTTCGTCCGGTGATCACGGACTGGCCATGGAACTCGAAGCCGTGCTGGGCACGAAGTTAAAAGCCCTCACGCAGGAACAGCGCGCAGTCATGCGGGAAGTGGCTAGTGAACGATCCCCGCGCAGGCGGTGGCTGTCTGTTCATGAACTGGGCTTCGTCAACAAGCTCCGGGATAGATTACCGCAACTGACCACCGACGGACTCGATCAAGCCCAGGTCGAAAGGATCTTGTCGGCGATATGACCGCCAACCTCACAGTCAGTCACCGCATGATCCCTCCGACCCCGCCGCCGAGCAATTGGGCTAAGGACGTCTTCGCAGCCGGAGGGGATGACGCTTGGAAAGGCCGCCGCCCCCTCAAGCATCAGGCGACTTTCCAGTGGGCCGATGTTCGCACGGATGGCGCGGGCAACGTCATCGACATGCCATTGCTACGGGATAAGTGGTGCTTTGGCCGTCCTGAAGTCTACATCCGACAGATTAGTCGGACCAAGATGCGGCGCTTTTACTGGGGCGAAAAGGAAGTTGCTGCGTCCCGATGCGGCACCTGCAGGATCACCGCCGCGTGCGGCAAACTTGCAGGCGAGAGGGTCGACAGCTCGCCGTCGATTCGTCCAGCGCTCAACCAATGGGGCGACTTCTGCAAGGCCAATGGTGGCGGTCGTCAATTTTCGGGAGTTGCAGGCCGTTACTGGCAGACGTTCCTCCAAGCACTCGCAGACCATGGTCCTTGGTCGTCCAGTAACGACGAACTGCTCGCCAAAGATGAAAAGCATCGCCTTATCGAACGGCGCAAAGCCGAGGCTGGTCGCAAACGGAAAGAGCGGGCAGAAGAACGGGCATATCGTCAATCCCTGAACCTCCCGCCGACGGCACAATTTGTCGCGGCGGCCTTGCTTGAAAGAGACCAGCGTTGCGCTCGTCTCGAAGGCGCGGCGGGAGATCCACGATATGCGCCCTCGATCGGCAAGGTGACAGCTGACAATAGGAAGGCAACAGCGGCGTTTACCGCCGATGCCTGGATGGTCGATACCCTCTTGCGTGAGCATGGTAAGACGTCGAACCCCAGCACGATCGCGAAAGCGATGATCAAGATAGGTCGGCATCAAGGCAAGGCCTACCAGACCCTACGCCAGCGCGTTGCGAACGACCTCCGGCGTGCCCGGGATTGTGAGCGTGGTTCACCAAGCCTGTGGACCGCTTTCGACTTCGAGAGCCAGCGGGAAGCAAGCGAGCTCGACCAGATCATGAAAGAACTGGAAGACCCGCTCGAACGCTTCATCAGAGGTTGGTGACCACCCCCTACCGTGACCCCCTACATTTTGTGTCCGACGTTTTTACCTACATGGACTCCATGTATATACATATAGTTCATAGACTCAGAAGACATGAGAATAGGGATAGCATCCCTCGGCTTACGCCGAGGGACAGAAGGAACGCCGGAGCGTGCCTTCGAGATTGTTTTGAAAAATTCACTCGCCGGAGTGTCATGCATTTGCATGCCTCGAAATACATGCTCGTGGGGGCCATCGGATGTATCGCACTGCAGGTCGGCGAGAAGCGTGGCGAGCATGATTTGGCCGTCGTTCGCATGCTGATCTTCTTCCGCATGAACAAATTGCATCGGACGCCCAAGATTGGCGTATGACGCCCGCCCCGCTTCACAGGGCTTCCGGAGGTTGTGGAAGATGCGAGCGGATCGTAAGTCGCCCGCATGGATAGAGGCAGGAAGAACACCCTTCTCCCGCGCATCGGCATCATGTTTGCTTTTGTTGCCGATTTCTTTAGCGGAAACGGCCTTTTTCACGCGCTGACCGAGAGACAATTCTTCGTCTCGGAGTGAATCTGGCATTCACTGACACACGCGGAAATTGGCTGACATGTGCCGATTCCTCGTGCCGAAAGCATCAGACCGTCCTTCAGCCGCCCAACTTCCCACCACGAAGCCACCCGCAATCCAAGATGCTACCATGCATGGTGAACCATCACACCAGCACAAGGAGATGGTCACATGAAGATGCAGTTGTTCGAGGTTCGGATTGTTCGCGAAGACGAGCCACCATTCACATACGTCGTCGCGCCCTCGGAAGCGCGCGCCGTCGAACTCATACGAGAGCATCACCAGCGGATCGGACGCGACTACGACTCCGTCGAAATTTGCCGCATTGACGACACGCTCGTCGGCGACGAGCGGACCGGGTTGGATGATATGCTGGACAGCGCGCCTGTCGGCTTCGCCAGCCCGCCCGCGCCTGGTATTGGCTGGCTGGCGCACACCGCGACAGTCCACCGACTGCGCCTGTATCGAATCGAGGAGCAAAACAGGGCGGAGATATTCATCATCGCACCCAACCCCGACATTGCAGCCTCGGTGTGGGCGTCTGCCCTCGAACTTATAGACGATGACATTCGGCTCTATCGAATTTTCGATGAGACCGAGCAACATGCAGAAGACCATCGCGGTGGCCTCGACGCCTTGTTGGAATTCGGTCCTATCAGCCGCATTCACTACAGCGAGGGTGGCTGGAAGCTGATCGGCTGATTGCGTTGGCGGCCTTGCGCTGAACTGGAACACCAGTTCGGCGCAAGGTTTTGCTGGTTACCCTTTGTTCGCGCAAGCCCGTTGGGAAACCCCACCGCGCCCTTGGGTTATTTAGCGCGATCAGCAGCGCTAGAAGCGGCCTCGCCGACGAGTGCGGCGGGATTGTCAGAAAAGTAATTCTCTTCCGGCGCACCCTCCATCATATAGCTTTCCTGCCCATACGGGCCATCATGCAGCTCTTTCATGCGATCGAGGTCCTCGGGCAGCGCGCCGCCATGAATGTTCCGACGCGCGATGTCGGCGGCCCATGCCGTGTCGGGGCTGCTTAGGAACTTTCGCATTCAGCGAAGGGGTCATTGGGTCCAGGCTGCGCCGCCCGGACCGTCCCGCCGATTGCCGCCACGACACAGCGTTCCACAGATTTAGATCGTCTGCGACCGTGTAGACATCAGAAGTCCTACAGAGAATGCTCCACCTTCAGCCGGATGCTGCTCAAAGGGCGCGGATAGCTGATACCTGCCATCCACCGATGACCAAGCGCCTGCTGGCAGCGACGCTGTTTTGTGAGGCAAAATTGATTTGCAAGGAGGCTTTGTCGATGTAGCAAATGCGAAAAAGGGTGTTGGGGCCTAGTGAAAAAAATTGCGAATCCACCCGACGCGTTGTCGCTAATGACCTCGGCGCGTAGTTTTGGAAACTACGACCTTGCGGCCGCTCTTGCGGATCTGATTGACAACAGCATCAAAGCGAATGCCTCCTGCATCTGGATCAACATTCGTTTCAATGCGGGCGATCCACTCGTGACCGTGGTCGATGATGGCGAGGGAATGAACGAGACGGAGCTGCACGCGGCGATGCGTCCCGCCTCGTCCAATCCGGCGGATGAGCGCTCGCCAGATGATCTTGGCCGTTTCGGATGGGGCATGAAGTCGGCCTCTTTCTCGCAGTGCCGGAAGCTCACCGTTCTATCGCGTCAGAACGGCGATGCGAGCGGCGCCGTCTGGGATCTGGACAATATCGACGGCTGGACCATGGGAGTGCTGAGCCCCGATGAGGTCGGACAGCTTCAGGAACCGAACCTTCCTTCCGATCAGGGAACGGAAATAAGATGGTCAAATTGCGATCGCCTTTCGGAAGGCGGTGAGATTGGCAGCGAAGCGTTCAACGAACTTGTAGCACACGCTCGTCGCACACTCCCTCTCGTTTTTCATCGGTTTCTTGAGGGAAAGGCAGCTGGGAGATCGAGGCTGTCAATTCACCTGAACGGCCAAATGCTCGAGCCGGTCGACCCCTTCCACGTTTCTCATAACGCAACCGTTCCTCTTGAGGAGGAGACATTGCTGATTTCGGGGGCACCTGTGCGCATCCGCCCGCACATCCTCCCGCACTACTCCAAGCTATCGGACTCCGAGCACGATAAGCTCGGAGGCAACGAGGGCTTCCTGCGCAATCAGGGCTTCTACGTCTACCGAAATGATCGTCTCATCGTCTATGGGACTTGGTTCAGACTGGCGAAGCATGGGGAGATGTCGCAGCTGATTAGGATCGGTGTCGACATCCCCAACTCGATGGACGAGATCTGGAAGATCACCGTCGACAAAAGCGATGCGCAGCTGCCCACGCTGCTCAGGAACCGCCTGCGGCAGATCGTCGATGGGCTGAAGGGGCGCTCCTCGCGCGTCTACAGGTCGAAGGGGGGCAGGATCGATCAACCTGGCAAGGTTCCTGTCTGGTCGAGATACACGAGGAACAACGAGGTTACCTATCGAATCAACGCAGACCATCCGCTAATAGCGAGCCTGCTGTCATCCGATGAAGGAAGTCTCGCATCGACCGTCATCAACCTGATCCAGTCGAACTTCCCTGTCTCCGCCTTCGTAGACGACGCGAATCTTCGACCGGAGAATATCAGCCAAACGGTAGCGAGCCGAACCGAAATGAAGGCGCTGCTCGACGTGACCATTCCATCGATGCTGATTGCCAATGACAACAATCTTTCTGCGATGATTGATGAACTCAGACGAACCGAACCCTTCAGCGCGAACTGGCCGATGGTGAAGGAATATCTCGACGCAAAGGGTTGGAAATGACGGACAGGAATGCGGAATTCAGCTACTTTCAGAAGAAGGTGGCAGACACCTACAGAGATGATCTCCAGCAGATGGCGTCGATACCGCGGCACGCTATTGATGAGATACTAGAGAATGATCCGTTCGGGCTGCCCGAAACCGACATCGAGGACATACGCAGGCGGCTCGAATTCAGCTTTTCCGTTCGTCAGGATGCAGGTCATGCTGTCCGCAGCGATTACAAGCCGTGGCTTGGCGACCGCGCCATCGACTTTCGCTACTGGAAGCGACTGCGCCAGTATTTCATCGATGACGACATTCTGCCTGCAAACGTGGTCTCCCGTCTTCATCAGGTGACTGACGAGGTCCTCGACTACTGCGGCGATCCAGAGGATGGCGGACCATGGAGGAGACGTGGCATGGTCATGGGCCATGTCCAGTCTGGCAAGACGACGAACTACGCTTCCCTCATCTGCAAGGCAGCGGACGCAGGCTACAAGATTGTCATTCTCCTTGCAGGCCTGACCAACTCGCTGCGCACTCAGACGCAGGAGCGGATCGACGAGACATTCATTGGCAAGAAGTCCCTCTTCGGGCAGCGGAACCCGGAGAAGATGCCAATCATGATGTATTCGGACGGCGAGCTGAAGTATCCGGCTTACGGGACGACCCGCGATTCCGATTTCCAGAAGGCCATGGCCAGCCAGTTCGGCGTGTCGCTGGACAACCTCAAGGATCCAATCATCTTCGTTACGAAGAAGAACAAGGCGATCCTCGAAAACATGCTGGAGTGGATCAAGCAGCAGCGGCAGGGTGGCCAGTTGATCGACGAGCCCCTGCTGCTGATCGACGACGAGGCCGACAACGCTTCGGTCAACACGCACGCCGACCCGACCCGGTCCACCGCAATCAACGAAGTCATTCGCAGGATACTCCAGCAGTTCTCGCGCTCTTCATACGTCGGTTACACGGCCACGCCCTTCGCCAACATCTTCATAGATCCCGACTCCGAGGACGAGATGCGCGGGGACGATCTTTTTCCTCGGCACTTCATCAAGGCACTCGATCCTCCAGGCAACTATGTCGGCGCTACGAGCGTGTTCTCGCCGGAGGGCAGGCTTCGCCAACAGATGGTGCGCATCGTGGAGGACTATTCGGACATCCTTCCACTGAAGCACAAGAAGGATCATGTGCTCGAGGAACTGCCGCCCAGTCTGCTCGAGGCGATCCGCGCCTTCGTTCTCGTCAGGGCCATCCGGGTTCTACGCGGCGACGGCGATGCGCACTGCACGATGATGATCAACGTGAGCCGCTTAAATGATGTGCAGGAAAAGGTAGAGGGTCTGGTCTTCAAGTATCAGACGAGGCTCGACAACGCGATTCAGACAAACGCAGGACTAGGGGATGAAGCTACCGCCGACCCGGACATTGCTGCTCTCGCGCAGACCTTTGACAGGGAATACGCCGAAACGGAATTTAGCTTTACGGATATCCTTGAAGCGCTGCCGGAAGCGTCTCGCTCGATCCGGGTCACCACGGTCAACATGCGAGGCGGCAAGCTCGATTACGAGGCGAAAAAGAAGGACGGTCTGCACGTCATCGCGATTGGCGGTCTGGCGTTGTCGCGTGGCCTGACACTGGAGGGGCTCAGCATCAGTTATCTGCTGCGCAATTCCGCTGCCTCCGACACACTCATGCAGATGGCGCGCTGGTTCGGCTACAGGCGCAACTACGAGGATCTCTGTCGGCTCTACATCTGCGAGACTTCCGTCAGGCATTACGAATACATCGAGGAGACCATCGAGGAACTGCGCGGCGAACTCAAGCGCATGGAGATGCGCGAGGAGACTCCGGAGCAGTTCGGCCTCAAAGTAAGGCGTAGCGAGACCGGAATCCTTATTACCGCAGCCAACAAGATGCGCCATTCAACAAGGCTCCAGCTCGCCGAGACATTTGCGAACAAGCATGTCGAGGGCTTTGCCCTGCTGAACGACGATGACGTCAATCAGCGAAATCTCGAGGCGACGACCGCCTTCGCGAAGGAACTTGGTGAGCCGGTTTCCGCCACTGCGGTGTCAGATGACCAGCTGGCTGAGGATGTCTCGAAGCATCTCGTGTGGAGGGACGTAGACGGCAGGAAGGTCCTCGACCTGCTGTCGCGCTTCGAGTTCCATGCGAACCAGCCTTCTCTTGCCAGGATCGATGGCACGCACTCCCTGTTCGGTGACTATGTCGAGGATCGTCTCGGTGACGAACTGGAAACTTGGGACGTGGTTGTCCCCTTCAAAATCGGCGATCGCCCATCCACGATCGACGGGGATACGCTCGCACGATACGAGGAGATGCCCATCAGGAAACGCAACAGTGGCCGGGTCGTCTCCTCGTCGGACGGTATTCCAGCCTACAAGCCGACCGGGAATCGCAACCGCGTTGCCGACCCGGATGATGCTGCCATCCTTCTTACAAGAGAGCAGAAGAACCTCGCTGAGGCCCGCAAGGAGGAAGGAACGAATTTCAGGGGAGACCGCGCCTACTGTTCGGTCCGAACAAGGCCGGCCCTTCTGATCCATCTCTTCAAGGTTACGGACCCAGGGAAGGGAATGGAGGATCTTGCCATCGAGCGAAATCCAATCGTCTCGCTGAGCTTTCTGATGCCGGACAGCGAGAAGCAGACGATCCCGCGCACCTATGAGGTGAACGCAGTTTACCGCAAGCAGCTCGAACTCTTCTGGGCCGAGCAGGAAGACGACGAGGAGATGCTCGATGCCTGAAGCACGTGACGACTGGGCCGACATCAGCGCCACGAGCGGCAGCTACACGGAGAGGCGAGCAGACCCCGATCACCCGCTGAATTTCTTCCGCGCACGAAGTGATCGCGGCAATTACATCCTGCTCTTGAAGGTCGAGGACATGCCGGAAGTCGGTAACCTGCCTGCGCTTTCGGGCCTCGACTTTCGACATGTTCGCCATGAGGATCGCGCTGACGAGCTGGTTCTGGAACTGCGCGATGCGGAACAGTTCTCAATATTCCGGGCGCTGGTATCGGACGTTATGAACGCGACCGGCGACATGGCAGCAGGAGAGAATTCCAGCGGCGCGCTAAGGGTCGTCCATCGCATAGATCGCTGGCAGAAGCTTCTGAAGCGCAGGCACGAGAAGATACTCTCTCGTCAGGCGATAATCGGACTTTTCGGCGAACTGCATTTCATGCGCCATCGTGTATGGCCACGAATTGGCGCTTCGGCGGCAATCGCGTGCTGGCGCGGTCCTTACGGCGACGAGCAGGATTTCGCGATCCATGGCTGGATCATCGAGACTAAGGCGCAGCTCTCCACGGCCGACCAGGTGCTCAAGATCAGTTCCGAAGCACAGCTTGACACCGATTCCGGCCCGATCATGCTCTGTCATCAGTCGTTCGCTTCGAGTCCTTCAGCAAGCGGCCACGCCATCTCCCTCAATGACATGGTCGATGGTGTGCGAACCGATCTGGCATCCGAGGCTCCGGGAAGTCTGGACCTGTTCGAGGCTGGTCTGGTGAACGCCGAATACGATCATCGCCCGGAATACGATCAGGAATGCTGGGAGCCGGTCACCCTGAGCATCTTCGAGGTCGAAGACGGTTTTCCCCGTCTTGTTCCGTCCTCGATGGCATCGGGCATCCGGCGGGTCAGCTACCAGATAGTGCCGGCCGCCTGCGCCGCCTTCCGCCGGGAACCGGGCTGGCTCGACAGGGAGGTGCTTGGTGCCTGAGGAACGTTCGATCGAGGGCGATTACCGCGAGTTCCGTGAGGAGCTGCTCCGGGACGCCGAGTTCTCCGGGGATCCGCAGCGCGCGGCCTTCTTCCAGCTGTTCGCGGAACTTGCCGCTGACAACGGGGATACTGCCGATTTGAACTACGCGCCGGTCTTCCGTGAGGGCACGCGAGGATATCAGGTGGACGGCTACGCTTGGGATGCCGAGCGCGGCGAGTTGCATGTAGCGATCTGCGACTACTTTGCGGACGAGAGCCTCCAGACGATCAACATGGACCGCCCCACGCAGCTGTTCGGCCGCGTGCGCCGTTTCTTCCAGCAGTCGTCAGAAGAAGAATTCATCGATACGCTCGAGGAAACGAGTCCTGCGTTCGAGCTTGCCAACCTGGTCAATCAGGCCGGCAGCCAGATAAAGCGTATTCGCTGCGTGATCTTCAGCAACGCACGGCTCTCCACGCGCAAGAAGACGCTCGAGGCCGAAGAGGTGATCGGCGCGAAGATGACGCTGAACATCATCGATTTCGTCCGCTATCTGGACATCGCCAGTGCGCGCGGCGGGACTGAACCTATCGAGCTGGAGGTTCGCGAACTCAACGACGGGCTGCTTCCATGCCTGGATGCCCATGTCCCCGGGTCTGACACGCAGTCCTATCTAGTCGTCATGCCGGGTGAGCTTCTCGCGCGCATCTACGGGCTCTATGGTGCCAGACTGATGGAGCAGAACGTCCGCACTTTCCTTCAGGCAAGAACCAAGACGAACAAGGGGATCATCAACACAGCTTCCGACCAGCCGGAGCGGTTCTTCGCTTACAACAATGGCATCACCGCGACAGCCAACGGTCTCGTGATCGAAAAGGACGAAGAGGGTCGTCCGGGCATCTCGCAGATCCGGAACCTTCAGATCGTGAATGGCGGGCAGACGACCGCATCACTTTTATACGCCGGCGATCGAGGATCTGCAGACCTGTCCAAGGTCTTCGTCCAGATGAAGCTGACCGTGATAGACCCCGATCAGGTCGACACGGTCGTCCCGCTAATCTCGCGCTTTGCCAACACCCAGAACAAAGTCAGCGAAGCCGACTTCTTCTCCAATCACGAATTCCACGTCGAGATGCAGAAGATCTCGCGCAGGCTGGCCGCTCCGGCGGCTGCGGGGAGCCTCGCCACGACCAAGTGGTTCTACGAGCGGGCTCGAGGACAGTATCGCACCGAATGCGGCATGCGCACGCCCGCCGAGAAGCGGCGCTTCCAGATCGAGTATCCACGCAATCAGGTCATCCAGAAGACCGACCTCGCGAAGTATCAGATGTCGTGCCGGCCTGCCCCGCACATCGTCAGCATTGGGGCGCAGAAGTGCTTTCTAGAATTCGCGAAGGAGATAGACGGGCAATGGCAGACCTCGCGAACGACCTTCAACGATGCCTTCTTCAGGGAGATGGTCGCCAAGGCGATCATCTTCCGCTGGGTAGACAAGCACGTGGGAACGTCGGACTGGTATAAGGAGGACCGGGGCTACAAGGCCAACATCGTGACCTACACGATCGGCTGGCTCGTCCACCACCTTTCTCGGCAAGGCCGCAAGCTGGACTTCAATCTGATCTGGAAGGAGCAGGACGTGCCCGAGGAGCTTCAGGTCGCATTCGCTGATCTCGCGCCACAGGTAGCAGGGGTTGTGAAGTCGCCGCCTTCGAGCATCACGAACGTCAGCGAGTATGCCAAGAAGGAGATGTGCTGGAAGGCCGTGCGCGAATGCGAGTTCGATTTCTCCGGAAATTTGAAGGGCTCGACGATCGGCGCTGAGGAGGTCCGGCAGCGAAAGAAGGACAATCGCTCGGAAGGGGAGATCGACCTCGAGATCGGCTTCGACACTCTCGTGCTCGAAAACATGGCTCGGATCTGCGAGTTGGAGGACTTTGCCAAGCGGAAGGGGATCATGACGCCGAGCGCCGCTTCCGCAATCCGTAAGCTGAATGCAGGCAAATTTAGCTTGGTAGGAGGCGACAGGAAGGGCCTGAAGCAGCTACTTGGAAAGCTGGACGAGTTCGGGACCGGACCTCGCGCCTGGGCCCACGAGAAGGAGCGCCCCTGACTACGGAGTGAACTCTTTCGACGTTCGTGTATTCAGCGATCGAGGTTTTCAGTCGAGCGATCTGAGCAACTTTGCCACAACCTCGGCTATCTCGCGGGCCAATAGCGGGGGGACAGCATTGCCGACCTGCACATATTGCTGCGTCCTGTTCCCTTCAAAGAAGTAGTTGTCCGGAAAGGTTTGAAGCCTCGCAGCTTCCCGGACCGTCAGGCTACGGCATTGCCGGGGGTCAGGGTGGATGAAATAATGGCCGTCCTTCGAGATATGACTGGTCACCGTCGTCGACGGGCGATCCCAGCATTGCACCCTAAAGCGGTCGGCGAACTTGCCGGAATTCCAGTTCTGATGTGCAGGAGCGAGATCAGCGGGAAAATCGGTGACCTTCGGCGAGTGTCCTTCGACCTCGGCGAACGCCGATGCAAAGGCATATCGAGCAAGATCGCTCTCCATGTGGCCGCGGCTCTCATGGTTCGGCATGTCGATCATTCGTCCATCTGCCATCCATGACGCGAGCCCGTTGTCGCGAATGGAAGTGATCTGCGAGCTCGACCGAGGTGGGACCTCATCACTAGCGCGGAGTTCCTTTACGACCGTTCGCAGTCGTCTGGCGACCTTGCTGTGCCTCTCCTTCCTGCAGGCGGATGCAGCAAGCTTAGCGGCATAGATTGCAGCAGATTTCCATCGTTCGTCGGAATCGCCGCCCTTGCTCAATCCGCTCCTGAGTTCGGGCATGTCTGCTATGGTATCCCTTACGGTGACGGAACGGCTGGAAGAAGTGAGTAGATAGCCAGATCCCGGCAAGGGTGGGACACGAGCCGCGACATCCTTGCGCAGTCCGAGGATGATGATCCGGTGCCTGCACTGCGGGATGCCGAAGTCCTCGCTTCGGATTAGATTGCCGGACAGCCGACCGCGCCCTTCTTCGACCAGCGGCAGGAGAGCGTAGCTGTCGTGGGCACCCCCGGCAGCTCGGAGATCGTTCAGAACCTGATCGATGATGCTTTTCCCGCCGACTTTCGCGGACAGCATTCCCTTGACGTTCTCCATCACGAAAGCGGCAGGGCGAATCTTCTCGAGGATCCGGATATATTCCTGATACAGAAAGTGGCGGTGATCCTTCTCCGCTTCATAGTCCGCTATGCCGCGATTACGCGCGCGGCCGACAAGGGAATATGCTTGGCAAGGGGGGCCACCGATGACGACGAATTCCGTATTGCTGTCATCGGACAGCTGATTTAGGCGCTTGTCGATGATGGCCTTGGCTTCGGGCGTCCCGAGCTCAAGCATCTCCGTCTCATGGACTGCCTCTCTCCACTCGGCCGGATGCAATGCAATCAGATCGTCCCGCGTGATCCTGCCAGCTATGTATTCGTAGTATCCACGCGGTGGCTCGCCGAACTGGCGGAAGAAGGCTCTCAGCCTCAGCGTGGCGAATGCCGACGGTTCCTTCTCGACCGAAATGGCGATCGGAAAGATCCGGGAGCCATCATCGTGTCGAAGCGTCGAGAAACCTTCGGCCAGTCCGCCCGGCCCCGCGAAGAGGTCGATGGTCTTGAACTTCGACTTCATCGGCGCAATTTGTTCGTCATGGTGCTGGCCCAATACCAGGTTGGCGAATTATCGCTAGGGAAGATCGCATGGCTGATGTGGTAGATGCCACCATACGGTCGAGGATGATGGCGAGCATCCGCGGAAAGGACACTCGCCCGGAACTCCTGTTGCGACGGGCGCTCCATCGAAGGGGCCTAAGATATCGGCTCCATGGCGGAAATCTTCCCGGACGTCCGGATCTCGTGCTACCTCGCTTCCAAGCCGTGCTCTTCGTGCACGGTTGCTTCTGGCATCGCCACGAGAGCTGCCGCTACGCGACAACCCCGGCAACACGAGTCGAATTCTGGCAGGCGAAGTTCGATGCGAACGTGGCGCGGGACATTCGAAATCAGCACGACCTCGCGGAGATGGGGTGGAGAGTGGGGATCGTCTGGGAATGCACCACAAAGAAAAGAAAGATCGGTGATCTCGCCGATAAGGTGTATGCATGGCTGACTGGGCCCGAGAGTAATCTGGAGGTTTAGTTCACGAGACCGCCACGCAGCTGGCGAGCAGAGTTGCCATCTGAGGGGTGAGGGTCATCGCAATGCCGTTCCGCGATGAACGTCGATAATCTTGGTTGTGCCTCTTACGTCGGTCGGTGTATTTGCTTGCCCTGAAGCGTAAAGGTATACCCATCCGAGGCGTCTCGCGACGTCCACGGAGTGTCTCATACGAGTTCGATCCCGATTGTGAGACAATATGCTGCGCTGACTCTAGACCCCATTGAGACGGCGAGACCCACCACATGAGCATCGTCGGATACGCGCGCGTCAGTAGCAGCTCCCAGAACCTCGACCTCCAACGTGAACAGTTCGCCGACGCGGGGTGCGAAAAGGTCTTCGCGGAAAAGGTGACCGGGACATCGCGCAACGACCGCCAAGTGTTTGAAGAATACCTCGACTGGCGGCGCGAAGGTGACACGCTTGTGGTCACGCGCCTTGCCCCCGTCTAGCTCGAGCCGGTTGCGACCTGCATGACATCATCACGCTGCTGTCAGCGAAGCAGGTCGGCTTCCGTTTAGTGCAGCAGGAAGCGGTCGATACGACCACAAGCATGGGGAAGCTGATCCTCGGCATCCTCGGTGCCGTCGCCGAGTTCGAGACCGACATCCATCAGGAACGCCAACGAGAAGGCATAGAGCGCGCAAAGGCGGCTGGTGTCTACAAGGGGCGTAATCTTACCGTTGACGTCGAGCAGGTGCGCACTCTCCGCGATCAAGGCTTCGGTGCGACCGACATAACAACGAAGCTGCGGATCGCACGGGCGAGCGTTTATGGGGCGCTGACGGACCCGCCAGTAACGTCGAACTAGTCCCGGCCTCCAAAACTCAGAAGTCCTAGAGCCTGCCGATCTGTTCGATCCTAGTGCTGCCTATCAGGCGGGGCTAAGATGGACCGCCCATCCACTGGGGATTCACCGTCTTGAGAAAAAAGTCTCGGTCACTTCTTGGATCGCGCCGTCTACAGATAGTGACTTCAAGTTCGGATCCGTCAATAAGGTGTGCGAATGGTCCTAGCAATTCATCCAACAGCGACACCACCGCAGTGCCTTGGCGCGATTTGGACTGCCAACGATGCCGACGCGCTGGCCGATGTCTGCGCCCAGATTATGGTTGGTCGTGCGTTGCATGCGGCAATGATCCTAGAAGGAGTTCATCCCCGCGGAGCCCCGCCAGTCCTAAGCGCCGCCCTCAAAGAGAAGCTTCGGCTCGAGCTTCATCCGAACACCGATCCGAAGACATACCATCGAGATGGTTTACTGTTCGAGATAATTAGCTGGGTAGCGGCACGGCTCAGCGCGACACCTAATGATGCAATTTCTGATCCACACCTCAAGGCTACCAATCAGGGCACTGATTGTTTAAAGGTCACCGTCGATCTAGCAGCACGCAAGCTGACACAAGCGACTGTCTACGAGTATAAATGCACGACTAATTGGCGACATCGTTTCTCGCAGGACGTGTTGAAGGCTTTCCGCGAATATGTATCGGGTGAACGCGACAACCAGCTTGCGCAGGAGGCGATCACTCTTCTAATCGGACTTGGTTTTACGCCAACCGAGCGCAGCGCGGCCTACGACGAGCTTGTGCGCGCCCGGCCTCTCGCCTTCCAGGCATCCTTGACCGTCGCACCGAGCGCGTTCGCGGCAGAAGACCGCCTCGCTCTATTCAAAGGCTACGAAACCGTCGCTGAGAACATGGTCGCGCGGGGCGGAAACACAATGCCGTTGGACGATATACGCGGCTGGTTCGCGAATTTTGCCGAACGCGTGTGGAGGAAGATTGAGGCGTTCGATGTTCGACGCTGAAACGGCTGCACTGATCAGGTCGGCGCCACCCCTTCGCGACTTCAATCCCGAGACACTGCCTCAAGAGCTGACAGCGATCTACGCGGAACTGGCTGGCCTACGGCTGCGTGCCGCCCAACTCGCTGACGCGCCTGATTATCTTGTCAGTATCGAACGGATCGCCAGGATTGCCGCAGTCTACGAGGCGCAAGTGGACGACACCCTCGACGGCCAACCCCGTCGTGCGGCCGCATTTGTCGCCGGAACCGCCTACCAGATCTTGGGCCGAGTGCTGCCAATCGACGTGGATCGAGCATTGTTCCTGAGCGCCGGGGCAATACACCCTCGGATCGCGGCGCCTTTGCTGTTCCTGATCGCCGAACAGAGTCCAGACGCACGCGAAGCAGCACAGGCCTTAGGGGGTGGACGACTGGAAGACATCCATCGTGGCGTTCTGCTCGAGAGCATCCAAGATTTGGCGCAGGAGCAGTTCACATCAATCCTCGATCGCGCGGAGCGCCTTTCCCGACTGCAACCGTTCCCTGGCGACGATCTGACGGAACAGGCAACCCAGGGTCTTTATGGTATGTGCTGGGCAGGACTGGTCCAATTGGTGGCCCAGCTTCTCGACCAGCCGCCGCCCGACCTGGCCTATCCACTGCGCGAGACACCGCAGGCGGTATTTGATCGGGTTGTCCAACTGGCGGTCGTGGGCCTTGAACCAGAGGATGGCGGCGCTCGGCTGGTCTCCGCTTATGCCGGGCCACGACATCTTGCACGTCTGCTTCGCCACGTCGCCGACGGTCTGGAGGGCGTGGGGGTCGCGCACCTTCCGACACCCGCAGGGGCTGTCGAATCATTTTGGCGCCGTTGGCTCCGTCACCGCGCAACAACCAAACCCACACTCTGGCCGAACCACCGTCAGGCGGTCGCGACTGGCTTTCTTGACGTGGGAACCTCAGGGGTTCTCGTGCTACCGACCGGTGCCGGCAAAACAACACTGTCAGAGCTCAAGATCGCCGCAACACTTAGCGCGGGCCGCAAGGTCATCTTCCTTGTGCCGACCTTGGCTTTGGTAGATCAGCTCCGTGACGATCTGTCCGAGAATTTCCCTAAAAGCCTCGCCAATTCCGAGGTATCTGCCGACGGCGACCTAATGGCGTTTCTCTCTGGACCCGAACTGGGTGCGATCGAGGTTATGACGCCGGAACGATTGCTCGCGACGCTCAGTTTCGCGGATACTGACGTAAGCGAGCTCGGCCTCGTTGTTTTCGACGAATGCCACCTTCTGAGCCCGGCTGGCGGTGGCGCGCGAAGCGTCGATGCGATGCTTTGCCTGCTTCATGCGTTACGACGGGCACCCCAAGCCGACTTCCTTCTGTTATCGGCCATGCTCCAGAATTCTGGAGACGTGGCCAAATGGCTGACCGAGCTCTCGGGTCGGCGCTGCATCGGCTTTCTGGATCCGTGGAAGCCCAGCCGCCAAGCCCGCGGCGTCGTCATCTACGGCAAAAGCCAGCTCGACTCGGCGAATGCGGCCGTCCGCGCCGCCAAGTTCGCAGCTAGGAGAGGATTGCCTGCCGTCAGACCCTCCCTCGACCTGTCACCGTTCGCCCTGTTCGGGCTGCAACATGCTTGGGCCCCAACATCGCCACAAGACCGCCGGATTGTCCGTCTGTCCGAGGAAACTGTGCGTCTCAACTACGGCGTGAACGGCGCCACGCCAAACGCGAACGTGGTCGGTGCGTCATTTGCCGCCAGCGCGGCCAAGGCTGGCTTGAAGACAATTATGTTCGTCAACCAAGCCGACCATGCGCCGACCACGGCAAAGAAGATCAAGAACGGTTTACCAGCCGTCGGCGCTTTATCGGAGGTCGAGAACGAGCTTTGGCACGAGATTGTGGCCGAGTTGGGCGATGCGGAGCACTCACTTATTGATCCGAAAGCTCCAGCTCTGCCTCATAACGGCGACATGATCTCGATCGAACGACGCTTGGCAGAGTCACTATTCCGAAAACAAAAGGGCGCAAGCGTCATCGTCGCCACGCCCACGCTCGCGCAGGGAATGAATCTGCCCGCTGAGGTCGCGATCCTTGCGGGAACCATGCGTCACGACGAGAACGGACGGGAGCCTCTTAAGGGCCACGAGATATTGAATGCCGCAGGCCGGGCCGGTCGGGCTGGCCATCTGGCCAACGGGACGGTCCTGCTGATACCAGAACCGCCGGTGTCGTTCGAGGCGGACGGGACGCCGACTGCGGATGCCTTTGGAATGCTCTCGAAGGTTTTGCCCGCCAACGATCAGTGCGTTACGATCGACGATCCTCTCACCACACTACTCGATCGTATCCAGACCGGCGACGTCGCCAGCCCGGAGGTCAAATATTTCCTCAGCCGACTGCGCGCCGGCGAGGGTATGGAGGCGGATTCCGACCAGCCGATCCAGATGATCAGCCGATCATTTGCTGCCTACCAAGCGCGCAAGGCCGGCACCGAAGCAGCATTCAACGTTACGCTCGCTACGCTGAAAAGCGCGCTGGAAACGGACGTTCAGTCCGCGGAGTCGATGACGGTCACGATCGCTGCTTTCAGCGGTATGCAGCTGCAACCGTTAACCACGCTGGCCGAGAAAATCGCCGGCGAGATCGACACACTACCAACCACGGTCATCGGATGGTGCGATTGGCTCATCGATTTCCTCATCACCGATCGAGCGAGCTTCGCGCTCTTGTTCGGTCAAGACGTAGAAACGGTCAAAGCTGTTACGCGCGGCAAAAAGACCGGAGGACACAGCACAGACGTCGAGCTTGCACTGCTCAAGCCTGCCATACGCGCGTGGCTCACCGGTGGGACTTTCGCGTCGATCGAAACTGCGCTGGGCGTTGCGCAAGCCGAAATTAGGACGTGCAAGCGAACCCGTGATTTTGTCCTGAGGTTGATGAACCGGCGGTTCTACATGATTGCCGGAGCGGTCGCCGCACTCGTCCAACATGCACTCGAGGAAGCCCAGAAGGTCTCAGCCAATCCCGCTGCGATTGAGGTGCTCCCGATCGCCATCCGGAAGGGGCTGGACTCACCCGACAAGGTCGCCTTCGCCCATCGGAAAAGCAACTTGCGGTCGCGCACCGCCATCCATCGTGAATACCTAGCGTTGATGCCCAGTCGAACGGATCAGCTCGGCGCCGACTTCCAAGGCATCCTACGCTCGATTGATGCACATCTGGCGTTCGACAACGTCTAGTCTTCGTCGGCTCATGAATCAAACTGAATGTCCGATCCGTTGGCGAAAGGCCTTCTGTATTTGCGAGACGGTCAAAGATTCGCCGAAGGTTTGGCAATATGTTCGGTTACCAGATTCACTCCAACTATGAGGGAATTTTAAAAGGCCGCCGACGTTTTACGGCGATCTTGCACGCCGTTGAAAAGAAACGGTCCGATTTCGGTCGGATTCACACCGGAAAGCTCAGAAGTCTAGGACTGCTGTCAGCTTGGAAGCCTCTGCTGGCACAGGTGTCGATCGCGCTATGCTGTAGCCCCTGGGGGTCAGAAAGGGGGTCGATCTCGATGCCTTGTAAGATTTGTCGTTTGTAGTCATTGATTTAGGTTGAGGGTGTGGTCCCTCTTCTGGCACCATTTCCCGGTCAAAACTGGGCACCAATTCTGTGCCACGTTTTGCCCCGGATGTAATTGCGCTTTCGAGTGCGCCTTTCGCTCCCGAAATAACTATCTCATCGTTCGATACGGACGATTGTTCAACGGATGGCCGGACCCAAGCGCGCCGTGATCCCGGATCGCCGTTTCGGATTTCGTTGGAGAGAGCTTGGCGAAAGCTTCATCGATCATATCACTGCGTGCGGTCAGCTGCACCAGGAGGCTGCGCTCGCTAGCTTCGAACGCGTCGTCATCGGCTGGCCATTGAGGCCCCGACTGGCAACGTGGAGGATCAAGGGAACGACTGTCGCTTCTTCCTCGTTGATTGCGCTCTTTCTTAGCTTCGATCGCGACGGGCTTGGAGCGGTAACCGAATGGAACGGATCAGCCGTTTCATTGACCGGCACGGGTGTCGCTGCGCCGATCTCTTGGCCTAAAAAGTCAGGCGGCCTGCGCACAATCACATCTCAGCCTAGTCAGAGGCCCACCAAGTCAACAGGACCGTAGTGCGTACGAAAACTTTCCATCAATGCTTCTTTCGGCTCGCGAAAGGCTTTTGTGAAGGTGCCAAAGGAAACGACTTTACCGGCGGTCGAAACGCACGGCCGGGCGCTCTTTTCATTACGGATGATAGACATGATGGCGGACTTCGCCGCGGTTCTCCTCACAGATCGGCAAACGCTTTGCCTAGCGCGAGCGGACTTTCAAACTGTTCCTCTTCCGGCGCGCCGACGGCAGGTTTCCGGTGAATCTGGCGAGCGTTCGCAACGCAATCGACCAGAAAGGCGCCGAGATCGCCAGGGCGGCAGCGAAAGGCTTGTTCGGGGAAAAATTCTTCCTCGACCAGCAGCTCTCCCGAAGCGGGCTTATCGATCAGCCACCCCGGGCGGACGGCG
>Ga0100389_1001124_pt1 | contig 21129 bp, 20 predicted proteins | sample CryGeymeta201513_FD_81537 | JGI IMG/M metagenome (GOLD analysis project Ga0100389, IMG submission 81537) | Groundwater microbial communities from Crystal Geyser aquifers in Utah, USA - Crystal Geyser metaG 2015-13 | ecosystem: Environmental > Aquatic > Deep subsurface > Groundwater | place: USA... | reverse complement strand
GAAGACGCTGGCGGGACACCGCTCGGGACTGCTTGCCTACTACGACTATCCACTCTCCTCCGGTCCCTTGGAAGGCACGAACAACAAGATCGAGACCGTCAAACGTCAAGCCTACGGCTTCCGTGATCCCGAATTTCTCAAACTCAGAATCCTCGGTATCCACGAAACCAAGTATGCATTAGTCGGATGAACCCTCTTTATTCATGCGAACAGTATATCACTTCTCACAAGAAGTTGATACCTTTATTTATTGACGAGTACTTACTGGTTCCTCGCGAAGACGGCCTGCGAACTCATTGTGCCCTCACCCACCACCGCAGCAAGCCGCGCCCGGTCGCAGAAGACGCGCAACAGCAGAGATTGGCTGGCGACTCTACGGGCGGAATTGGACGGTGATGCTGGAAATGCCTACTTCGGGATTCTTTCCCGGACCCGACGCAACAAAGGCATCGCCCGACCTCCTGCGCCGATGAACTCTCGCCTTCTGGACGTATCGTTCCTCGACCGGGAGGCAACCACGCCTCTCGGCGTTGACCTCCGAGCACAGGTAGGTCGCGCGGACGCCTGGAACCTGGCCGTTCGCGCCGCACGTCCCAACAGCCGCGTCACCCTCACCTGGCCAGATCTTGGTGGCGCTCCCAAGCAACTGCGGTTCTATCTCGTGGACGAAGCTACCGGTGCAAGACGCTACATGCGCACCACCACCGGCTACAGTTTCCAGACGGGCAGCATGAGCGAAGAGCGACGCCTTCGTATCGAAGTCGCGTCCGACATCACCGTGAGCCGGTTGACAGCGAAACTGAACGTGCTCAGCAGCAACCGGGTTTCCGGCTTCAACTTCTCGCTAACGCTCTCGAAGGCTGCCACTGTGCGTGCGCGCATCTTATCACCCTCGGGCAGAGCGGTCGCCGTGGTCGCGCAAGAGCGGGCTGCCAGAGAGGGTCAAAACTTTCTCCCGTGGAATGGCAAGTCCGCTTCCGGGGCCGCTCTTTCGCGGGGAGTCTACTTGCTGGAAGTCACGGCAACGACAGAGGAAGGATAGCAGGTGAGGGCGGAGAGGGCGGTGAGGATGAGGTGACCGGTGGAAGCCGCTCAACCTGGCCCATCACCATAGCGATCGTGTCGCCGACGCCTCGTCGCATTTATTGGGAGCATTCTGTGAAGCAAGTGAGGCAGTCAATCCGGCCCAGAGCACTTCCTGCACAGGGAAGCAGGCGGTGGGGGACAACGAGGTATTGAACTGCTATAATCCTCGCCAACGGCTGGCACGACGCGCCAGGACCGTGGGGGGAGGAGGATGTGGTGTTCACGGTGAGGGTGAAGGTTGACTGAGGCAGATGGTGAGGTTAATATGGTGACGGTCAGATTGCTCAGGAGAAAATTCGATTGAACATCACGGGAATCATCTGGCTGGAGGACATCGTTGAAAAACTGGCAGTCAAACATAGCGTTGGGCAGGATGAAGTTCGAGAAGTGTTAAGGAACGCTCCTCGGTTTCAATTTGTTGAATCAGGTCATTATCCAGGAGAGAATCTGTACGCGGCGCTTGGCCAGACGGACTCGGGCAGATACTTGATAGTCTACTTCGTTCACAAGAAAGATCGACGCGCTTTGGTCGTGTCTGTGCGGGATATGACACGCTCCGAACGGAGGCATTATGAAAAGCGGTAAGAGTTCGATTTCACAAGCTCAATCCTACAAGGCGATAGGGGAATTCTGGGATATTCACGACCTGGGAGACTTCTGGGAACAGACAGTCCCGGTTGAGTTCGACGTGGACCTCCGATCAGAAGTCACATATTATCCTCTGGATTCGTCTTTGTCAGAAAGGATTCGCCGTATCGCCGCGCACCGCGGTGTTGCCCCGGATACGCTTGTCAATCTGTGGGTTCAAGAGAATTTGCTGAAGGAAGAGGCAGCATAGGAGGAATTGAACGATAACCATCACCGACACTGCTCGGGAGAAAGTCGTTGAGTTGAAAGGGAAGTCGGAGCATCCCATCAAGGGACTTCGAGTCGGGGCGATTGCACGGTCGCCTATTTGAGGCGAGTTCACCATGAGTTTCGTCAAAGAGACAGAACCGATCTCTCCGGATGACGCGTCTTATCCCTGCGATGGCTTCGATGTCTACATTGACTCCCCAAGCGCTCCCTTTCTTGGAGGGAACAACCGTTGACTACGTTGAGAACCTGATGGGAAGCGGCTTCAAGGTGGACGCTCCGCCGCGTAAGCTGCCAACCGCTGAGGGTCCCATCGCGGAACGCATTCAGCAGCTTCTGGATGAGCAGATCAATCCCTCGTTGGCGAGTCACGGAGGGGGAGCCACGCTCATGGATGTGAAAGACGGGATCGCCTTCATCGAGATAGGGGGCGGATGTCAGGGCTGCGCTATGTCTCAGATGACCTTGAAGAACGGCATCGAGACGCTCATCAAGGAGAACATCCCGGAGATCACGGAAGTGCTGGATGTTACGGATCATGCGGAAAGGCGAAATCCGTACTATCAGGCGTGACAAGAAGCTATTTATCTCTTCGTCACTCGAAATGATTCCGGAAGGTTGAGAATCCACATTTTCTGCCGTAGGATAAAGCTGGAGCTTTATCCTACGGCAGGTGCATGTTGGGGCAGGACAGCGTCCAATCAGATTCCGCGGGGCTATTCCTCAACCTTAACGAGTATACAAGTACGAAGTGACCAACGATTTGAGCACGGATATATCGGGCGTGACAAAAGTCTCGAGGATCTCAAGTCCGTTGTCTTCAGGTATTGCTTCGTTGTCGGCCTGGAGACTCCTCAAGTACACGTCAATCGCGTCCCGGATATTGGCGCGGGCTTCTTCGAGGGTGTCACCCCATGTATGACATCTTGGCAATGCCGGAGCATAGGCATGGTAGGTATTTCCCTCATCAGGCTCGATGGAGATCCGGTACGTGTAGTGTTTCATGGCGGTCTGAGTATAGAGGCATTGCATTCAGTCGTCAACGGGGCGCCAGTGCCGCCGGCCGTTCGAAAGATATGCTCGCGCGAACCTGCCGGACCCCCACGTCACTTGGATACGCGAGCATCCTCAATACCTCTTCAGCGCCTTATTGACCCACGCATGGATCGAGTGGACAGAGAAACCCTCGGACAGGTACATGACGGCGCAAGTACCGTACCAAAGGTTGAGTCCCTTCTCCGCTGCCAGAGCGATCGCCTCCGGTGTCTCACGCCCCATGTGAATCCATACGTTGCGTATCCCCGCCGCGGCGGCTTTTTCGACCCAGTCCTTCGTTTCGTCCCGCGGCAGCTCGAGGACCGCCGCGTCCACGGCTTCGGGCAGTGAAACAAAGTCGGGATACGCAACCTCGCCCTTGATCTCCTGCACGGAGGGATCGACGGGGAAGACCTTCTTTCCCCTCTCCTTCAGCTTCCCGTACGAGATGGTCGGGAAGGGCTTTCTCTGCGAATGTCCTACCACGGCGTAGCTGTCGTTGTTCCAGAATGACCGGTAATCCATGGACGTCTCTCCTTTCGCATATCCACACACAAACCTGTCACAACTGCGAACCCACAAGCAACTTCACGCCCCATCCGCTGTTGGGTGGGCCTTTGTCCGGGTCGAAGACAACATCGAGAAGGTTGCCGAGGCTGTTGAGGATCAACTGGTAGTAGCGTCGGTCGCCCTTCTCGTCGAGACGGTTCTGCCGGTTGGGATCGATCCAAAGTTCGATGCTGTCATCGTGAACGGTGTTCGCGTCATGCGGTGTGACTCTGGCGATGAGGCGCTTGTTGGGAGGCAGTTCAGTGGTCATAGCCACGTAGACGTTGTTGGCATCATAGCCGATATACCTCGCTCCCTCGCGTGGTTCCAGAAATCGCCCGGCTTCCATAAATCCGACAATTTGGGTTGCGTCGTTCCATTCCTTCCCGGTGATTGATCCATCGATCAACGGAGCAACGATCATGGAAGGAACTGCAAACCTGCAAGGCTGCTGGAGAGTTTCCGCGGCAGGCGCAGCGTGCACAAGCCATGTGACAGACAAGACCACGGCGATGGACGCTGAAACCTTTGAAACTAACATGTGATTCTTCCCGCTGAAACAGTCAGAAGAGATCCTACACACCACCTGCGCCTGTGTCGCTGACTTTCAATACCTATACTCGTTACGGGTGAAAACACCCCCTCACCCCGACCCCTTTGGGTTCGAGGGTGAGGGGGAAAGGTGGATTTTCATCCGTAACGAGTATATCTGACCCATATTCTAAATATTCTCGTCTCAGGTGGCAAATCTTTTTTCCTCCACATTGACATACCAGACAAATGTCTGGTATATTGCAACCGAACACCGTAGCAGAAGGAGGCATTATGAGACCTCTGACCCATCGACAGCAACGGGTACTGAACTTCCTGCAGAAGAAGGTTGATGAACAGGGCCTGCCGCCCTCCATTCGCGAGATTGGCGAAGCGCTCAATATCTCCAGCCTTCGCGGCGTGACCGATCATCTGGTGGCATTGGAGAAGAAAGTTTACCTGTACCGTTCATCTCACTCCCGCGGAATTCGCCTGACGGGAACCCAGCCCTCCCCGACACGGGAAGGGAATAAGGGGGAAATCACAACCCACCCCGGGCCGGTCAGGCACTCATCCTTTACCCTTCCTTTGGTTGGTCAGGTAGCCGCGGGACAACCGATTCTCGCTGAAGAGAATTTGGAAGGTTCAATGGTCGTGGACCCGCTCTTCGCCCGGGACGAGAATTGCTTCGTATTAAAGGTCAGAGGGGAAAGCATGATTCAAGCGGGTATTTTCGATGGCGATTACGTGGTGGTTCGACAGCAGGAGTCGGCGGAGAATGGCGATATCGTCGTGGCAATGCTGGAAGACGAAGCCACGGTAAAGCGTTTCTTTAGCGACGGGAAGCACATCCGTCTGCAACCGGAAAATGCTTCGATGGAACCAATTTACATCTCGTCTGGCAAAGCGGCGGTGGCCGTTCTGGGGAAAGTGGTGGGCGTCATGCGGAAGGTGGCGTGATGGACGGCAAGCAGTTGGCAGTGCTCAGCGTTCCACGGAATACGACTGAACACTGTACGCAAAACACTGAAAACTCACCACTCCCCACTCTCCGAGGCTTGCATCTCCTCTACGGTCACGCCGCGGCGCGAGAGGCAGGCTTCTACATGGCAGCGGAATGGCTGTGCCAGAGACAAACTCCACATCCGACCTCTCACATCCGACCTCCCACATTGATTGTGGTGGATGGCGAGAACAGTTTCGATCCCTTCATTTTTAGCAACGCGGCGCGGCGCGTGGGATTGCTGCCGGATTCAATTCTCCACAACTTGTTTGTTTCCCGCGCGTTCACCTGTCACCAGTTACAGGCGCTCATCGTGGAGCGGTTGATCCCGGAGTTGTGTAAAACCGGCAGCCGGATGATTCTGGTCCTCGGGCTGCTGACAACCTTTTACGATGAACAAGTGCCGATGTGGGAAGCACAACGCTTGTTGCGCCCGACACTGGGTCGGTTGATGGGGCTTGCAAAACACGGCTACAGCATTCTGATCCTGTTACCCGGAGAACCGCGGCGAATTCCGAAGCGCCGCAGTTTTCTACAATGGACAAAAGACTGCGCCGACAGAGTTTTCAGGATTGAGGAGTCAGTGTTCAGTGTTCGGGGTTCAGAACCTGGAAGTAAGAGCGATTCGACTGGGATGGAATACTCGGTGAAAGTTCACCTGGAAAAACCAATGGATGAAGCTTCGGAATGGGAGATGACCTTCGATCCCGCCGTGCAGCCGCGGCAACGATGGCAAGGGGTTGGTCAGTGGTAAATCGTGGAGTGGTTTTGTCTGATAGACTCGTTTCTATCCACAAGTCACGACGCAACCACGTGACTGTTCAGCGACGGTCAATCAACCGCGGAAAAGCGCAGAAAGGTCAGTGGAAAGGACGCTGTTCCGCGTGTGACGCCGCACCCTCGGTGTTGTTTCAGCAGCCTTTTCAGCGGAAACCAGCGGCTGTGCAGCCCTGGGTGGAAGATGCACAGACTGACCTGAGCAGTTACTCAACCATTCGCTAATCACCACTAACCACTCCACCACTCACACCGGGAGGAAATAACAATGGGAAGAACAATTGCGCCGTTTACTCAAATGGTTTTACAGGAAATTGATAGCTGGGCCAAGTTTCGCCGCTCCCTACGCAAGGAGGACCAGGACGCTCTGGATGAGCTCCTGACCGCGGCCAAGTTCCACGCCGCGTCCGCCGCCTATGCCTCCCGGGTGGTGCCTTTCGAAACCATGCTCGTCTCCATGCTCATTGAACAGCAGAAGCAGATACGGGAGCTGAAGGAACAACGGGGATAGCAGTTTTCGGTTTCTGCACCACGATCTTGCCGTGGATCATCTGCGGTCGCAGGAATTCCACCACGTATTCTCCCGGAATGAGACCCACCGTCTTCCCCATACTGTCGATGATAGAGCTGTGACCGGGGTGGTAATTGTCGAAGCCGTCATCGCCCGACAGGTTTGTCGCCAGCAAAGCCATGTGGTGCTTTACGCAGTTATCGATGGCTGGGCCCATGTAGCAGACTTTCTCCATGCTCTCCAGGTACTTCTTCCTGAGCCTCGGTTTCTCCAGGTCTTCTGCGTGGTGCATGAATCTCCGTCCGCCGCCTCCGGCAGTTGGCCCGAGATAGACGTGGCACCCCTGGCGCGCCAGCTTGTTCCAGATATCGGGAATCCCTGAGTCGGCGCAGATACAGACCGCAAACTTCACACCGTTGATGGAGAAGATGGTTCTCTCTTCCGGACCGAGCACAATCCCTGCCTTCTGCTCTTTCGGCGTGAGGTTGTGTTTGCGCTGCACCAGCAGCCTGCCGTTGGGATAGGCGATGAAGGCGGAGACGTGCTTTTCTTCCTCGCTGGTCTCCAGTGTGCCGGTGACGATGACGACGCCATCCTCCTTCGCGATCTGCAGGAGCTTTCTTACAGGGGCGCTGTCCACCGAAGGAGCTTTCCCAAGCGCTTTTTTGGTGAGGAGATACCCGGTGAGCGCGCCCTCGCCGAATAGAATCAGCTTCGCCCCCACTGCCGACGCCTCGGCTGACAGCTTACTGATCTGTTGCAGGTTTCCGCGAATATCACCTGGTCGGCAAACGATCTGCCCGCACGCAACATGGATCGACTTCATCACTTCCCCCTCACCCCATTACCCAATCACCCAGTTACCCGATTACCCCATCACCCTCTTCCCCACGGGTCCCCTTCCAGAAACGCCTGCACCATCGTCGTGAGTGCCTCCGGCTTAATGCCAGAAGGTTCGAGGGGGAAATCCCGTGCAAGCAGCCAGCCGCCGGATTCGGTTGTCCAGTGCGTGAGGAGGTCGTTGGCCTCTCTGCGAATGAGGGCGGGGTCGTTGCTGACAAGGGTTGTCTGCATGTCACACGTTCCCTCAAACGCGACGCGTCCGGCGAAACGTCGCCCGAACTCCGGGATGTCGAAAACGCGGGGTTGACACAAGTTGGCGACATCGACGCCTGCTTCAATCAGTTGCTCCAGAATATCCTCGTGCCGTCCGCAGGAGTGGAACCAGACGTGCATCCCTGCCTCGTGAACGTGGTCGAACAGAGCCTTGTAGCGAGGGAAGAAATGCCTCCTGAAAAGGGCCGGACTGATGATTGAAGCGTCCTGAGTTCCCCAGTCATCGGTGACGCGGTAGGCGTGAATGCGCCCCGCGAAGTGCGTTGCGAGGTGTGCCACCGATTCGATCTGGTACTGGATGACGCAGTCGAGCAGCGCATCAACGCCGTCGGGGTCTTCGTACAGGTCTGTCAGGAACTGCTCGAAACCGCGCAGCATGTGAGCGCGCTCGAACAGGCAGGTGCCGTTGCAGAACACAACGTAGCGGTCGTCTGCCTGCGTGATCTGGTCATTGAGGTGACGGTAGCGAATGGGGTCGTTTCCGTTTGGGCGAGGGAGACGTGAGATGTCCCGAAGATTCTGCAGAGGATGCCCCACAACCTGTCCCATGTCCGTTGTCGTTTCTGAGAGCTTCCACTCACAACCCCATTCATCCGCTCCGCCCTGGTTTAGCCACCACTTGTTCCCCTGGAACTCGGGGAAGACGTAGACCACGTCATCGGTGTAGCTGGTCCCCATCGGGCTGGAGCACGTGGGCATCCGCCACGGATGGTCGAACTCGATGGCCCGCCGCACCAACTCCTGCCTCGTCCCTTGCTCACTCATCGTGCGTCACTCTTCCCCAAACCGATACACCCTCTCCTCTGTCACGATCACATCCATCGGGACATCGTGCGGCTCAACGGGCAGGTTCTCCGCAAGTTGCTGCTCCAGCGCCAACGCAATGACGGGGAATCGCCTTCCCGCGAGGAAGCGGTCGAAGAACCCCTTGCCGTAGCCGAGGCGGTAGCCGCGGTTTCTGTCGTACAGGACTCCGAGAATCAGGGCGACATCAATCGCTCTGTCAACATCCTCGGGCGGGACGCGGGTCGCATCCGCCGCTGGTTGACGAAGCCCCATCTTCAGGGCTTCCATGCGACAGGGATAGCGGACCACGTGGAGCTGCACTTCGCCAAATAGCGCCCGGGGCACGTACACCTTCTTGCCCGGCGTGGATGCCAACTCATCGGCCAGTTCCCAGGTATCCACCTCGTTGTTGTAGGACAGGCAGGTGAAGATGCCTTTCGCGTTGGCGAACTCGAGCACTGTCCGCAGGTTGGCAATGACCCGTGTGGATTTAACCGCGAGCTCTTCTGGATCCAGTGATCGCATTTGCTGGATGCCGTGGGAACGGAGGTCATGTTTGGACTGCAACTCATTTTCCTCTCCACGAGAAGTGTGTATGAATGCGCGTTGGGTGGGGACCGGATCAGGCAAGCCAGTTCTCCCACTTGAGATCCGGGACGGCGGAGAAATCCTTGTCGGTGGTCAGGAGGGTGAGGTCGGGTCGAATGCCGATGATTGGAGTAGGGACGTCGCGCATCGCACAAGTCCCGGCATCCCCCCGATGGCGGTTCTTCACTTCGGCAGTATCGGTCATTCATAAACCTCCCTGCGGTGACACACCAATCGCACTGTTAGCAGGCGTGCCCTGCGGTTCAGCGAATACAGAACCCGATAGTCGTCCACTCTCAATTTGAACACCCGTGGAATCTGGGATCCTTCAGCCGTTCGAGATTGAGTGCGTCGAGATTGGTCGCGAGCCACTCGATCCTCTTCTTGATGCGGTCACGCTCGGGAGCCGCAATCTGCCGGACGTCTTCAATCGCTTCGTCGTCATAGTCGACTTCGAACGGCGGAAGGATTGGCATCAGACCTTCACCGCTTCCCAGAATTTCTCGTGGGAAAGCCGTTGCCGTCTCGATCTCAGAGACCGTTGCAGACGTTCGGCAACCTCGGGACGCAGTTGCAGCCCTGCGTCAACATCGGCCTCTGTCAACGCCTCCTCAACCGATTCCTTTATCAGGGCTTTGAGTTGCCCGACGGTCAATGTTGATATGGGTGTGCTCACCATCAATCTGTCCATCAATGATCACTCCCCAACACCTCTGCCACCTGGCGGAGAGTCTTCTCCAAGTCGGCGCGATCCGCTTCTTTCATCTCGGCCTCAAACTTGGCCCATTCCTCATCATCAACTCCGGCGCCCTCTGGGGTGTCCTCAAATGTTCGGAGCCAGCCTTCATAGGTGCCCCATGGCCATCCAGGCTCCTCCACTTGCACAGCCTCCACCGTGAGGCGAACCTCCCTCCTGCCGTTCAGGCAAATCGGGCTTCACCAACGGTCTGAAAACGCCGTTCTCATATATTGCTTCCAGTACCGTCGCCATCGTGGCACATCTCCTTCCCCTCCATCGCGTTGCAAGGGGCAGGCATATTATACTCGTTACGGATGAAAATCCATCTTTCCCCCTCACCCTCGAACCCTTTGGGTTCGCGCCCTCTCCCCATCGGGGGAGAGGGTCGGGGTGAGGGGGTGTTTTCACCCGTAACGAGTATGTATCATTCCGCCTGACGGATCGGGAAAATCGTAGGCCCGCGTCACTTCGCGTTGACCCGCTGGTCCTGTCCCGCTGCGACTTCCACCTTCATGCTCCACCCCTCCAGCGGGCCGCCTTTGGCCCCAGTGAGCACCGTGGTGACAGGCTTCTCGCCGGGATTGTGTGCGACCACGTCGAAGCCGCCGTCGGAACGCTGCAGGACGCGCAGCCAGAGGGCGGGTGTGTCGCAGGTAACGACGCTGCCGACGAACAGCTCGCCGTATTCCTTCTCCAAGTCAAGGGAGAGGTGTGCCGGGCCGTCGTCCGGACGCGGGACGATGGGAATGAGGATCTGGTTGGCCGCGTCCTTGCGCCAGACGGTTGCGGTCCATCGCGGGTTGAGACCGTGGACGCGCACGGGCAACCGGGTGCCGAGGAACGTCCGGCTGATGGTCCCCGCAAACACGCCGCCTTGGGTCTCCAAGTCAAGGTGGAACTGCGAACCGAGGACTTTGCCCACGGTGGGCGCGACCGTGTACGCGGGTTGCTTGTCAGCAAGGTTCAGCGCCGCGGCAACGCGACTGTCCAAGCGCGCCGAAAATGGCATCCCCGTCGGCCAGCGCATGATGAGCAACTGATAACTGAACCTCTCGCCCGCCTTGAACTGCCGGCCCGGGAAGTTGAAACCGAAATAGGGGACGACCTTCTTTCCGTCATACGCAGCGCGGACGGTGAATCCATCGTCAAGCCCGAAGACCGTTACACTCCCCATTTGCCCGCCCCAAGTCAGGTAGCCCCCTTTGCCCAGCGGGATCACGGGATATCCTTTCGGTAGTTCACCAGAGCTCGTGTAAGCGATGTCGGTGGGGACATTGGTGTTGAAGTTCGAGAGCAGGACGTTGAGCGAATCCTTGCTGCTGAGCGTCACATCCCGCTTGAAGGTGATCGTCCCTGCATTCCACTGGAACGCCGGTTCGCCCGCGCTGCGGTGAAGGTCGCCGTCTTCGTGGACAAGGGTGAAAGCTTCGAGGTCATGATTCTTCGTGTACGGATACCAGCCGTTGATGGTGGGTTGATGTTTGGGAACGTAGCCCTTCCAGTTCACACCGCGCGTGGCGGTGAGTCGCTCCACCATGATGTCCCGCGTGCCGTAGGGCATGTTGACACGGGAGGTGTACCACTCGCCTGCGTCCGGCAGTTGCTTGCCATCAGCGGTGATGAGACGCAACTGGCCTTGTGTGCCCACCGCGGGCGCGCTGGTGTCAGTTCCCCAGGGTACGTAGTTCCACATGTCCCAGCCACTGACCGCGGGGCCGTCGATTCCCTGGAAGGAGCTCTTCACGCGAGTACCGACGCCGTAGTAGAACACATTGCCATTCTCGTCGGTGCCCAACCCCGCGGGAAGTGCGTTACAGTGATCGCCGCACCAGACGAACCACAGCATCTTGTCATGCACCATGATGCCCGTCGCCCGCGCTTCGTTGCCGTCGGAGTCCACCACCTTCAGCCACAGTCCGCGCTGCCGGTCGTGCAACTCGTCGACCGTGACCTCGAACTCGGTCGTGTTCGGTCTGTAGATGCGCAACGGTTCGTCGCCTCCCCAAAGCTCGACGCGGGCAATCGGCTTTTCGGAATGCGCCTTGATGAAAACCTTGTAGCGGTAACTCCCCGGCACGCCGCGACTTCCAAGGGTTGTGCGATACATGTTGAGAGCATGAAAGCGGTCGATGAGGGGGCCGGTCGTGGTGAACGTGCGTGGGTTGTTGTGGTTGCCGAATAGTCCTCCTGCCCACGCTCCCTTGAAGTCGAGGAGCGACTTCGCCAGGACGAACGTGTTTGCCTGCGATGCCGCCGAAGCCACCTGCGAAGGATCGCCCAGCATGTGCAGCGCGATGGGTGTGGAGTATTCGTAGTTGTCCACGAGCTGCTGCCACTCAGCGCGATTGTCCTCGGTCTGCTTGCCGCCCTGAAAGACGTAGATCGGCCACGCATCGTAGACGCGGTAGTTCCAATACTCGGTAGGGTTCGTCTTCGGGCTGAGGGGGAAGTTGACCGGCCAGCCGACGTCAAAGAACCACGAAAGCTGATCCCGCACCTTGCCATCGGTGAGGCGCTCCTTGAGGTGTGGCGGGTACTTCAGATCGCCGGTGAAGCGCATGAAGCGGTTGCCGATCCAGTCCTCGAACTCCTGCCCCGGAACGGCGCGGAAACTGTCGTCGCTCGCAGCGGCGCATTCGTCGCTGAACTTCTTCCACTGTTCCTCGCTCAACTTCAGAATGTCCTCCCGGAAGACCACTGCGCTGTAGCCCGCCGCGAGCGCCGCAGATTTCCAGTCTGCAACGGTTCCCTTGCCGCCGGACAACTGGGTCTTCGCGCCAATCAATATCTTGAACGGTTTGTATTTGCCCGCATCCCAGTCCTTCCAGTCGTCGGGAGTCACTCCGCTGTGCCACGTGAGGGTCTGCTGCACCAGTTCGGGAGACACACCGTCCTTGTCCGCTTTCTCCCAGTCGATGGGTGTGCGGTTGCCCCAGTCGGGTTGCAATTGGAACTTCACATCTCCCGCGTATCCTCCCGGCTTGCCGGACTTCGCGCCCGGTTCTCCCAGCCAGCGGAGCACGTTGACGAGCAGCGGAATCCAGTCGGATGTGCGCTGGCCGTCACCGCGTTCGTTGACCACCCCGGCGTACACCGGCTTCTTCAGATCGAACCAGTACGCCGCGGGGCTGCCGCCGAAGACAGCCAGCCGTCCCTTCCCGACCTTGCGCACAGCCAGCAACGGCACTGCCCCAACGGAGGCTGGTTCCTGGTCGAGTCGTTTGTACACGAAGTCGGCTTTGTTGTCGCTGATTCTGTAGCGTTTGGTTGTCGGTTCCGTACTGACGAGAACCTGCCACGTCTTGTTAACATCCAGTCCCGTCATGTATGGCCCGCGGAAGCCGCCGGGGACATAGAACAGCGACTTGATGTCGCGGGTCAGGGGAGATGACGTAACATTGTCTGTCCAGTAAAACGACCGTGACTGCCACGGAACGGCTGGGGGGTTCTTGTATTCATGTTCATCGTCGGACATATCCTCCCACCGCAGTGAGGCTCCATATTGCTTGAGCCAGTTGTTCGTCTCCTCCCAGTGCGGAATGCCTTCCAGGAAGCTGAGTTGGAACACCATCACCCCGCCACCCATCTTCATGTAGGTATCGAGCAGTTGGCCCAACTCTTCCGGCTTCTGCTGGGTCGTCCATCCAGTGAGCGTGGGGATGACGACAACGTTGAACTGCTTCATCTGATCCAGCGTCAGATGACCAACCTGCCGCATCTCGACGGGTGGGAATCCCAGGTGAAAACCGTTGTCCCGCAGCAGCTTGGCGTAGGGAGGGGGAGGGTTGGGCCCCGTGAAAGCGCGACCGTCCTTCTCCAGGATGCTGATGTCTGCTCGGGCGATACCCGCGAGCATTACCAGGCTTAGCAGTGACAGACAAATGTGACGTTTCAATAGTCTGTTCCTTTCCAGTCCGGTTGTGGACATTCAGTGTGTTTGAGTAATGACGCGCGTCGGGAAATCGCTATGGAGACGCATTGTATGCTGCGATCTGTCCCTTCGATGTGGCGAGGACAACTGCGTTCCCCGCCAGAGTGATGCAAGTGGGTTGCCCTTCCACTTTTCCCGATCCCGTGGTGTCTCCTGTCGAGTCCAGAACGGTGACGGAGCCATCTTGACTTCCGACGAGGACGGACCTGCCGACAGCCTGAAGCGCCGTGGGGGGCGATGGAAGCCGACGCGCCCAGATTTTCTCACACTTGTGGTCCAACGCCAACACGATGCCGCTGGAAAGACCGACCAGTATCTCCTGCTTGCCATCGCCGTTGATATCGCCAATGTCGATGTCGCGAATGCTCCTGACGGGGAAACTGTCGCCCGGGCCGAACTGAACATTGGAGAGTGCGGTCCCTTGTTCGTCCCAGACCGTGACGCGGTTCCACGAACCTGTGATTTCGCTGACGACCTCTTGCTTCCCATCGGCGTCGAGATCGGCGTGGAAGATGTGGTGGCGGGTTTGGCTCATCCAGCCGGGGACGAAGCTGTGCCCCGCAGGGACGGCGTAAAAGTTTCTGGGGGTTGGGTCAAGGGTTTTGCTGTTGATGACGCCACACGTGGAGCCATCCGTAATCTTCCGCGATGCGAGCAGGTTCACGCTGCCATCGGGACCCGGAATGAGCGCGAATTGGTACACCGTTCCCCAGAACTGCGGCATCCGTTTGACGAGCTTCCCATTCTCGTCGATGATTTCCAGCGTGCAGGCGCTGCCGACGAAGGCTTGAGACTTGCCGTCCAGGAAAGTACCCGTGTCCAGTCCGTGAATGCCGCCATGCCCCGGAGCGGATTTGAACCAGTAGGTCTTTGCAGCCCGGAACACAGCGGGATCCATCTCGGAAACGAAAACCCACTTGCGATTACCCACGAGATCGAAGGCGATGATTTTCTCGTCCACACAACCGGCAAGCAACAACTGATGTTCAGCCCACCAGTGGATGAGGCGGATGCTTCCGTCGGTCTTCATCTCCCGCTGCAACTTGCCCGAGTCATCAAAAAGATAAACGGACTTCTCCGCAGCCGCGGCGATGAAACGGGCTTTCCCGTCTGTAAACGTGATGAGGTCTGCGACGCTTCCGCCAACGGTCGCAGAGAACGCGGGACTGATGGGTTGCGCAGAGGATGAAGCTGTTGGTGGCGCCGTCGCAGTCGTTCCCTTTGCTCGGTTCTTCTCCGCCTGTGCGGCAAGGGTCTGCAGTCCGGCTGCAAGCGACGCAAGCGTGGCCGCGTCAGGTTGGAATCCCTCCAGTACATGTTTTCCCTCTGGAATGTCGATGGACGCAATCCCCGCGGCGTCTAACGTTGTCTTCAGGGGCTTACCATCCATGCGGAGAGTGCCTGACTTTCCCGCTGTAACCCGTAGTCTGCTGTCCTTCGTTGCCTGGGCCACGAGAACGCCCGACTTGAAATCCCAGTCCGCATCAACCGGCGTGTCGGAGGCGATCAGTGGCTTGTCGATTCCTGCGGACAGGACGCCCTTGCCAGAGAGATGGTCTTCGGCAAGGATCACCAAATCCCCTTTCGTCTTTTCCCATTCTCCCGTACAGACGACGGCCCGTTGCGGCAACGCCAGCGCCGCGGCGTTGTCTGCGATGCGGAGGCAACGCAGGTCGCTCCCCGCGTATTCGGGCTTGACCCCGATCAGTGAGAAGAACATTTTGTGCTGATCCATCCGCGCCGCGCCGTTCCATTCGCGCGTGACAACGTTGCCGGAAACCGTTGACACGAAGGTGTCGGATGTGTGGATCTCCGCGCCGCTGGAAGGGGTAGCCGAAGGTGCGCCTGCGGTCCGCATCGTCAGCCCCATGAGACCGATGAAGCAGCGATCCGTCGCCTCTCTCCGCTGGGTCACTTCCACGCGGAGCCGGTGGTTCCCTGCCGCAAGCTCCAGCCTCCCGAGATCCGCCTGTCCCTTCTCAACAGCCGTTGAGTAATTGTCGTAAACGTCGCCCATTGGTTTGCCATCGATGGAGATGCGACATATTCCTCGATCCGCGTAATCGAGGAAGTCAACTACCGCCTGACCGATCACCTTCTCCTTCAACTCAAATGGCATCTCCATCCATGCTCCGGGTTCCTTCGCGCGGAGCAGCGTGATGTCGAGTCCGTCCAGGCGAGCGATGGCGTCAGCTTCTTTCAGATTGGTCGTGCAAGTCGCGTCGAGCGAGCGGAACCGGAGCCAACCTGCAGGCAGAATCTCCTTCGCCGCGCCTCCCGGGAGAACCGCGTCGTTCTCGGGATCAACCTGCATTCTGCCGTTGGTGTTCTCCCACTGAAGCTGCACTTCGACATTCTCGCTGTCGGTGCGGAAGGTGAGATCATCTGCGACAAGCGCGTATTGACTGACGCGCTGAATGAGCGACCGCCTCCAGTTACAGAAGGGCGTGCGCGGCACTTCACCCACGGCGATGGCGGTCTGCCCCAGCGCGTTCTTGTAGCGCAACGCTCCGTCCATGGCCACCGGCGGCTCCACCATGCCATCCACCTTGACGAGAAGATGATTGCGGTATCCCTGCAATAGCGTTTTCCCATCGATGCGCAGCTCCAGGATGTCGAACGTGTGGTAGGGATTGCGGGACGCGCCGTTGAAACCGTCCAGCAGGATGTAATCACCGGAGTCGTCCGTCGTGTTGCGGAAGCTCGCGTTCATAAAGGATTCCTCAAGGGGGAGGCCGTTGCCTCGCGCGCGCCACTGAGTAACCGACAGGCCGTTGACGGTCCACTTGCCCACGAGATCCGTCGGCAGCGCAGGTTTCAGCGAGTCGTCCGGCCAATACGACTGTCCCAGCCGGAAGAGACTGAGGTCCACCCCGGTGCGGTCGCGATAGGTGAGGTAGCGTCCATCTTTTGTCAGGTCTGCAGCCTTGTGAAGGTAGTCCATTGAGGCATACCGCAGCGCCCAGTCGGGCCGCCGCCCCGAGATCAAAATCTCCTGCCCCCGCAGCAGTTCTGCCAGCACGCCGTTTTCCACCGGCTCCCTGTCGCCCGACAACATCAGATAGGTGAAGATGGGAGCAATGCCCGTGTTGTACCAGAACAGATTGTCACTTTCTCCGGCGATCCACGCGTGCGCGCGCAACGGCGCGAAGTGCAGTTTTGCTCCACGCACACACTGCTCCCAGACAGGATTGGGGTAGTCCTTCTTGAAGTACCTCCCCAGGCAGTAGAGTGACACGGCAGACCATTGCCCGTGGCGGCTACCCACGGTGGGCGGAGCGCTGACGAGCGTGTAAATCCCCTCGTTCTTCCGGTGGTCAAGCTGGCGGGAAAAGGCGTTGGTAACCTTCAGGCGTTCCTCATCGGAGAACACCGGACTTTCCTCAACGAGGTCCCAGAACAGAATCATCATGTGCGCGTTGTAGTGGTAGGGACCCGCAAGTGGATCGTCCTTGTTCTCGATGCGTTCGTCGTCGATGTCGCAGATTTCCTGAAAGGCTTGCTTGTCTGGGAAGGCGAGCCGCATGGCCTCCCTCGCATGGAACGGGTCGCCGGTCATGTAGTACATCGCCATGCGTTTGCTGATGCTGTTCCAGCCGAAGTAGCCCGTCGAACCGTAACCCGCCGAGTCCTCCCACGTCGCGAAGCTGCGCAGGTCCTTCGAGACCACGATACCTTTTCCCAGCTTGATGTCCATCATCCAACCAACCGACAGGTTGCCCTTGCCCGCGCGAATCCCATTGAGCTTGCCAATCAGCGCCTGAGTCCCTGCGCCGATTCCTACCGCGTCACTCGCTCCGACAATAATCACGTTGCGCTTGTTGCCGAAAGGATTGTGGAGCGTGCGCACTTCATAACCTTCGGGACCGGGATACTTCAGGTCGGTGAGACAGTAGTACTGGTTGTAGAGTTGCTCAATGGCGCGATTGGTTGAGCGGTTGCCGAGTAGAATCAGATTGCCAACGATGGGGACTGCGCCGGCAGGCGAGTCATCCTTCTGGATGGGAATGTCCCCCCCCGCCATCGCTTTCACCGCGCGCAGAAGCTCGACTGCTTCTTTCTGATACAGTCCTGATGCTGGGACAACCAACGTGACCTGCGGCTTGCCGTCCTTCACCAGGACGGTGTTGAGGCACAGGTCCTTGAGCTTTGTGTAAACCGGTGGGACGGGAGGAGGAGGCGGACCCACAGGCGGATCAACGCCACTCACCAACCGAACATCGGTGATGAGCACTGAAGGCGTCGGCTCTCTGTGCGTGTAGAGATAAATGACCGCAGAGGTGGTGTCGGGCGGGGCGACAGCCTTGACGGCGGCCTCTTTAAACCGGCGTGTGTTCTCCGTGCCGAAGCTGGTCTGTGCATATTGGTTCGACGGCAGGAAGCGCAACTGAATGTGCGCGCCCATCGCCGACGCGCCCTCCATCCCGCGTATCTTCACCCGCGCTTCGTACACCAGCCTAGGTTTCACGGGAACCGTCTGCGTCAACCCGATCTCGGCTGCCGGATCCCCATCCTTCAGCAACACCGCCTTCCCGCCATCCTCGGTATCGACGACCTTGATCTCCAGACCCGTTCCTTTTCCTGCGTACAGCGACCAGCCCACAGGAAACCCGTCGGCTTGTGCGCCTTGAGTGAACTGGGGATTCTTCAATGGCACTTCTTCTTCCGCCGGTGCAGCGGGAAGGGGCCCGAAAATGGAGAACACAAGACAGAGAATAGAGAGTGGAGAATGGAAGACAGAGAATGGAGGACGGAGAAGGGACGGGGCGACGGTACAATGCGGCAACCGCAAGTGTCCTACACGCCAGGTTTGAGGGATTCTGCTCACAACGCTCACCTCGCAAATATGACTCTACTACAAAAAGGCTTCTCCCCGCAGAACACGCGGAATACGCGGAGACTTCAGTACAAGTTCTGGGTTCCAGATTGGTCTTTTCTTTCTGCGTGTTCTGCGGGATATTTGGTTTTTTCAGTGGACTCAAATGTGCTTCATGCGGACGGCGAGCAGCCAACGAAACACTCCGCAACACCACCGACACTGGCACATCGTATACTCGTTAAGGCTGAAAATCCACCGCTCGCGACGAGCGGCTATACCTCGTAGGATAAAGCTCCAGCTTTGTCAATCAACACACTCACCGGGCGACAAAGCTGGAGCTTTATCCTACGGATTTGAGCGCGAGCGCCCCGTAATTCCGGGATGCACCCAGAGTGAAACCCCTACGGGTCGTCTGACCTGACTTCCTGAGTTTCATGCCAACACACTCCTTGCTGGGATTCAAAGGTAGGGGATGTGTACCCAATTTCGCGGAGATCCAAATGTGTATTGGAAGATTCAGCCAACGTCGGGGAAATGTCCGACTTTCGGCCTCCGACCCACTCGGAGATTCCCCTCCTGCAATACATTGCGGTCAGCAGTCCCTCATTTCACTCCCAGTTGCTTCAACCATTTGATCCCGCTGACTCGTGGGGTTCCCCAGAGGTCCTTGTCGCGCAGATAGAAGCCGGGGATAACCTCGGAGCGATGGACGCCGTTCTCGGCATCGATCGTCTGGTAGCTCCCATGGGAATCGGGGCGGTATTGGCGGGTCTGTTGATTAGCCGGGTCGAGAACCCAGTATTCAGGGACTCCGGCGGCCTCGTACTCGATAAACTTCTCTCTCCAGTCACGCTCGACGCTGTCGGGGGAGACGATCTCGAACACCGCATCGGGGGCGCCCTCGACGTGGTTCTTCTGCAGGATATCCAGTCGGTCTTTATTGATGAACAGCAAGTCGGGGACGCGGCGTCGTGAGTTGGAGATACGTATCTGGAAATTGGGCCCGACGACAACACCGAGGTCTTTGGCTTGTACAAACAACCTCAAAACCGCGGCCAGGTCAAGTCCCAGGTCAGCGTGTTCAAAGGAATCCGGTGACATGATCGCAACACTCCCACCCACCCATTCGGCCCGCACATCCTCGTCACACCAGTCAACGAATTCGTCCTCCGTCATCCGCAGCAGCGGCTGTGGCTTGGGCGCGGGAGCGCGGGGAATCTTACGGGAACGGACAGTGCCGGGGCGTTTCCGTGTGGGCGTTGGGGTTATGGGTTTGACAGCGGCGCTCATCGTTGGGGCCCCTCCTCAATGCGTGCCGGTAGTCTGCCACGCGCCATCCATGCGCGCAACAAGTCGGCCCCCGCGGGGAACTGTAGCTGGATCGCCGACGGTGATGGCGGCCGCCAACTTACCAGTAGGTCTGCCCGTCGTAGCGATGGTTGATGGTGTGGTACTGGGAATACTTCAACCATTTCACGTGACCATCCACGAACGAGAAATTGTCTCCCAGGCTGTGGCGCAATGCCCAGGGGGCGTAGGTGGCGCTGTTGACCTGGTAGGCCGTGGTCAGGTAGCCCTGCACCACGTATCCTGCTGCTGTTGAATTGTAGGCCGTGTCGGCGATTGCCCAAGTGCGCGCTGGCTCGGTGACTTCAGAGAGGGCCACACCGACGTACTCGGGCGCAGTCCCACCGCCCAAGTTGTAGCCAATGCCACCGTTGTAGCCATACCCCCGCCAGTTGTAGGTGTGCCCCTGAGAGCTGGGGCATACATACGCCTGGATGTTCTGACATACGGATAGATGTAGTCCATCCAGAACGGAATGTGGTCGTAACCCAGCCACGGCGTGGTGACAGGCCAGGTGCCGATGTTGCTGCCTGTTCCTGCGGGCAGCTTCTCGTCGTAGTCCTGCGCGTACATCAGCGTCGCCAACACAAGCTGCTTCAGATTCGATTGACAACTGGCCGTCCTTGCCTTCTCCCGCGCCCGCGCGAACACGGGGAAAAGGATCGCTGCCAGGATGGCGATGATGGCGATCACAACCAACAACTCGATGAGGGTGAAACCACACCTTCGCGTTTTCACTGGAACACACTCCTCCCGCAATCTGAGATGCAACGGTGCAATAGACATAATTTCAGGGCTGGCCAAACATGTTCTCTATTGCCCCTGTCAGCGCGCGACCTTCCATAGCTCATCAGTGCTGTCGCCGAAGACGGTCTGTGCGGACAGCCACTTGACGTGTCCGTCCACAAAGGCAACATTCGCACCGTTGTTATGCCACTTGCCGATAAAGGGACCTCGCCAGGACGGCTCGTAGCAACCGGACGCCGAATCGTTGTTGGTGGGGTCACTGCACTTCGTCATGTAGGGCAAGGCACAGGCCGGGGTGGACGAATAAGAGTTGGCGTTGTTCGCGTCCGTGAAAGCAATCGTGTTGGCGGTGCTGGTAATCTCCGGCAGAGTCACCGGCACTGACACACCCGCGCATGTCGGTCCGCACCCGGGTCCCGCACCGAGTGATCCGAGACATGCGTTGTATCGATAGTGGGGATTCGCCACAAAGGTGCAACCGGCGGCACACCCGCCTGCTGTTGTGGTCACAAAGGCAGGCTGTGCAACGGCATTGTTGGAGGGGCAGGCAAAGACCTGCAGATTCTTGATGTACGGATACACACGAAAGGCCCAGATACAGTCCCAGGGATACTTGTCCCCCCCGTCCGGGTATCCGACCGTGGTCCAGGCATAAGGCATGCGTTCATCGGAATCCTGAACGTACATTGCAAGCGCCAAGCCCAACTGT
>Ga0100389_1001121_pt1 | contig 21160 bp, 19 predicted proteins | sample CryGeymeta201513_FD_81537 | JGI IMG/M metagenome (GOLD analysis project Ga0100389, IMG submission 81537) | Groundwater microbial communities from Crystal Geyser aquifers in Utah, USA - Crystal Geyser metaG 2015-13 | ecosystem: Environmental > Aquatic > Deep subsurface > Groundwater | place: USA... | reverse complement strand
GGTAGTACGGAGGTCTCCAAAACCTCTAGTGGGGGTTCGATTCCCTCCACCCGTGCAAACATAAAGACTGCTTATTTTGGAGCAGTTTTTTTGGCGGTGACAGGAAGTGGAATTCGTGGTATATTATAGATAGCTTATAAAATAAATATTTAAAAATATGGAAAAAATACTCTTATTATCAGCCGTCTTAATAATTGGCGCAAGTTTTTTTGCCGGGGTTAAATTTAGTTTAGCGAATGATCCCTCAGTTACTATTCTTTCGCCGAACGGCGGAGAGACATTCAAGAATGATGGCAGTTCGATTACCGTAAAGTGGCAAGCGAATAATATACCGGTAGCTCATGAATTTATTTTAATTAGGATGAGAGCAATATCGGATAGCCGAGAATATGATTTAGCTCATGATGTATCAAATGACGGTCAAGAAGTTTTGTTAATACCAGCTTCTGTGCCAGTCGGAGCCTATATGCTTGAAATTAAAACTTACGTGGATAATATTCTTGCCATGGATTCAAGCGATGGTTATTTTAAGATTGTTGATGTTTCTCAAAACCAACCCTCCGCCACTATTCCTGTCGCCACCGTTTCGAGTTCGGTTGATATTTCTCAAAGTCAACCCTCTGTCACAGTTTTGAGCCCTAATGGAGGAGAGAATTTTCAATCAGGGGGTTCTTATTATGTAACATGGGCATCGATTAATCTTCCTTCGGACGCGTATGTGAATATTTGGCTTTTAGATAGTTCGACTCGTTTAGGCAATATGATTTTAGGCAAAGTGCCAAACACCGGTTCCGCAAATTGGGTTGCGTCGTCGCTTAATGTTCTTACTGACCAGACGACCCTTCAGCCAATAATATCATCCGGAAAGTATGTGATTTTTATTGAATGTGCCGATCGTAATTGTACGGCAGATTATAGCTATGATTCCTTTGTTATAACTGTTCCTTCTACCAAGGTTGAAGAACAAGTAAAATGTATTTTTAAAAGCTCAACTTCTGAACAAAAATGTTATATTGCCACAGATAACTCCAATTATTCCGATTATGGCTGTAGTGGGGCAGAATCGTGTGCCGTTGATATAAGAGGAATAAACGGCGATAAAATAACCTGGAAAAGCTCTTGCGGCGGATACGCTTATACTGTTATGAACGGATCAAACGAATATGCCGTGTTTAATTGCGCGGATCAAGCTATAGCCACGCCAACGATATTAACGACACCAGCGACAGTTAGCCCGACAGTAACGGCAGCCAAAGAGAAAGAAGAACAAATTTTAGATATTAACGAAAAATCAAAATTACTGTCTTATAATAACTTTGATTTTATTTTAGCCGAGCTCAACCAGCTGCGCAGTATTATCAAGGAACAGCAAACTGAAATAAAATACTTAAAGTCGTTAGTAGCGGATATTAAGGATTTATCAGAAAAAAGCCGGGATGCTATTAATAAATTTATTACTTACGGCGTAGACTCTAATACCAAGAAGCTTGGCGCCGGCGAGAGAGCGGCAGTCATAAATTCGTATAAAATCGCGTTTGATAAATTGCCGGAAACGGAGGCTGAGTTAGCTGATGCTATTAAAATCGCCAATGGTAGATTTCCATCAGTTACCAGTGATGAAGCGGAAAAAACCGCTAGCGAGCAATTCAATAAAATATATAAAAGGTCGCCTGATTTAAAAGATGCAAATGATAATGCAGCAATTAAAGTTATGGCTTACGGCTTAAGGCAGAAAGCAGAAAATAGAAATTTAAACAGTGAAAAAGCGGGAATAAAAATATTCAAAAATATTTTTGGCGTTGTTCCTAAAACTACCGAAGATTGGAATGCTATGCAGGCGATTACTTATTCAGGCGCGACCAGGTAGAAAAAAACAGAAGAAGATATCAAGTGGTGTCTGTTTCAGCAGTTAATCTTGAATTTTGGGCATCAGTCATGTTAATCGCTAGTTTTGTCTTACTAAAATCCGGCAGCAAAATTACGCCAGTATTAAGCTGGAAAAACGTTCGTATAGATTTCCAACAGCCGTGCTCTAATAAAAATAAGGCCTAATTTGGCTTTATTTTTTAAATTATTTAGATAATTAATCATTGCTAAGAAAAAATAAAAGTGCTAAGGTAAAGATAATAATATCTAAGAAAAATCTATGCAAAATATCAAATCATCTTTATCTTTAAAATTATTTGTTATCGGTTTTTTGATTGCGATCCTGATGATTCCAATCGGCATGATCGCTTTTTTGACTAATGACCGGGAAAGCCACCAGGACGAAGCTTTCCGGGAAGTCAGCGGTAAATGGGGAAATGAGCAGACAATAATGGGGCCGATTCTTTCAATACCGTATAAAGATAAAGTTGAACGGACTATCGGCGAGGGGACGGTTATTGATGAGACAATCCGTTATGCCCATTTTTTGCCCGAGGCATTGGATATTAAGGGGAAAATCGATCCGGAAAAACGCAAGCGGGGGATTTATGAAGTGGTCGTGTATAATGCAGATCTAGAAATCAGCGGCCGGTTTTTGGCGCCGGATTTTTCCAAGTGGGATATTTCGAAAAATGATATTTTATATAATCAAGCCTTCGTGACCTTAGGCCTCCCGGATACGCGTGGTATTAAAGAGAAAGTTGACTTAGAATGGGAAAATAAGAAGTATTCATTTAATCCGGGCGTGAAAACGAGCGATATCGTGGCTCTTGGAATCAATACTGATATCGATTTAAGCCAGGATAATAATGACGGCCAGAATTTTAAGATAAGACTATCGCTCAATGGTAGCCGAGATCTTTATTTCGCCCCATTGGGACGCAGCACCCAGGTTGAATTAAGCTCCGCTTGGTCTGACCCTAGCTTTCAGGGGGCATTTTTGCCGGAAAGCCATATGATCAACGAAGCCGGTTTTACGGCTAAGTGGAAAGTTTTAGAACTCAATCGCAGTTTCCCGCAAAAATTCTTAGGCAGCTTGAGTGCGGTTGAACCGATAATTCAGCCAGACTATTGCGGAAAGATGCAGTCAATCCCCCAGGTCGGCGTCATAAATCAAAGCAATTTCGGCGTACGCTTGCTGGTTCCGGTTGATGAATACCAGGAAACCGTCCGAGCCTTGAAATATGCGATTATGCTTTTATCCCTGACCTTTCTGGTGTTATTTTTTTACGAAGCTATGCGCGGCGTGCGCGTGCATCCGCTACAATACATCTTGATCGGCTTAGCCCTGGCTTTATTCTATCTTTTACTTTTATCGATTTCCGAATATCTCGGCTTTAAAATCGCGTATCTTCTATCGGCCATAACAATTATCGGTTTAGTTACCCTATACTCAAAGTCAATTTTCAAGGCATGGCGCCCGGCGCTACTGGAAGCGCTGATCCTTGTTTTTGTTTATGGGTTCATATTCGTGATATTGCAGCTGGAGGATTATTCTTTGCTGGTCGGCTCGCTCGGGCTCCTAGCGATCTTATCGCTGGTCATGCTGGTGTCGCGTAAAATCGATTGGCATAGTATCGCACAGAAATAATAATCATGGAGCTTGGGGTCATTTTTTAATCTTGAATTTAAAGTGTTTGAATAGAAATAGTTGGCTTGCTAATATCAGGCAATAAAATAACGCCAGTATTAAACTGTATTAAAATTAACTCTAATACCAGAGTTAATTTTTATGTTAATTAATAATATTATCAATTTAACACATTTCTATAGCTTGAAGGTAAAAAATTATCTGGCTTAGCGGTTTTGTTTTTAAGTTATTGAATTTATTTTATAACAGTATAATATGGTATTACTTATGAAGCGCGTATTTATGGCCATAAAAATTTCTTTGGAAAACCGGAAAAAGGCCGAAGAATGGCGGGCTGGATTTAATGGTTTGCCGGTCAGGTGGATAGCGAATGAAAATCTGCACCTTACCTTGATTCCACCCTGGGAAGAAGTAGATATTAATAGTCCAATCAGCCGGATAGAAAAAATTCAAGGTAAAATTACGCCTTTTACTATTAAATTTCATAAAATAACTTACGCCCCCAATCCCCACCGGCCCCGGCTGATATGGGCAGAAGGCGAGGCTGTAAAAAGCTTGCTAGAACTGCAAAAGGAAATTGCCGGACTGCTTGGTGCAAAGAAATTGACCCATGAATTCAAGCCGCATTTAACCTTGGCCCGCTTCCGCCCGGAAGATTTTTATAAATTCTCCGTAAAGGAATTAAACGAGCGCATAAGCTGGATAGAAAAAGTAAATTCTGTATATTTGTTGGAATCAATATTAGAGCCCAAGGGAGCCCGATATGAAGTTTTAAAAAATTTTAAATTATAATGTAATACATTTATGTGCGGAAATTCTCATTTTATCCTTTTTATTATCCCTCTCCCTTGCCAAGGGGAAGGTTAAGAGGGGGTCTTTAAAAATAAACCTTACTTTTCGCCCTCTACTTAAAACAAGGATAGGGAATAATGGAGTGGAAAAATTATATATGAAAAAAATAATCACTACTGAAAAAATTCCAATAAAATTATGGCTGGCGGATGTTGAAGACGGGGCGATGAGGCAAATTAAGAACATCGCTAATTTCCCATTCGCTTTCCACCATATCGCCATCATGCCGGACGCGCATGAGGGCTATGGCATGCCCATCGGCGGAGTGATGGCAACGGAAAAAGTTATTGTGCCGAATGCGGTCGGAGTTGATATCGGCTGCGGAGTGTGCGCCCAAAAAACAACCTTAACCAATATTGAAATTAACCAGATTAAAAATATAATGGCTGATATTAGAAGTAAAATTCCGATGGGTTTTAATAAGCACAAAGCCAAGCAGGACGAAAATTTAATGCCGGAATTTGGGGATTGGAAAAATTCCCGTATCGGAAAAGAATGGAATAACGCCTGCCGGTCGCTGGGAACTTTGGGCGGAGGCAATCATTTTATTGAAATTCAAAAAGGATCTGACGGCCATATTTGGATAATGCTCCATTCGGGCAGCCGAAATTTAGGCAAGAAGGTGGCTGATTATTATAATAGAAGCGCTATTAATTCCAGCCGGCGCCAAGGTTATGAAGAATTAATTAAGCAGGAATTGGCGTTTTTGGAAGCGGACAGCGAGGAAGGGAAAAGGTATATTAATGAGATGCGTTTTTGCGTTGATTACGCTTTGGCTAACAGAAAATTAATGATGGCCAGAATAAAAACAGCTTTTGCCAATAATATTAAAGATATTAATTGGCGCGATTTTATCAATATTGCCCATAATTACGCTTCTTTGGAAATTCATTTTGGCAAAGAGGTGATTGTCCATCGCAAAGGCGCTACGCAAGCTAAAACCGGCCAGGCCGGCATTATTCCCGGTTCGCAGGGGACAAAAAGCTATATAATCAAAGGACAAGGGAATTCGGAAAGTTTTTGCTCCTGCTCTCACGGCGCCGGCCGGAAAATGGGCCGGAACCAGGCGATTAGAGAATTGGACTTAGAAGAAGAAATAGAAAAGCTTGATAAGAAAGGGATTATTCACGCGATCAGGAGCAGGAAAGATTTGGACGAAGCCAGCGGCGCCTATAAAAACATAGCCGAGATTATTAAAAATCAGGATGATTTAGTTGAGGTAATGGTGAAATTATCCCCGCTGGCGGTGATTAAAGGTTGACTTTTATTATGTAATATTAAAATTTTAAATAATTTGACTTATTGCTAAATCTTTTATAATTTTATTAATATAATATTTACTAACTTATAAAAACATATGGAAAGAATTAAATTTTTTAAATTTATTATTTATTTTTCAGTGATAGCTTTAGCTACGGGCTTGGCATTTCCAGCTGGCGCGAAAAATTAAAATACCGGCAGAGTAATCAAGGGAAAAAACAACGCCTCGGTTTATTATTTATCGCCGGAAAATAAAAGATATGTTTTTCCCAACCAAGGCACGTATAACAGCTGGTATGATGATTTTAGTAATGTGGAAGAAGTCAGCGATGAAGAATTGTCTCAATATGATTTTGCCGGAAATATTCAATATCGGCCCGGCGTTTATTTAGTTAAGATTCAGACAGACCCTAAAGTTTACGCGGTCAGCAATAACGGCGTATTAAATTGGATTAAAACAGAGAGCTTGGCGGCAAGATTATACGGTGAAAAGTGGAATTTGCTGGTTGACGACATACCTGATTCTTTTTTCGTGAATTATTCAATCGGCGATCAAATTAATGATGAAAATGAATATGATCCAGATGATGAAGAAGAGCAAACTCCGTCCCTAGATTATAATTTAGGCATAAAAAAGCAGAATAAAATTATTAAAAAAGAGGTAAAGTAAGAAATTAAATTTTGCATCCGCATACAAAAAGCGGTTAATAAAATTCAAAAAAGATTGGCCAAAAGAAACATCCATTTAGACGGCCTGGGCGAAGATTATTTTAATCAATGCGCATTTACCGATATTGAAATTAAGGACAATAAAAATATAAAGAAAAAATCTACTGGCGATAAAAAAATTACTATCTGCCATATTCCGCCGGGAAATTCTGAAAATAAGAAAACCATTGAAGTCGCCGAACAGGCGGCCAGAGTCCATTTGGCGCATGGCGACATTTTAGGCCGATGCGCTGGTGAAGACGAGGACGATGGCGAGCAGGAAGACAAAATCCCGCCGGTAATTTCCAGTATTAAAACCACGGCCTCAACCACTTCGGCGTTCATAAACTGGATAACAAACGAAGAAGCTAATAGTAAAATTATATATGCTACCGAAACGCTTAACATTGCTTTATCTACTGTAAGCATATTAAATAATAATATGGTTTTGAATCACTCATTAGAATTAAATAATTTAGCCACCACAACCCAATATTATTTTAGGATAGAATCCACGGACGCGGCCGGCAATACAGCCACCAGCTCGGAAAAAACATTTATCACATTATAATGGTTTTATATTTCTATTAATAATTACAAAAACCGCCAGAAGGCGGTTTTTGCGGTTTTTAACAAGGCAAATTTTTTTATTTGACTTTTGTTATTAATTTTAGTAAAATTATAATATAAAGAATACAAATCCGAAGGAGGAATCCGGGGGATTTGTTTTTGTTTTCGTTCATTGAAAAACATTTTTTGTTAAACAAATTTAACAGAAATTCATAAATTAACCTAAAAGGAGGGAGTAAAATGAACAGAAAAATCAGAATTGGGATTATGATATCAGGCACAGGCACAAATATGCAGGCGATTGTTAATGCCTGCGAAGAAGGAAAAATTAATGGAGAAGTGGTATTTGTGGGGGCTGATAAGCAAGCAAAAGGGATTGAGTGGGCGAGAGAAAATAAGATTCCCTATTTTATTGTTGATTACCAGCGAATTAAGAAATCATACCAGGGGGATAAATATTTCAAATTTGACCGAAATAATAAGAAAATAATGGCTTTAGCAAAATTAGTATTAGGGAAAAGTACTTATATTAATGAGCCGTTAAGTTATGAGGCCAAGATTGATTATCTTATTCCCAAGCTGATAGCGGAAATGGAGCTGGTAAAAATAATCAAAGAGTATCGGCCAGCGAACGATTCCGGTTTTACCTGGAGATGATGTTGAATCGTTCAAGAAAAGGGGTTTGTAGCAGGAGTATGAATTATATCCTGAATGCATTCAGCTTTTTGCCGAAGGTCGGTTAAAGGTCGCGGAAAATAAATCCGGAAGAAAAGTTGTTCTAATAACCGAAACGCACAATAATCCATGTTGTTAATATGGGATAAAAGGAGGTAGATATGCTGCATCTATTTAAAGGACAAAAGAAGTTAGTAGAGGAGTGTTTTAATATTGAATCATCCTCCCCACTAACGGCGGAACAGCTGAGAAAGCTAAAGCTGATATTGGCGGATGGGTTCGTTTTGGAAACTATTTCAGAAAAGACACGGTTTTTGGAAACCGAAATAATGGAAGTGGGGTCACGGATGAATTTTGAAACATCCGATTCAAGTAATTTAGTTACTCAGTGCCATGCCTGCGGCATACCGCAGATTAGGCGTATTGAAAAGTCAGTCCGGTATTATTACCAGCGGGAGGAAGAAAAAAAGTTTATTATAGATAGCCATGATCGTATGACTGAGTGCGAATACCCCAAGCCGATATCCACTTTTGATACCGGTATCAAACCTTCTCCGGTGGCCGAAATTCCGATGATAGAAAAAGGTCCTGAAGCTCTATCAGAAATTGACGGATTTCCTTTTGATGCCCATGATCGGCAGCGCTATTATGAATATTTTATAAACAAGCTCAAGCGCAACCCGACCGACGTGGAAATTTTTGATTTGGCCAATGCCGATTCCGATCATTCCCGCCGCCACGCCTTTAAGGGAAAGATGATTATTGACGGCAAGGAAATGCCGGAAACGCTAATGGAAATTGTTCGTTCAACCTGGGAAGCCAATCCGCGCAATTCAAAAATAGCTTATTATGACAACCTTAGCGCGCAATTGGGTTTTGAATGTTGGACATTGGTTCCGGAGAATTCTGGACACGCCAGTCGCTATGTAAAAAAGAAGTTGGTTTACCACATCACCTTTACCGCGGAAACGCATAATTTCCCGTCCGGCGTAGAGCCTTATCAAGGAGCCGGGACAGGAATTGGAGGCTGGCTTCGCGATGTGTTTTGCGGCGGCCGAGGCTCATTGGTTCTTTACGCCTTAGCGGGATATTGCACTGGGCGTCTTAATATCCCCGGGTATCCCTTGACTTGGGAAGAGGATTTCGCGGATTTTGAGTATCCGCATAATCTCGCCAGCGGTCTGCAGGTAGCAGTTAGAGCCAGCGATGGCGTGTCGGATTACGGCAACTGTTTCGGTGTACCGGCTAAGGGCGGCTTCTTCCGTTCATTCGGAGCGCGTCTGCCTTCGGGAGAGCGTGTAGAATTTATCAAGCCGATTGTGTATATCGGCGGTGGCGGAGTGATAAACGCCAGGCATATTAAGAAAAACAAGGCAGTGCGAGGATTGCGGATAGTCCAGTTCGGCGGTCCGGCTTTTAATGTCGGTTTTGGTGGCGGGGCTGCTTCCAGCATGCATCAGGGGGAAAACAAAGAGAACCTGGATTTTAATGCGGTGCAGCGCGGCGATCCAGAAATGGAAAGAAAAGCTTATGAAGTTATTAAGGCCTGCGTAGAGAAAGGGGATGATATTCTCTTTGACAGCGCCCATGATCAGGGTGCTGGCGGACCAGGTAATGTACTTAAGGAGATAGTGGAAAAGTCCGGCGGCAAAGTGCATATCCGCAGAATCAAGCTGGGCGATAAAACTTTAAGTGTTCTTCAAATTTGGGTGGCCGAGTATCAGGAACGTTTTGCTGTTCTTATTCACGTTGATGGAATGAATGAATTTACTGCCATTTGCCGGCGGGAAAATGTTGAATTTGAAGACCTAGGTGAAGTGACTGGTGACGGCAAGTTCGTGGTTTTGGATGATAATGACGATTCAACCCCGGTAAACATTGATTTGGATTTTGTATTGGGCGAAGTGCCGCAGAAGGTATTTGAAGATATTCGGGTTATCCGTGATTTAAAACCGGTAACATGGCCTAACGACCTGACATTTGTTTCCGCTTTGATGCGCGTTCTAACAGAACCGTCGGTGGCCTGCAAAAGCTGGCTAGTTGATAAAATAGACCGGCATGTGCTTGGTCGAACAGTCCTGCAGCAGTCCGTTGGGCCGCTGGGATTGCCTCTTTCTGATTGTAGCATTACGGCGCTCAGTCCGATTGATACTGTCGGTAGCGTATCTGCCCTCGGAGAACAGCCCTATAAGCTCATGGTTGATCCTAAGGCAGGCGCGCGTATGGCGGTCGCTGAAATGCTTACAAATATAGTCTGGGCTTTAATCACGGACTTAAGGGACATAAAGTGTTCAGCTAATTGGATGTGGGCTCCAAAGGTAAAAGGAGAGCGGGCGGCACTATATGACGCGGCCACAGCCGTAAGAGACCTTATGATTGCTATTAACATCGCAATTGACGGCGGCAAGGACAGTTTGTCCATGGCGACATATGTTGTCAACGAAGTCGTTATATCCTTACGCCAGCTCGTTATCGGTGCTTATGCTCCTTGTCCGGATATTACGAAATTTGTTACGCCGGACATTAAACGCCCGGGCAATTCACATATTATTTTAGTTGATCCTTCTAAAGGCCAGGCTCGACTTGGAGGATCGGCTTTTGCCCATGTTTTCAGCGGACAGATAGGCAATGAAAGTCCGAATATTGAATATGCAGACCTGCTGGTAAAAACATTTCAACTGACACAGTATTTTATCAGCCATAATATGATTCTTTCCGGTCATGACAGAAGCGATGGCGGCTTGATGGTTGCTCTCGCTGAAATGGCCTTTGGCGGAAACTGCGGCCTACTCCTGGATATGTCCGGAGAACATTCATCTATTCAACAGATGCTCGCTGAAGAAGTAGGGTTGGTTTATGAAGTGGAGTCTAAGTACGAAGGTCAAATTCTTAGCTTGCTTAACGATTCAGGAGTGCCGGCAAAAGTTATCGGCGAAACCACCCCCCATAACCGGATTTCGCTTAGGTATAATGGCTCAGAAGATCTTAATATGCCGATGACTTCTTTGCGATGGCAGTGGATGTTAACCAGTATGTATTTGGAAGTTCAGCAGTCCAAAGCGGAAAATCCGATGGCTATTGCCATGGAGAAGTATGAAACGCTGAATGCCGCGAACACTCCGGTTTATAACATTCCGTTTAGCCCAAAACCCACGGCTCCGGAAATTTTACTTAAGGCCAATAATTACCCCACTATGGTACTTCGGGATGAAGGCACGAATGGATACGAGGAAATGATCGTGGCCGCGCGTTTGGCCGGGCTTGATCCGGTCAACGTGCATATGACTGACATTCTTAACGGTTTGGTTGACCTGGATGATTTTCTCTTTTTAATCATTCCGGGCGGATTTTCCCACATGGATGTTCCGCAAAGCGGCAAAGGATTTGCTTCCAAAATTAAGTTCAATAAGCATGTTTGGGAGATGCTTCAGCGTTTTATTAGCCGTCCAAACACTTTAACTGCAGGAATTTGTAATGGCTGTCAGGTAAATACCCTTTTAGGACTGGTGCCATGGCACGGGATTGATTCGGATAAGCAACCTCGGATGATTAAAAATCGTTCTGGAATGTTTGAATCCAACTGGGTGCACCTTAAGGTGAATGATTCGCCCTCAGTGCTCCATAGGGATATGGCCGGAACGATTTTTGGCGCCTGGGCAGCCCATGGCGAGGGGCAGTTTTATTTTCCTGACCGTGAAGTGTTTAACCGGACAGTTGAGCAGAAACTTATTACTATGCAATATGTTACCCCTGAGGGTAAGCCGACCCAGAAATATCCGTTTAATCCGAACGGTTCGCCTTACGCTATCGCCGGGTTGACTACTCCTGACGGACGGCATACCGTTTGCATGCCCCATCCGATTGACCGGTCTTTTTATCCGTGGCAGTGCCAGTGGTTGCCGGATAAGTTCAAGGGGCTTGAAGTGACACCTTGGCTTAAGATGTACCAAAATGCTCGGAAGTTTTTTGAGGAATATTAACCATTTCGGTCCCTGCCCTAATGAAAAAGGGCAGGGACCATATTTTTTCATGGGAGGAGAAATGATATGGTGGAAAGAAAAGGATTGACTTATAAAAAGGCAGGTGTTGATATTGACAAAGCGGATAAATTGGTTGGGAAAATCAAAGAAATCGTTAAAAGAACAAAACGGCTGGGGGTAATAGGGAGTATCGGCGGTTTTGGCGGATTATTTTCTTTATTTAATGCTGGTTTTAAGGAAAGCCCTACATTGGTTACTTCAACTGATGGAGTCGGCACAAAACTGAAAATCGCTTTTATGACCGGCAATCATAAAACTGTCGGCATTGATTTAGTGGCCATGTGCGCTAATGACGTGGCTGTCGCTGGCGGCATTCCTTTGTTTATGCGCTGTGGATTATCTAGCAACTGGGAAATTAATCAGCGGGACAGCTGAAACCATTATTTCCGGTATAGCTGATGGATGCGTAGAAGCAGGTTGCGCCTTAATCGGCGGTGAAACAGCCGAAATGCCGGGGTTTTATAAAAAGGGAGAATATGATTTAGTCGGTTTTGTGGTGGGAGCGGTTGATCCGAAAATTGCGAATAAAGTTTTAGATGCGGTAGAAAAAAGATTAATTAAGCCCGGGGACCAGCTTATCGGTATTGCTTCCAGCGGCCTTCATAGCAATGGTTATTCGTTGGCCAGGGAGTTATTTTTCAAGACTTTGAAATGGAAAATTGATCGGTATGTGGGAGATTTCCACCAAACTTTAGGCGAAGAGCTTATGGTACCCACGAGGATATATGTGAAGGCTATTTTAGGGCTTTTAAATATTTTTCAATTAATGGTCTTGCCCATATAACCGGTGGGGGACTGATAGATAATATTTCCAGAATTCTTCCTAAAAATTGCGCTGTTCAATATTATAAAAACAGTTGGGAAGTGCCTGCTGTTTTTAATTTAATTAAAGAAAAAGGAAAGGTTGATGAGCGTGAAATGTACCGTACATTTAACAATGGCATAGGCCTAGTGGTTGTTTTTACGACAGAACAGGTACATTCTATTATGAATTATCTTGATATGATAGGTGAAAAAGTCTACCATATCGGCAAAATAGTTTCTTATAAAGATAAAGAAGGGGAAGAAAGGGTTACTTTTGTGTAGAATTTACAGTTCTTTTTTCATAGGAGGAAATATTAATAGGATCTTGCGCTATAGCAGGATCCTTTTTTCTTTTTTAAAATAAAAAAACACCCCTAAAACAAAAAAACCTGCCGTTAAGCAGTTTATGAGAAGTGAGATTAAGAGAGAAGAGGGTTTGTTTTTTGGTTGTTTTGGTTGGGTTGAAGATTTTGGTTTTTTTTGGGGTGATTGTTGCGGGGATTTTGTTGGGGGGAGATATTAATAAGTTGGGGGGAAGAGTTTTAAGTCTTTTCTAAGGCGTAAAACTCTTCCCCTAAGCTATATTTTATTCTCCTTTTAAACTTCAACTTCTCTTCTCTCTTAATTAATATTATATTATCATATTGAAAATATCCGTCAAGGGGGTGGGGCAATAATTTGTTATAATTTAATATTAGCCAATATTTTAATAATTAGAATAATTTGATTATTTCAATAATAAAAGTTATCCACAGTATTTTATTGTATATTTTAGCGAGGACACAATTTCTATAAGCAGTTACTTTCCGTAAGCCACGATTCTCTTGAAAGAGGTTCGACCTCTTTAAGTTAGAGGTCGAACCTCTACTTAACGTTTTATTATTTGACCGGTATATGCAAAAAGAGTAAGATTCTATTATGGATTTAAATAATTTAAAAATAATTTTAAAAGATGAGCCGTCCTACCGCTACCGGCAGGTGGAGAAGGCGATTTATAAAGATTTAATAAATGATTGGGCAGAGGCGACCAACTTGCCTAAAAATTTAAGGCAGAAGTTAAATCATGAATGTCCGCTGGCTATCAATGGCGAAATTTTTAAATCAAAAGATAATAAAACCATTAAAGCGGTTATTTCTTTAGCTGATGGGAAAAAAATAGAATCTGTTTTAATGCGCCATCGCGGCGGGCGCAATTCCATTTGTGTTTCTTCCCAGGTCGGCTGCCTTTTGGGCTGTCAATTTTGCGCTACTGGCGCTATGGGCTACAAAAGGAATTTGAATAAAAGCGAGATCATAGAGCAGTTTTTATTTCTAGCCAGATACCTGAATAAAATTAATCCGTTGGAAAAAATTTCCAATGTGATATTCATGGGCATGGGCGAGCCGTTTTTAAATTATGAAAATGTTCTCGGCGCCATTTATGATATCAACGACCAAAATAAAATCGGCTTGGGCGCCCGCCATATTTCCATTTCTACCGCCGGCATCATTGATGGCATAAAAAAATTAGCCAAAGAAAAATTACAGATTAATTTAGCCATTTCCCTGCACGCTCCGGATGATAAATTAAGATCGGAATTAATGCCGATTAATAAGCGCTATCCCTTGCCGAAATTGTTGGCCGCCGTGGATAATTATATTATTAAGACTTCCCGCCGGGTGATGTTTGAATATTTATTAATTGATAATATCAATGATACTTTTACGCAATCTAAAAAATTAGCCGTACTAATGAAAAAGCCGCTTTATTTGGTTAACTTGATTTCTTATAATCCAACTGGAAAATTTGAGCCGTCTTCCCGAGAAGCTATTAAAAAATTTAGAAATATTTTGGAAAAAGAAGGAGTAGCCGTCACTCAAAGGAACAGCCTCGGCCAGGATATAAACGCCGCCTGCGGACAATTGGCACAAATTTAAAATATTTTTATTTAATATTAATTATTTTATTTAGACAGCCGATGTCCAATTGGACATCGGCTGTCTTTGTCTTATAATATATAATTGGTTCTTATTAATATTGTTATTATGCAATAAAAGATGTATTATATTATAGGGTTATAATAATTTATGATAGAAGTAAAAAATTTAACAAAAAAATTCAATGATTTTATAGCGGTTGACAATCTCTCTTTTTCGGTAAAGAAAGGAGAGATATTTGCTTTTTTAGGTCCGAATGGAGCCGGTAAAACCACCTGCATAAAAATATTTACTACTTTATTAAAGCCGACAGCCGGCGAAGTTTTTATTAATGGAATTAATCCGGTGGAAAATCCCAATAAAGTAAGAAAATTATTCGGGATAATATTTCAGGACCAGAGTTTGGATGATGAACTGACCGTTCTGGAAAATATGAATTTTCACGGAGTCTTATACGGCGTAGCCAAAGATTTGAGGATTAATAGAATTGAAGAGCTTTTAAAAATGGTTGAATTATGGGAGCGGAGGAATGAACTGGTGAAGAATTTTTCCGGCGGGATGAAAAGGCGCTTGGAAATTGCCCGCGGGCTTCTGCACCACCCAAAAATTATTTTTTTAGATGAGCCCACCTTGGGGCTTGATCCGCAGACTAGAAACCATATCTGGAATTATATAAAAGAACTTAATCAGAAGAAAAATATTACCGTATTTTTTACCACCCATTATATGGAAGAAGCGGCTAAGGTGGCGGATAGAATCGCTATTATTGATAAAGGCGTAATTACAGCCGAAGGCACGGCGGCAGAATTAATAAACATAACAAACACCAATTCCTTGGAAGAAGCATTTTTAAAATTAACCGGAAAAATTATCCGCGAAGAGGGAGAAAAAAATATTGATCAATTAAGAATGCAGAGAAAATTATGGAAAAGATAAAACGCACAATTTATATTATCGCCATTCTTTGGCTGAGGCAGATAAAACGCTATATCCGCTCGCGCACTCGCATGCTTGGCTCTTTGGGCCAGCCGATTTTATTTTTGGTGGCCCTTGGCTTTGGCTTCGGTCCCATATTTGAAAAAGCCGGCGGTGGGGATTATATCCAGTTTTTAGCGCCGGGTATAATTGCTATGACTATTATTTTCACGGCCATATTTTCCGGCATTGAAGTGATTGCCGACAAGCAGTTTGGATTTTTAAAAGAAACTTTAGTGGCGCCGGTGTCCCGCTATTCTATAATGATCGGTCGGACATTGGGCGGCGCGACCGTGGCCGTAGTGCAGGGAATAATTATTTTTATTCTGGCTGTAATTATCGGTTTTCATCCTTTAATTACTTTAAGTTTTCCTTTAGCATTCGTTTATATGATATTAATTGCTTTGTTTTTTACCGGTTTGGGTACGGCTATCGGCTCAGTACTGGATGATATGCATGCCTTTCCTTTAATAATAAATTTTTTAATTATGCCTTTATTTTTTCTTTCCGGCGCTCTTTTTCCTTTAAAGAATCTGTCTCAAGCTATAAATATAGCCGCCATGATTAATCCTCTTTCCTATGGAGTTGACGGCATTAGAGGCGTACTGGTCGGTCAGGTTCATTTCGGCCTTTTAACCGATTTTACGGTTTTGGTTGCTTTTTCCGTGTTTATTCTTTTCCTAGGTAGTTATTTATTTTCAAAAATTAAGGTTTAATACTATTTAATGGATAAAAAAATAAAAATTAAGGGTGAAGATATTAATTACAAAATCAGGAAAAGCCGGCGGGCAAGAAGATTGCGTCTGGCTGTTTATTGCGATACCAGCATTATTGTAACCATGCCGAGGGGGGCGGTGGAAAATGCCGCGGAGAAATTCTTAATTGCTAAAGCAAATTGGCTTTTAAAAAAGATAAATTATTTTAAAAAATATAAAAATACCTCTTTGTCCAAATTTTCCCGAGGAGATTATTTTAAAAAGAAAAAAGACGCTTTTAATTTAATAATAGAAAAAATTTATTATTATAATAAAATATATAATTTTAAATTCAATAGAATTTCTATCAGAAACCAGAAAACCAGATGGGGGAGCTGTTCGAAAAAAGGAAATTTAAATTTTAACTATAAAATAATCTATTTATCCCTGAAATTAGCTGATTATATAATAGTCCATGAATTATGCCATTTGCAGGAATTCAACCATTCCAGCCAGTTTTGGAATTTGGTGGCTAGAAGCTTTCCGGATTATAAGATAATCAAAAAACAGCTTACAAAAGAAGGACTATTACTATATTGAATAAATCCCCTTACCCTTGTCAGGGTAAAACAAGGAAAAGCGTGTATTGAATGAAGCTCTAAATAATGGTAAAATATAGGAAATAATAAAACTATGAATATTTTTCATAATAATGAAAATGAAAAAAGGGAAAAGGAAAGGTTGGCGGTTATTAATTTTTCCCGCGCATTTTTCGCCGGCATAATAATATTTGAAATATTAAATTTTTTAAAAATTTTAGAATTTAATACTCAATTTACCTGGTTGGGCCTGGTTATTACTTCAATCATGATGCTGGGCCTGTTAGAAGTTACCGCTTATAAATACAAAAAGAAAAAGGGGCACTATCTGCATTGGTCTATTTGGATAATTGTGGCTCTAAGCATCGGTTTGGATGCGGCTGGAGACTTTTTTCATTTATATGGAAAAATTTACTGGTGGGATCAGGCTGTTCATTTTTTTGTCAGCGCGGTTATAACCTTTACTTTATTTGTGGTAATCAGCTCTTTTTGGATTGATAAATTTAAATACAGCTTGCTTTTTAAAACCGGCCGGTTTGAACTGTCACTTTTTTTAGCCGCCACTTCAACCGTGAGCTTAGGGGCGTTTTATGAGATAGAAGAATACCTGGAAGATGTTATTTTCCATACCAACCGTTTGGGGCCGGGAGCCGATACGGCTAATGATTTATTTTTAAATGTTTCCGGGGCGGCAACAACTGTAATTTTGCTTATAATTTATTATTTAATAACTCACAAAAGAAAAGTTTTTGATTAATTTTTTATTTATATTATTTAGGGTATAAAAAAATTAAATAAATAGTCAGAGTTTTATCATCAGCGATATATTATAATTATAAAGAAGTTGTTTAGATTTTAAAATCTATATTAAAATTATTATAAATAAATACTTGATTTTATTGGCTTTTTTTTGATTTTAGTATATAATGTTTATATTAGAAGCAATAATCTGTGGATAAGAGTAATGTTTTAAATAATTAAATATTTAATTAATTAAGCTAAATAAAAAAATTATGGCAAAAATGACAAAATCTCAAATCTTAGCGTCATTAGCTGAGAGCACTAATTTTAGCAAAAAAGACGTGGATAATTTGCTGGAAAATTTAACTAATTTGGCCTACAAAGAAGTTAAGTCAAGCGGAGAATTCGTTGTCCCAGGCATTGGAAAATTAGTGAAGGTAAACCGCAAAGCCAGAATGGGCCGAAATCCCGCTACTGGCGCTTCTATCCAGATTCCGGCTAAAACAGTGGTAAAGTTCAGAATTGCCAAAGCCGCCAAAGAAGCAGTATTGTAATCAATCATTGAATATTCATTCAATATAAAAAACACCCCCTAATTAGGGAGTGTTTTTTATATTTGGGTGTTAAATTTTATCTTGTAGCCCCAGAATAAGCTATTGCCCTAACAATGTCCCAGGCAGAAGCTGTTGATGGGTTATAGCCGTATATAGCTTTAAATGTTTTAATAGCCGTTTTTTCGGAATTTAAGTTTCTATCAGACGGACGCAAGCCATAGGCCATAACTATGACAGCGGCATCATCATGCGGATTAGACCTATTCGGTTCTCTTAAGTATGTTTTTTTAAATGAAGCGGTGGCATTAGCTTCAGACAAGTCGTTTTTCTCCGAAGGCCATCGGCCATTGGCAATTTTAATGGCATCATTCCATTCTTCTTCTGATTTTGGCAGTTTGCCAAAAGCGGATTTATAAGAATTAACTACCCCGGCTCGTTCGCCTTCGCCTAAAAAGATAGTTGTTTTAGTGCCATAAGCGATAAAATTATTAATAGCATTAACATTATCTTTAGACAGGCCGGACGCGTCTTTAATTAAATCAGAAACATATTTTTTAACGCTCACTTGCTCTTTGGCTAAATCCCTCTTAAAGCCAAGCTTTCCTAATAGGGCATTAACATTGGCCTTGATTATATCAGCGGCTTCAGTGGCAATAGTAATTATTTTTTGGGCAAACTCTTCTGTTATTTGGGCGGTCTTGTCCGCGACTTCTTCAATTTTTGCTTTAGTTTCATTGATTATTTCCGGTAAAGTGGTTTTGATTTCACTGCCGCAAGCTCTTTTTCTGGAATCTTCTTGAGCAGAAGTAAGAACGCAACCAGTAGGGGACTGGGATAAAATATTTCTATATTCCCAGCCATCAGTACAAATACCCTGCCATACATTATAAGTGGCCGTGGTGCAGTTTGAAGCAGACAGGCCGCTTGAATTGCCGCCACTGCTTGAAGACGCACAGCTATTGCCGCTTTGAGTATAGCCGGAATTGCATGTAATAGCGCAATTGGCGCCTACTGTTCCATTAGAGACTGTTTTATTGGAGCAAACTTGCAGTGCGGTTGAACTGGCCAAGGCGGTTTCATTGCCGCCGTCGTCAGCCGCGGTTACTTTATAATAATAACTAGTCCAGGAACTTGCGGCGGAATCAGAGTACGTTGTTCCGGAAATATCGCTGGTGTTAATCTGGGCATAGGTTGAGCCGTCAGTTGAACGGTAGACTTCATAACCAAGAAGATCGGTGATGGGGGTGGTGTTCAAGTTAGTGGTAACCGCTGTCCAAGAAAGAGCCACGGAAGTTCCGGAGCCGCTTGATTGGGCAAGGCCGGTGGGAGAAGCTGGAAAGAGAGAGTCCTGGGGTTGGGTAGCCGAGAAGACGGTCAAGTGGTTTGTTTTTCCAGTCAATACCAATTTGTAATCATAGTAGCTTGTGCCGGCGGTTAAAGCGTCAATAAATACTTCATAGCCGGTTTGGGTGGCGCTGTCCGCGGCTTGCGTCCATTCAGTATCTGAGACAGCGGATTTATAATAGGCGTTTCTTACGACCGAGCTTAAATTGATCCAGTTGTTCAAAGAATTATCCCAGTAGCTGGCGGTTAAATTTTTTAACTTGGAATAATCAATAATATTCATAGCCGCGATATCCGCTTTATAATAAACAAGCTCAATGTCTAAATAAACGTCTTCGCCCAGAGTATTAATGGCGGTGTTATTGCTATCGGTCGCGGAAACGGTTTTACCGAGTCCGCCTAATGGTTCGGCCGAAGTTGTCTCGGTAACAGCGGCTGTTTCTTGAATGGTTAAGTTGCCGCTATTGGAATCGTCTCCTAAAGCGTATGGTGGAGCGGTAATTTTTACGCCAGTGCCGTCTGAAGCTGTATCATCAACAGTGCCTCCGGAAGCCGGAGTAATTGATTTGGATTTTATGTTCATCGTCCAGTTGGAATCGCTGGTTAAAGCGATATTTATACCGCTTTGCGAAATACCGCCGGTTACCGTGATATTGGTTTTTGTATTCGCGACTCTATAACTCCCGTCTTTATAGCCGTTAGCTCCGGCGCTTACTTTCCATAAACCATTAGATACAGCTAATGAATAAATACCGGTAGCGTCGGCCGCGCTATAAGCCATAGCGCCGTTAGTTGTTTCTTCGGCCCAGACCCAGGTGTTGGGCAGGGCTTCAGTGGAAGTTGAGTAAGTGCCGCTTAAGTCAGTATCAACATAAACCCGGCCGGAAATGGTGGTCGCGCCGACTGCGGTAAGAGTAATAGTATTGGCAGTAGAGCTGGCTGTGCCGGAAATGCTTGTTGGTTGGGGAGAAAGGTAATTCGGCTTATCCGCGCCTAATTTATAATTGCCGCTTGCTAGTTTAGGCACAGTCAAAGAGAATGTTCCGTTAGAGCCGGATTCGGCGCCGGTAAAGAAGTTGGAGGATGGGTTGCCGATCCAGACCCAGGCATTGGCAACAGCGGCTCCGTCTGTAACCGAACCGGCAACAGTAATAGTGCCGGTTGTAGCATCCGGAAGAGTAAAGTAGACGGCGCGCGGCATGTTGGTTACTTTAATAGATTCGTAAGTATTGCTTAAGAGCGCGCGGCTGGCGGCGGTAGGAGAGTAAGAGCCGTAGCCAGGAATATCAAGATGCATCTGATAGAATTTGCCAGACGCGGAACCTTTTACTTTAATAGTGGAAGTCGCGGCTAATCCGTTTATGTCGGTAAAAGAGCGATAGCCGGTAGGTTTAGGGTTGCCTCCATCAATAAGCCACTTCTTCAACAAAGAGGAAGCCGTGCTGGCCGGCAGTGCCGTTATTGAATTGGAGAGAAATAACTTGGAGATCGGCGGCGGCTACCGTAATATTTGCCGTGGTAGTGGCGGCGGAAAGGTTTAAGTTAGCTTGCGAGTTGGCGAATTGATCATAGTCAAGTTCATTCTCGCCGTAATTTGGCGTCCAAATATCTATGCGGTAATATCCTGTTGGCGCGCTGATGGTATAAGCGCCATTGGCATCAGTAGAAGCGAAATATTCTCGGCCGGCAAGAGTTTCCGGGGTACCGTCGGAATTAGCGTCAGTGTATTTTACCGCTCGGATAGGCATGTAAGTTTGCGCCGAGCCGTCAATGGTTACGGTGCCGGATGTAAAGGCTATTTAGAAATGTCATACCATTGGGCAAAGTAGAAATGTCATACTTGCCTAATTTATCTATTTGGCAGCCGTTAAAATCGGCTGTTTTTTATTGATTAAAAACTGTGTCCTCC
>Ga0100389_1001113_pt1 | contig 21229 bp, 15 predicted proteins | sample CryGeymeta201513_FD_81537 | JGI IMG/M metagenome (GOLD analysis project Ga0100389, IMG submission 81537) | Groundwater microbial communities from Crystal Geyser aquifers in Utah, USA - Crystal Geyser metaG 2015-13 | ecosystem: Environmental > Aquatic > Deep subsurface > Groundwater | place: USA... | reverse complement strand
ATGGACAATTTTCGCGCACGTTGCGAAACCTTAAAACGCCTAATCGTAAATGAGCCGCCTAGTGACAAATGGGCGGACCTTTTGATTGCAGGTCTAGATTTTTCCAGCATCAAAATTGCACCGAAAAGAAATAGGTTTGTGCATGATGTGTGGCTTAAAAACGAGAACGAATTCACGCGGGTTGACAAAAGGGCGGTCATCACAAAATTCAAGGCCCATGGGCGCGACAATGTCCGCTTCAACCTCCATTATCCAACCGACATTGGCGACATCCACACGCTAACCTCTTGTGTATGGAACATGTCGCATATTTTTGATTTTATCCAGTCTGACTTAGCGCAATGGCGTCAAGGGCAGCTTCAAGAACCATCTCCGCAATTGATCGAGATGTGTAACACGTATTTCGAATTGCTTCATCACCCATGGCCGAAACAAGCGCGTTATCTATTGCCTCAACCACGCCCTGAAAAGAATGAGAATCAACGCTCAATTGAGAATAGCTATATTGTCCCGAAATAGGGTTGGGTAAAACACCGGCCTGTCCAGTCACGCATAATTCCAATTCTCTGCTAAGTAAAGTATATAATTGCCTAAATTATGGTCATTCACCTCTGTGAATGCCTGTTTTTTGGGCGGCATTGTCAGCGGCCCGATTAGCCATTAGCAATACAGGCAAGCATTCCGGTGATTCTGTTCGCGAATCAATTCTGGCATGGTAATTGAATGGAATCGGGCAATTGTGCCCGGCTGAGGCGTTTTCCTTTTGCGCAAGAGGAACGGCCGAGGAAGAGGGACACGGGGACGTAAAAAAATGAAAAAGATTGAAGCGATCATCAAGCCTTTCAAACTGGACGAGGTCAAGGAAGCGCTGCACGAAGTCGGCGTGTCCGGCATTACCGTGACCGAGGCGAAAGGTTTTGGCCGGCAAAAGGGACATACCGAGCTCTATCGCGGCGCGGAATATGTCGTCGATTTCCTGCCCAAGGTGAAACTGGAAGTGGTCGTCGAGGACAGCCTTGCCGACCGCACCGTTGAAGCGATTTCCGCCGCAGCCCAGACCGGCCGGATCGGCGATGGCAAGATTTTTGTCATTCCGGTGGAATCGGCGCTGCGCATCCGCACCGGAGAGCGCGACAACGACGCCATCTGACCGTTCTTTTCTTTCGCCACCAATTCAAATCAACCAGAACCAAGGGACCAAAATATGGGCAATTCAGCATCCGACATTATCAAATTGATCAAGGAACATGAGATCGAGTGGGTCGATGTCCGGTTCACCGATCCGCGCGGCAAATGGCAACATCTGTCGATGTGCGCCGAGGTCATCGACGAAGATGTGCTGGAAGAAGGCTTCATGTTTGACGGCAGCTCGATCGAGGGCTGGAAGGCGATCAACGAATCCGACATGATCCTGCGTCCCGACCTCGACGCCATGTATATGGATCCATTCTCCGCCACCCCGATGATGATCCTGGTCTGCAACATCGTCGAACCCGGTGATGGCTCGCTGTACAGCCGCGACCCGCGCTCGACCGCGGTCCGGGCCGAAGCCTATCTGAAGTCGACCGGCATCGGCGACACCATCTATGTCGGACCGGAACCCGAATTTTTCATGTTCGACGACGTCAAATTCGAGAACGGCTATGACCGCTCCGGTTTCCGGATCGACGATATCGAGCTGCCGACCAACAGCGGTCGCGATTATGACGTCGGTAACATGGGCCATCGTCCGCGCGCCAAGGGTGGCTATTTCCCGGTCGCTCCGGTTGACAGCTGCATGGACATTCGCGGTGAAATGGTCGCGACCATGCTGGAAATGGGCCTGCCGATGGACAAGCATCATCACGAAGTCGCCGCCGCGCAACACGAGCTGGGTATCACCTTCGGTACATTGACCCAGACCTGCGACCGGGTGCAGGTTTACAAATATGTCGTGCAGCAGGTCGCCCATGCCTATGGCAAGACCGCGACCTTCATGCCGAAGCCGATCAAGGACGATAACGGCAGCGGCATGCACACCCACATGTCGATCTGGAAGGACGGCAAGCCACTGTTCGCGGGCAATGAATATGCCGGCCTGTCGGAAATGTGCCTCCACTATATCGGCGGCGTGATCAAGCATGCCAAGGCGATCAACGCCTTTTCCAACCCGACCACCAACAGCTACAAGCGCCTGGTCCCGGGTTTCGAAGCACCGGTGCTGCTCGCTTATTCGAGCCGCAACCGTTCCGCTTCCTGCCGTATTCCTTATGGCGCGGGCGACAAGGCGAAGCGCGTCGAGTTCCGCTTCCCCGATCCGCTTGCCAATCCCTATCTGTCGTCGGCAGCGTTGCTGATGGCCGGCCTCGACGGCATCGAGAACAAGATCCATCCCGGCGAGGCGATGGACAAGAATCTCTATGACCTGCCGCCGGCTGAGCTGGCCGAAGTGCCGACGGTTTGCGGTTCGCTGCGCGAGGCGCTCAACGCGCTGGAAGCCGATCACGAGTTCCTGCTCAAGGGCGATGTCTTCTCGAAAGACCAGATCGACGCCTATGCCGAGCTGAAATGGGAAGAAGTCAGCCGCTGGGAAACCATGCCGAGCCCGGTCGAGTTCGACATGTATTATTCGAGCTGATCTTTGCGATCAGATGGAAAACAGAAGCCCGGGGCGAGAGATCGCTCCGGGCTTTTTTTGTTGGACGCAAGGATGCGGGTCCGATTGTCGATCGGCGAGCGGTTATTTCAGCGGCTCATATTGTCCGACTTCAAAAGCTTCCTGCAATTTGAACTTCTGAATCTTTCCGGAGCCGGTCAGCGGCCAATCGTTTACACTGATCCAGTAAGCCGGTGTTTTCTGGGGAGACAGCCGTTCGCGGACGAAGCGCTTCAGATTATCAGCCAGCAACGGCTTTTCCGCGCTGCTGCGGAAAAAGCAAGCGACCTGCTCACCCCATTTCTCGTCCGGAATGCCGACCACCGCAACCTCGGTTATCGCTTCATGTTCGAGCATCGCATTCTCGATTTCCGCAGGGAAGAGATTTTCGCCGCCGCGGATGATCATCTCCTTCACCCGACCGGTGATCCGGACATAGCCGCGCGCATCCATCCGCCCGAGGTCGCCGGTGTGCAGCCAGCCCTCGCTGTCGATGGCTGCGGCAGTGGCCTCCGGATTGTCATTATATCCGAGCATCACGCTATAGCCCCGCGCACAGATTTCGCCCTGTTCCCCGATCGGCAGCACGTGATTGTCATGCGGGTCGCGGATCGAGATTTCGGTATGGTCCGCCGGCTGGCCGATGGTTTCGGTCAGGTCCTCGAGCGTGTCCTCGAACCAGGCCTGGGTCAGCACCGGCGATGTTTCGGTCTGACCGTAGACAATCTGGATCGGCGCGCCGAAGACCGCCTTGGCATCCCGGCACAACTGCGGCGCCACCATGGAGCCGCCGGACATCATCCGCCGGGTCGACGAGACGTCCCGCCCCGAACGGCGAACCTCGTCGATCAGCGCCACCAGCATGGTCGGCACGCCGAGAATGAAGCGGGCCCGTTCGCGTTCGATCACGCGCGCGACCATCGCCGGGTCGAACATCGGTGCCAGCAGCATGGTGCCGCCCCTGCCCAGCCCGCCCAGGACCAGAATGGCACAGCCGGTGGTGTGAAACAGCGGCATATGGTGGACGAAACTATCGCCCCGCTCCATGCCGGCGCGGGTCATCGTGTCATAGCCGTTGCGAACCAGGCCGTTGTGGTGGAGCAGCGCGCCTTTCGGGAAACCGGTGGTGCCGGAGGTATACTGGATCTGCACCGCGTCGCCGGGCTTCGGATTGCGGAGCGCGCCGCTGTTCTCGCCATCGTAGAGCGCTTCATGGTCGGTCAGCAGTATCCGATGAGTGATCGCCGGAATATCGTCGCAAACGGCGTCGGCGATCTGCTGCATCGGATTGCCGCGGAATTCGGCGACATAATAGATTGCCTCGGACCGGGATTGTTCGAGAACATATTTCAGTTCCCGTTTCTGATAGGCCGGATTGACGGTGACCAGAATGACGCCGGCAAGGCCGCAGGCCAGTTCCAACAGCACCCATTCGGGCACATTATTGGCGTAGACGGCGATGCGCGCGCCTTCGGCATGGCGGCTGGCGAGCGCGCGGGCGAGCCGCTCGGCGTCGGCCAGCAACCCGGCATAGGTCCAGCTGCGGGCGATTGCGCCATCATAGCTCAGCTCCCTGAGGGCGATCTGGTCCGGGGCTTCCGCCACCGACTGGCGCAGCATGTGGCCGATCGTCATCGGTGCGGGCTCGGGTCCGCCTTGCGCCGGAAAATAGGACTCCGTGAGTTCAACTTTATACATGCATCACCTCTCCCATGGCCAACATTACACAGCGATCTTTCGAACGCTACGAATTTTGCGAAGCGGCCTGACCGGAGCCCTCTTCAGCGCGGCTGGCGGGTGCCAAAGCGACGGCGCGAGAGCAACGGTTGGGCATGATCGCTTCGGACAAAATCCGTCCGCGGCCTGCGATTGCCGCGACCGCCTGTTTCCACCGAATCGTCAGAAAGAAGAGAAACGCTGGGGTTTCGGGACTTTGCCCGAACGGACATATGGCGCGGGAGGGCGAGGCTGCTAGTTTGCAGACATGGAAATCAGCAAAAAATACATGAACTGGTTGATCAGACGCAAGCGAGAGGCGCGTGCGAACGCCCCTCGTGGATTCTTCTCGCGGCGCGGCACGCTGGCTTTGGAACGCGATGCGTCGGCGCACCGGCGTTTCTCCTATCTATATGAGGATTTACTGGAATGAAAATCAGCGAACGGGTCGAATATGCGACCAAGCCTGTACCCCTCACTTGCGATCCCAGCGACAAGGTAATCGACGCGGTCAAGAAAATGTCCGCGAACAATTACGGTTCAATCATCGCTGTCGACAACGACAATCATGTTGTCGGCATGATGACTGAACGCGACATTATGAAGCGGCTGGTCGCGGAAAGCCGCGATCCTGCCAAAACCACGGTAGCCGAAGTCATGACCGAGAGCGTGCGCACTGCCAAGGAAGATGACGAGTTGGTCGACTGGCTGCGGATCATGTCCAATGAACGGTTCCGCCGCTTGCCGATCGTCGACGACAACAGCAAACTGGTTGCGATCATGACCCAGGGCGATTTTGTGTCCTACACCTGGCCGGAGCTGATGGGCCAGATGAAGACAATGGCGAAAGCGACATTTGGCGACAGCCTGTCGCTGCCCCGAATCCTTGCCGGCGTGCTGATCTACAGCGTGGTCATCATCATCGCGGTCGGGCTGATCAGCTAGACTCGTCAGCGTCCGCTGACGATTCAATAATCCTTGCTCACCCGCACATTCACGCTCTGCCGACCCAGAGTTGAAATCGTCGACAGGATCGATAGCCAGCGGGTGATCTGATATTCGAGCTGGGTCGCGCTATAGCCCTTGCCGTCGGTGATCAGCTCGACATAGGCGCGGCGGGTGATATATTTGCCGGCGGCGATCGAGGTTCCGGAGCCGGTGTCGGTGTCGGATGGCAGGATGCGCAAACGGTCGAGACCGACCGCCTTGCGCAACTGGTTGATCGGATCGAGCCCGCCGCCGCTGTTGAGCGAGGCCACGGCAGCGGCCAGCTGCACCGCTTCGGGTGCGGACAGGTTAGCGATCGAGGCACCGAACAATATCCGCGAGAGCAGTTCGTCCTGGGGCAGTGCCGGAATGCTGGCGAACGCGATTTCCGGTTCATTGCCGCTGCCAGCGACCTTGATCGTGGCATTGAGACCGGTCAGATTGGCCTCGGCCTCGATATCCAGGGTCGGATTGACCGGCTGGTTGCCGACGAAACGGATGGTCCCGCGTTCCAACCGAAAGCGCCGACCGGCGAAGGTGTAATTGCCCTGGATCAGGCTGGCAGTGCCGACCATCGCGAAATTGTCCACTGGCCCGTAAATCTTGAGATTGGCTCCCCATTCGCTGTCCAGTCCCAGTCCCTCGACCCGCAAGCGGTTGGGGACATTGGCCGACAGGTCAAAGCGCCATGGCCGGTCGCGGATCCGGACCGGTCGTTCATCCGCGCGGCGGTTGATCTCGCGGGTTCTGATATCCGGCAGGCTGGCAGACGCGCTGGCCCGGCCAAAGCGGAAGAAGCTGCGGTTGAGCGTGACGTCGCCCGAAATCAGGCCGCCGTCCGGCCCGCTGCGAATCTTGATCGGTCCGGATACGGTGGCGGAAAAATCATCGCGGGCGATCAGCGCGGCGCGGTCGGCGTTCACATCCATGATGATGCCGATGCCCTCACCCGGCGCGACAGCGAAATTGAAGCTGCCCGATCCGCTCAGTGTGCCGCCGCCGGCGGTGACGCCGGTCAGATTAGGGAGCACCAGACGCGAGCCGTCAAACCGGCCGACCGTCTTGATATTGGAGACAACCGTCCCGGTCAGGGGACTTTCCAGCCGCGCGTTGCTGGTGCTGACCTGTCCGCGGATCTGGGGATCGGCAAGGCTGCCGCCGATATCGGCGCTGGCCGCAAGCGGTCCGGTCAGGTCAAAAGTCTCGACACCGGTCAGCCGCCACAGGCTCTCCGCGCCGCCGTTGAAGCGGGCCTGGGCAAACAGCGGCTTGCGCAACAGTTCATCCTGCCAGCGACCGCTGCCAAGACCGGTTACCCGTCCCTGGAACCGGCCAATGGTTTTTCCTTCCGGCGATCGGATGATCCCGCGCGCCGCCGCATTGCGTTGCGAAATGGAAATGTTCAGGCCGAGATCAACCGGGGCCGAGGTCAGGATCAATCCCGATCGGGTGAGGCCCTTTACCGTCAACCTGGCGTCGCCGACCGGCACCTGCGCGCCTGACTGGGTGAGCTTGACGGTGCCGCTGACCGTGCCGCCGAGCCCGAGATCGGCATAGCCGATATCGATCAGCGACAGCGGCATTTTCGCCATGACCAAGTTCAGCCTGGCATTGCCGCCGCCCCAACGGCCCGACATCCGGGCGCTGCCGCTGCCATAGCTGACCGTGGTCGGAGAGGCGATCCAGCCAGCACCGTCGCGGCGCAATTCGAGCGCCCGCGTCAGGCGCAGGTTGCGGCCTTCAAACTGACCGGTGCCGGTAATCCGGTAAAGATTGGGCGTGATATCGGCTTTCGCCTGAAACTCGAAGGTGCTGCCGCGCGTCCCCGCGATGGTGAAGGTCGCCTTGCCGCTGCCGTCGGTCAGCTTGGCATTGGCGGCGATCCGGCCGATAATCAGCTCGCCGCGACTGATACCCTGCGCCCGCAGGGTCGCGTCGATATTGGAACGGCCATCGATCAGCACGATATCGGCATCGAGCACGGCAGTCCGGATGAAGATCGGCGGGTTGCCAGCGAAACGCGCATTTTCGGCCTTGAGATCGGCACGGATCAGCTGTCGGCCATCGCCGGGCCGGAACAATATATTGCCGTTGACGCCGCCGCCGCTGACCGCGAGCGTCCCGGCGAGGCCATCGGCGGTCGGTATGATCGTGCCGGTGGCCAGCGTGTCTGACACCAATATTCGATCGACCTGAACCGCGGTGTCCTGGCCGGACGTGACCAGGACCATGCCGTCGCTGCTGAACGGTCCCAGCGTCGAGCCGCCGGATGCGGTATAGGCAAATCCGGAGGCAACCGGGTCGAGGTTCAGAGTGACCGCCGAAAGCCCCAGAGCGGGCAGCGGGCTTTCCAGCAAAAGCGCGATCCTGGGGCGACTGAGCGGCCCGTCGAGCTTGAGATCAAAGCGACCGTAGCTGTCCTGCGTACCCGAACCCTGAAACGCGAAGGTTGCAGCGGCGGTCTGACGCCCGGAACCGCGAAACGAGATTTTGGGGGCGGACACCGTAAGATTGGTGAATCGCAGCAGCCCGTCGGGCCCGAGCGCAAGGCCGGTTTTCAATTGCGGCAGGCCGCCGGCCAATTCGCGCAGAAAGCCGATGTCGAAGCGGCGCAGTCTGGCATTGATCTGACCATCAAGCGCAATTCTGGCCGGCGCCGGTCCGAGTTCAATGTCGGCGACAATATCCGCTATGCCAACGCCGCGCACCGGAAAGCCCGGCGCGGTCGCGGCGATATTGATGGCAAAGTCACCGGTGGATGGTTTCAGTTCAAGATCCAATGTTCCCTTGGCCGTGCTCGTCGCCACCCGCGCGCCCTCGGCAAACAGCCGATCCTTTTCGAGCCGAAGCAAGGCAGTTCCGGTAAAGCCGGAGAGCAGTTGCTTCAACAAATCGCCGTTGCCGATGATGGTACCGACGGAAAGCTCGACCGGAATGTCCCAGCCATCGGGGTCGCGCTGTCCTTCTCCCTCCCCGCGCACATTGGTCAGCAGGGTCTTGCCGAAGGCCAATTGCGGCGCGGTCAGCAGATATTGGAAACGCAGTTCGGAAAACTTGCCGTTCAGCAGGGCCTTCAGCTCGAAATCCTGCGCTTTCATATTGGCTGCCAGCGCCGCCGGGTTGATCAGCCTGGTCTCGACCCGCATCGCGTCAAGACTGCTGCGCGCCAGATCGATGCCGCCCTTTGCGGTCAGCGACAAGGCGGCGGACCGCCCCGCAAGATCCAGCGTAACCAAGCGATTATCGAGGCTCGCGGTCCCCTTTATCGACAGATTGGGCGATGCCAGTTTCTGCGCAACACCCTTGGGCATGAGAGAGCCGTTTAGCTTGCCATCATAGGCAAACAGGCCTTCGTGCGCCTCGAGCGTGATCTGGGCGAGCGACACGCCGTCGCTGAGCGCATTCAGCTCGCCATTCCATTTCTGCCAGCTACCGTCGCCTTTCAGGGTTAGTGCCAGATCCTGCTTCAGGCCTAGTGCCCCGGCTAAAACCCCGCCGGCGGGCGCGATTATCTCGGCGTCGATATCGAGTTTCTGGCGTTCCGGTTCGGCGTTCAGAGCGAGAAACAATTTATCGCCGCTGCTGGTCGTTGCCGCATCGAGATGGACCATCGCGCGTCCGGCCCGGATGTCAGCCGAGCCCGACAGGTTGGCGAATTGTTTGGTGCCGGCGACCGCTTTTTCGAGGACCAGATTGTCGGCGCGAAAAGCACCGATATATATATCAAAATCCGGAAGCAGCGGCAGATCCTTGCCGCTGTCGATAAATGTCGGCACCCGGCTGAGACGCCCCTTTTTGATCACGGCGTCGGAAATGTTCAGTTCATTGAAAATCCACGCCAGCGGGTTCCAGTCGACGACCACTGTCTCGGCGGTAAAGAACGCACCCTTCGGATCGCTGAGTGTCAGCCCTTGCACATCCGCCTGACCGTAGATCGATCCGTCGATTGCCGCGATGCCGATGCGCAGGCCGTTGTCCGGCTCAAGCGCTTCGACCTGGTCGATGATGAAACGATGCCCGGAATCGCTGTCCAGCCAAACGGCAGCGCCAATCACAACACCGATGATGACCGCGACCAAGGCCACCAGGCTGCGCAGCGGCCAACGCCAGGTCATCAGCTTGAAGCCGGGTTTTGCGCGACTCTCGGCCATCTAAAAAGCCTGTCCGAGGGAAACATAGACGGCGATGCGCGAATCCCCTGGCTGCGGGTTAATCGGTGTCCCGACATCGATCCGGATCGGTCCGAAATCGCTATAATAGCGGACACCCAGACCGGCGCCGTAGCGCAGACCGGAGATATCCGGGGTGCTGCTGGTGTAGACATTGCCGGCGTCGATAAATGGCACAACACCGAGATTGCCGCCGAAAAAGCCGGTCTTTACCCGCGCTTCCAGCGAGAATTCGACCAGCGAGCGGCCACCCAGCGGGTCATTATTGACATCACGCGGTCCGATGCTCTGATAGCCATAGCCGCGCACCGATCCGCCGCCGCCGGAATAGAGGCGACGCGATGGCGCTATGCGATTGTTGCCGGCACCGACAATCGTTCCCAAGCGTGTGCGGCCAGCCAGCACGATTTTATCCGATACCGGGAAATAGGCGCTGCCGTCGAACTGGCTGCGGACATAGAAAAAGCTGCCATTCTGCAACGATGCCTCGGGGGCAACGCGGGCGGTCAATCGGAAGCCGCGAGTCGGATCGAGCAGGTCATCGCTGGCGTCAAAGGTGACCAGGCCCGGCAGCGAACCGATGAAATAGGTTTCCCGGCCGGTCGCGCCGGTGGGGCCGGTGACATCAGTTTCTCGCGATGCGATCAGCTCGACCCCCGCCGACCAGCTCCAGCGTTTCTGATAAATGAGATTACTCAGTCGTTCGATATTGGCGGCGATCGAGAAGGTCTGCGCCTTGAACGCCGGACGATCGACAACGCTCAGCGCCGCGCGGCCGTTCAGGACATTGTCTCGCCGATGGTAATTGTTGCGCCGATAGGCCACGCTGCCCGATTGTTCCTGCGTCGCGAGGACGGCGGTGGCCCGGACCAGGCCTTCCGGCGGGAAGAAATTCCGATGCTCCCAGCTGACCTCTGCCCGAGCCCCTTCACCGGTGCCATAGCCCAGCTCGCCAGCGATGGTGCGCAGCGGGGCCGGTGCCACATTGACGGCGATATCCACTGCTTTCGGGTCCTCGCCGACAACCGGATCGACCGAAATGGTCGAAACCAGACCGGTTGCTATCAGCGCCCGGCGCAAATCTTCGAGATCGGACGCCTGATAGAGGTCCCCCGGATTGAAGCGGGCGATCATCTGGACATGATCTGGCCCGAACAGGTCGGTCTGCGCCATGAGAATCGAACCGAAATGATAACGGCCGCCGGGCGTCACCGGAACTTCGAGATCGCCGAGCCGTTCGGCATGATCGATTTCCAGCTGCGGCTCGCCGGTTTGCGCGAAAGCATAGCCGTTTTCGGCCATGGCGACGTCCAGCCGGGTGATGGCTTCCATGATCCGATCGCTGTTGACGATCGCGCCCGACTGCAAGCCGAAAATATCTCGGAATTTTTCGGGGTCTGGCGCGACTGCGGCTGCCAGACCGGGCAAGCTGATCGCGTCCAGTTCATATTGCGGACCCGGCTGCACATTGATGATGACTTCGACCCGTTCCGCTCCATCGGTCTGGAAGCGCGTCTGCACGACCGCGTCATAATAGCCTTCGATCCGCAGCAGCCGTTCAACCAGATCGGCATCGCTTTGCGCGCGCCGCCGAATCTGGGCAAAATTCGCGTCGTCGCCGCGATATTCCTCGAGCACGGAGAGAATCTGGAAACGCCGGTCAAACGCTTCTCCGATCGTGGCGGGCAGGCCAGCAAAGCTGATACGATAGGCCGTTTCCGCCAGCGCATCGGTCGGTCGATATTCGTTGAGCGACAGCTCATCCGTCAACAGGTCCGCGCTGGCCTGAAGCCGTTCCTCCTCGATCTCTTCTGCGGTCGCCAGGGCCGGGGCGCTCTCTTCATCGCTTGCTTCCGATACCGGAGCGGTTGCCTGATCCAGGTCCGGCCATTCGACGCCGAAATCCGGGAATTCGGTCAGGGGCTGGTCCGGGTCGAGCTGCGTATCCAGGTCCCACTGGTCCTGGTCCGCGACGGCGGGCTGCTCTCCGGTCTCCTGCGTGGTCTGTGCCTGGCCCGGCCGGATGAGCGATCCCATCAGCAAAATGACCAGCATGCCAAGGCAGCAACGATATGCGGTTCGACCCATTGCCGATCTCTTTAGCGGCGGATGATTCGCGATGCCAACCATTAAGACGAGTCGACCGGCCAGCATGCCGTTTTTGCGATATTCCGCCCCGCCACTGACCTCGCCTGCTCCAATCCGGGCTTCACGCGCGATCACAGTCCCATGATATGTCGCTGACATCGATAAGGCGCGCCAGCCGCGCCAGTTCCGCGTCCAGCTTTGCCTGCCGCCCTGTCGTCCAGAGGATGCCCGGTTCGGGCCAGAATTGCGTGACCCGCAAACGACCCGACGAGCGGTCAGCCTTGATTTCGATCCGTCCGACAAAGCGGTCGCGTTCGAGCAGTGGATAGACATAATAGCCCCACAGGCGCTGCGCCGCCGGGACAAACATCTCGTTGCGATAGGCGAAGCCGAACAGCGCCGACAGCCGGTTGCGGTCGCGCACCACCGGATCGAACGGATTGATGATCCGCAACCGCGCTGTCGGAGCGGACACGCTGGCCAGGCGCGCCTCGATATCGGGCGGAGCCAGCGCATCGCGCCAGTCGCCGACATGCGATTGCAGTTTGACGGGAACGAGGTCGCGAACGCCCTGTGACCAGGTTCTTACTTCTTTCGCATCCACCGCGCCCCAGAAGCGCTGGATTTCGCCGAGCGCAGCAAAGGCCAGACGGTCCAGCGCGTTACGGCATAGCCAGTCGATCTGGGTATTCTCGTCATGAACCGCTTCACGATGCTGCTGCGGGATGACCCGTTCGGCGAGGTCATAATATTTGGCGAAATTTTGCCGATGGGAGGTGGCGAGGTCGCCGGCATACCAGAGCTGGTCGAGCACGCGCTTGTGGGGCGGGCGATCCCACATCTGCTTTTTGCCTTCGACTTTGGTGTCGAAGGCATGGGTCGACAAGGGACCTTCTCGTTCGATACGCGACAGAATCTGCTCGCACCCGATTTCCTGCAGCGCTTTTTGAAACGAGGCATGGCCCGCCACCTTCTCGCCCAGGCGCCGGAACTGCCGCTGCCACATCGGGTAATATTCCATCGGCAGGACCGACGCATCGTGGGTAAAATGTTCAAACACCGCTCGGTCCTCGCCGAGCAGCCGGTCGAGCATCGGTTCGCGGTAATTCTGGTTGCGGCTCCACAGGATATGGTGGTGGGCGCGGGTGACGTTCTGGATCGTGTCGAGCTGGACAAAGCCAAGGCGGCGGATTGTTTGTGCCAGATCGAGCGGACCAGTCGGCGTTTCGGAGAGACCTTGTGATTGCAGCCAGAGCCAGCGCGCGGTGCGGTTGCTGATGCGCAGCGCCATCCGATCAGACTGCGATGTTTTCGATATGGGCGACTTTCCGGTCCCGCCGGGTTGCCAAGATACATCCGGTCACGATCAAGATCGCCCCCGCCACCGTGGTCAGCGTGATCGGCTCGCGAAAGAACAGCCAGCCAAAAATTGATGCCCAGATAAAGGCGCTATATTCCAGATTGATCAGATTCTTTGCCTCGGCTCGGGCATAGCCCCAGGCAATGAATACCGCAGATATGATCGAGAGGATCGCGCCTGCGCCGATATAGGGCAGAAATTCCTGATCCGGAATGGCCGCAAAAAACGGTGCCAGCAGCAGGAAAGCGGCGCCGACGATGAGATTTTGCGAAAAGCTGATCTCGATTGGGCCGGCGAGCAGCGCCTGCTGCCGCTGGATCACCAGATTGCCGGCATAGAGCACGGCGGATGCCAGAATTGATCCCATCCCCAGTAATGCCTGTTCATCATAGTCACCCGAGGCACGCCCCGCTGCGATCACCAGCACACCGCTGAAACCAAGCACCGATGCGTAGATGGCGTTGCGGTGGATGGTCTCGCCGAGAAACACCGCCGCCAGATAGAGCGCGATGATCGGCGCGATGAAGGAAAGCGCAATGGCTTCGGCCAGCGGCACCCGCGCAAGGCCCCAAAAAAACAGATAGGACATGAAGACGACGATGATGCCGCGCTGCAGATGGACCTTGCGCGCAGCACGGCTGGGCATTTTGGGGCGGCGGGCGAAGAAGATGACCGAGACGATCACGAGCGAGGCCAGCACGCGCCAGAGGAGGGCATTATAGGCACCGAGCTCGATCGCCAGGCTTTTCATCACGACATCCATCATCGCAAAGGACAGCAGACCGATCAGAACCGAACCCGCGGGCAGCAAGGGTGGAGCATCTTCTGAAGGCGTGCCGGCAGATATTAGATCGGACATATATTGTTCCATCAGCCAGATGCTGTTGAAGCCGGTTGCTCGGTTATCGCTCTCTGTGCTTCGACAGGCTCAGCACGAACGGGTTTTTTAGACGCTATGCTTATCCCCTGATAATCAAAAATGGCAAGCGGGATCAGAGACCCATTTGCCGGACCGCAAGATCGCGCATGATTTCTTCCGAGCCACCGCCGATCGCCATCACCTTGACCTCGCGATAGAAGCGTTCGACCGGGTTGCCGCGCAAATAGCCGGCCCCGCCGAGAATCTGCATCGCTTCGCTGGCGCAAAATTCGAGATCCTTGGTGGCGCTGAACTTGGCCTTGCAGATCTGTGCGACTGGCATTTCGCCCTGTTCGGCGAGCCAGCAGATCTGGTTCAGCCAGGCGTCAAGCCGGTCGATACGCGCCGACATGTTGGCGATTTTGTGGCGGATCACCTGATGCTTGATCAGCGGCTTGCCAAAGGTCTCGCGCTGCTGGGCGTAGTCGATCGCATATTCGAGCAGCACCCGCATCATACCAAGGCTCTGCGCGACCATGCCGAGCCGTTCGTGGTTGAAATTGTGCATGATCTGGATGAAGCCGCGGCCCTCTTCGCCGAGCATATTCTCCGCCGGAACGCGCACCTCGTCGAAATAGAGCGAGGCCTGATCCGACGCCCACCAGCCCATTTTCTTGTCGAGCGCGGTGCGCGAGAAACCATCGGCATCCTTCTCGACCAGAAACAGCGAGATGCCGTCGAGCCCCTCGCCGCCGGTACGCGCGCCGATCACATAATAGTCGGCGGTCATGCCGCCGGTGATGAAGGTCTTGGCGCCGTTGATCACCCAGTGGTTGCCATCCTGCCGCGCCGTGGTCTGCATGTTGGCGACGTCCGAACCGCCGCCGGGCTCGGTGATGCCGAGGCTGGAACCCTTGTGGCCGAGCACGATATCCTTGAGGATGCGGTCCTTGATGTCTTCGGACGCAAGCTTGTGGATCGGGCCGATCGAGATCGAGCGGCCGCCGAGCGCCGCCAGCGTTCCGCCATTGTGAGCCCGCGCAGCTTCCTCGCCCCAGGCGGCGCGCATGAAGATATCGTCCATGCCGAGCCCGCCATATTTCTCGTCGACGCCAAAGCCCCAGACGCCGAGCGCGCCGACCTTCTGGTGCATCTCCCAGGGGATTTCGCCGGCTTCGTCCCACTCGTTGGCGTGCGGTTGCAATTCGGTTTCAGCGAAGCGGCGGCAAGTAGCGCGAAATTCACGGCGCTCGTCATTATCGAACGGTCGAAGCATGTCTCTCTCCCAAGAGTTTAATCAGTTGATTAAAACTCTATCGCTTCCAGCGCGGAACGCAAGGGGGATGGGAGGGAAACCGGTCGGCGGGTTTCACGATTGACGTAGACATGGGTGAAACTGCCAGCGGCGGAAGCAATCTTCTCGTCGCCCCGAAACAGGCCAACGCCATAGGTAACGCTGCTGTTACCGAGTCGATCGACGCGGATGCGGGCCATCACGTTGTCGGGGAAGGCTATGGGCGCAAAATAATCACAGCTGGTGTTGACGACCAGACCAATGGTGTCGCCGCCGGTGATATCGAGCGCTCCCTGCTCGATCAGGTAGCGGTTCACCGCGGTATCGAACCAGAAATAATAGATGGCATTGTTGACATGGCCATAGGGGTCATTGTCGTTCCAGCGGGTGGTGATGAGCGAGCCGGTGCGATAGTCGCTACGGACCGGCGGCTCTGCCCTCGGGCTTTTACCATGCGGCATCATAGATCCTTTGGGCGTCGGCGAGCGTCAATTCTTTGGGATTGTTGACGAGCAGGCGAGTCTGGAGCATCGCCGCTTCCGCCAGTTCGGTGGTCGCCTCTTTGGCGATGCCAATCTCACGCAACTTGCGGGGTGCCTTCACCTTGACGGCGAGCGATTCCAGATGGTCGATAAACTCCTGTGCCCGCGCTTCGCTGCTATTCTCGTTGCCGCGCGGGATGTCGAGTGCGTCAGCCAGTTGCGCGTAGAGCGGCGCGGCGGCTTCGAGATTGAACTGCATGACATAGGGCATGACCAGCGCGTTGGAGAGGCCGTGCGGGATATGATAGATGCCGCCGAGCGGATAGGCGAGCGCGTGGATAGCGCCGACCGGCGAATTGGCGAACGCTTGTCCTGCTAGCATCGATCCGCGCAGCATGGCTTCGCGGGCCTCCATGTTCCGCCCGTTCGAACAGGCGGTTTCGATATTGGCGGTGAGCAATCTCAACGCCTCGATCGCCAACATATCGGAGACCGGGTTTTTGGCATTGCGACCGGTGTAGGATTCAATCGCGTGGACCATCGCATCAATTCCGGTTGCGGCGGTCACATCGGCGGGAAGCCCCAGCGTCAGTGCCGGGTCGAGCAACGCGACATCGGCAAACAGATAAGGCGATACAATCCCGGCCTTGGTGGTTTCTCCGGTGGTCAGGATCGAAATAGCGGTCACTTCCGATCCGGTGCCGGAGGTGGTCGGGATCAAGATGGTTGGCAATCCCTTGCGTTCGAGCGCGCCGACGCCATAAATGTCCGCGAGTGGCTGGGCGCCGTCTACCGCGAGCGCGGCAACCACCTTGGCGGTGTCGAGCGAGCTGCCCCCGCCCAGCCCGATGACAATATCGATATCGGCGGCGAGCGCTGCGGCGATCGCTTGCCGGACAATGGCTTCCGGCGGGTCGGCAACGACGGCGTCGAATATCAACACCTCCAGACCGGCGTCCCGCAGCGTCTGTTCAACCGGTGCAATCAGGCCCGCACCGACGATCCCCTTGTCGGTGACAATCATCGGTCTGGACGCGCGCAGGGCGGCGATCTGACCGGGAAGCTCGGCGAGACAGCCTTCGCCAAAGTGGAGCACGGGGACGGTCTGGAAAATAAAGTTTTTCATGAGCCAGTCTTTTGCATCAATGGTTCTGCCGCGCAATAAAAAGGGGCCGGAAAAACCGGCCCCTGATTGTCTGGTGACAGTGTGCCACCCAATTTTTTTGCGATACTAGAACTTGCCGCGAAGGGTCAGGCCGTAGCTGCGGGGCTCCTGAACGAAGGCCGAACGCGAACCGGAACGGAGCACGGTGTTGAACGTCACACCGCGGGTCACTTCGTTGGTCAGGTTGGTCACGAAGGCTTCGATACCCCATGTGTCATCCTGGCTACCGAGACCGGCGCGCAGGTTGATCTTTATGTTGCCATCCTGCTGATCGAACGGAACCGGAATGTTCGCTGCGAGATTCGCAGGATCAATCGCCTGGGTAGACGTCCGCCGATCCCCTTCAAAACGCATCTGCGCGTTGAGGAAGTATTTCAGGTTGTTACCGATTTCATTGGTATAGGTAGCGCCTGCAATGCCCACGACGTCCGGTGCATTGGTCAGCGAATTGCCACACAAAGCCACAACATTCGGATTGGTTTGCGTACCGGCACAATCATTCGGATAATTGGCGTCGGTAATCGTCAGAGCACCATTGACCGTGAAATGGTCGCTCGGACGGATCGTCGTTTCGATTTCAACACCCTGTGTTTCCGCTTTCGGAACATTGAAAGTCTGGAACTGTGCGCCGGTGAATTCCAGAACCTGGAAGTTCGAGAATTCCTCGCGGAAGGCGGCCAGGTTCAAAGTGACCGCATTATCGAGGAATTTGGCTTTCAGACCGATTTCATACGAGTCCACTTCTTCGGAGAGGAAGCGCGGATCAGCGCCGCCAGCCGCAGCGGTGGAATCGAGGTTGAAGCCGCCCGATTTATAACCGTGGGTAAAGCTAGCATAGACATTGACCGGATCAGAAAAGGCATAAGCCACCTTACCGGTGTAGATCAGTTCATTGTCGCTAAACTTGCTGTTAAATGTCCGTGGTGACGGCAAGACAGCTGCATATGGCGCATCGGCTGGCGAGGTGAAGGCAAAGCAACCCAGACCGAAAAATGCGTTCTGCAGAGCCGGAGGCAAGCCGCTCAACGAACCACCGGGAGAAATCCGGCCAACAATCGCCGGGCAAACCGGGTTGTTGTTACCACCGCTTGCAAAACCGCCGTCCTTGCTTTCATCGGAATAGCGCAGACCGACAGTCAGCTCCAGACCATCAGCAACTTCAAGCGTGTTATGCGTGAAGATCGACCAGCTTTTGCTGTTCTGAGCATATTGGTTGTTGTTGGTGATGGTTGCAGGATTGAAGCCGGTGATGTTCTGCAGCGGGGTGGCGCCAAAGAAAATCGGGCCTGCAGGGTTCAGGCTGGCCCCTCCGGTAGCACCGGCCAGGATCGCTCCCACGAGCCGGTCATAATCTGCACCGAGTGCGAAAGACACGCTCTGAGAAATGTCTTCCTTGGAATAATAGCCACCAACGAGCCAGTTCAAGGCACCGCCTAACGCTTCACCCTGAACCCGCAGTTCATGGGTCATGGTTTCGATCGATGTACGGTTGTCGGTCACATTGAAGACATCCAGACCCGAAAAATCGGAATCATACGCTTCGACCGCATCATATTCGCGATAAGAACCGATATAGATCAGGTCCGCATTGTCGCCCAATGGCACTTCGACTTCACCGGTCACGCCCCATTGATCAAATTTCGTCTGCGGCGCAAAGTTGGCGGTCGCGATGCGGTTGTCGGCTGCAATTTCGGCATTTGTTGTGTCGAACGGATTCGACGGGACAACCGGTGCTGCCATGCCGCCGCGCGGACCCAGTCCGACGGCTGCGAACAGGCCAGCGGTTTCCAGCGGCGATTTCAGCACTTCAACGGCTGCACAGCATCCAGCGGAGCTCTTGGCATAATCACCGATCAGACGACCGCGGATGCCACTGTCGGTTTCAAAACCGAGCTGCGCACGAACCAGATATTGATCGGTGCCATTCGATTCACCGATTTTGGCACCGGTCTGATCCACCACGGTGACATAGCCGTCACGCTCGCGATAGGCGCCCGTGACGCGCAGGGCGAGATAGTCTTTCATGATCGGGACGTTAACCGCACCCTGTACGCTGTACAGATCGCGATTGCCATAAGTGGCATTGGCGAAGCCACCGAATTCGTTGAGATCAGGCCGCACGTTGGTGATGTTCAAGGCACCGGCAGATGTATTGCGACCGAACAATGTGCCCTGTGGACCGCGCAAAACTTCGACGCGTTCAACATCGACGAATTCGGAAAGCGCAACACCCGGACGGGACTGATAGGCACCGTCGATGAAGATACCGACAGCCGATTCAAAACCGATGTTGTTGGATGTCGTACCGACACCACGGATCCGCAGCACCACCGAACCCGACGCCAGCTGGGCGTTGGATGTCGAGAAGCTCGAGGACACATTGGTGATTTGACCGACATTGACAACGCCCTGGCGTTCCAGCTGGACCGGGCTAACGGCGGTGACCGCAAGAGGAATGGCCTGCACGTCCTGTGCGCGGCGGGTCGCCGTCACGATGATGACATTATCGTCGAAAGTTGCGGCTTCCTGCGCTTCGTCCTGGACGTCCTGCGCGAAAGCGGGGGTGGTCATGGCAGTGGTGCAAAGCGCTGCCATGAGGAATTTATTGATCGTCTTCATGTGTAATCTCCGGTTGAACTTGCCGCCGTTGTTGCCAATTTCCTAGGGGGATGGCTTATTTCCACAGCAACTGCGGGGGGTCCGTCGTTTAATTGCTCCGTTAAATCAAGCGGAGACGGGAGATTTAGGGCGATTCCGCACGAGACGTTGCAAAAATGTTACAATCGGCCCGTTTGGCAACGCACGGTTGTCACTGGATCGGCAAGGATGGCGGGCCCGCCGCCACTTTATCTGGCCGCTCCGATGGGCAGCCATTTGCACGATGGTACGCATCTTCATCTGAAATCACTCTTGGCGGTGCATATCATCGCCGCTAGAGAAGAGCGAACTCAAGCTTAAGGACCCTCAATGCCGCAACTCATCCTGCTTCGTCATGGCCAGTCGCAATGGAATCTCGAAAACCGCTTCACCGGCTGGTGGGATGTCGATGTCACCGAAAAGGGTATCGAGGAAGCCAGGGCTGCCGGACAGCTGATGAAAGAACGCGGCATTGATCCGAATGTCTGCTTCACCAGTGTCCAGACCCGGGCGATCAAGACGCTCAATCTGGCGCTGGAAGAAATGGGCCGTCTGTGGTTACCGGTGGAAAAAAACTATCGACTGAACGAGCGCCATTATGGCGGGCTGACGGGACTCAACAAGCAGGAAACCCGGGAAAAGCATGGCGACGAACAGGTTCATGTCTGGCGCCGCAGCTTCGATACGCCGCCGCCGCCGATGGCATCGGACAGCCCTTATCAAATGTCGAATGACCCCCGCTACAAGGGCATCGAAGTGCCATCGACCGAAAGCCTGAAAGACACGATTGCCCGGGTGCTGCCCTATTGGAAAAGCCGGATTGCCCCCGAATTGCAAAATGGCAAGACGGTTCTAATTTCGGCGCACGGCAATAGTTTGCGGGCGCTGGTGAAGCATCTTTCGAAGATCCCGGATGACGAGATTACCGGTCTGGAGATCCCGACCGGCCAGCCGATTATCTATGAGCTGGACGACGATCTGAACGAAATCGAACGCTATTATCTGTCCGAGCGATAGCCTGCCCAAACGATAATCTCTGACCTTATTCAGACTTGTCTTTTGCGCGATACATGGCGGCATCTGCGCGGGACATGAGAGCGTCCGCCGTATCTTGCGGGCCAACGAAACAATATCCGATCGAGGCACCGAGTGGCAGGGCCTTGCCGTCATGGACAAGATTTTCCGCGGCGAATTGTTCGATGAGAAAGTCGATTTTATCCACCACCTGATCGCCATTCAGATGGTCGAGCAACAAGCCGAATTCGTCGCCGCCGATGCGCGCCACTACGTCCGTCAGCCGGGTATGGGTTTTCAATATTTCGGCCAACCGCACCAGTAGTGCATCCCCGGCAGCATGACCATGCTCGTCATTTATCGCCTTCAACTTGTCGACGTCGAGGAACAGCACGGCACAATTGTCGCCATATCGCCGACAACGCTCGACCCGGTTTTCGAGGCTCTCAACAAAAAAACGACGGTTTGAAAGTCCGGTCAGCGCATCGTGATAAGCGTGCTGCTTCATTTCAGCGAGTTCCTCTTTCAGCGCAACTATTTCCTGCTCCAGTGTAGGGCAGTTAGCACAATGTTGATGATGGCTTACGCGATGCTGTTGCATTTTATTTATGATTCCCAATCGTGACCAGACATATATTTATATATATTTCAAAGCACAACAGGATTATTCATGTCTTCACACTAAATATTTCATTTAGCCTCTAGGACCTGTTGACAAATTGGCGCATCCATAAGCGGATGGCGACGAGTTGGATGAAGCCGAGATAGCTGTCAGCGGTTTTGTCATATCGGGTTGCAAGGCGTCTGGCATTTTTGAGCTTGT
>Ga0100389_1001102_pt1 | contig 21358 bp, 23 predicted proteins | sample CryGeymeta201513_FD_81537 | JGI IMG/M metagenome (GOLD analysis project Ga0100389, IMG submission 81537) | Groundwater microbial communities from Crystal Geyser aquifers in Utah, USA - Crystal Geyser metaG 2015-13 | ecosystem: Environmental > Aquatic > Deep subsurface > Groundwater | place: USA... | reverse complement strand
CGGTGCGTCCTGGCATAATGTTGGCTGCATCCTTTCTGCAATCTGTGCTGTGGTCAAAGACGCATCCTATTCTAACCACTTCCGAGACCAAATCCAAATGTCGCGGAACTTCAAAAACGATGCGCTAGAGAGACGGGGATGCCCAGTTTCTCACACCACTTCACGGTGAGGTCACTGGACAAGGCTTGCACGTCGCGCTCAAGCCCTGCCTGCGTCCGCTCCGCTTCAGCGATCACGCCTTGGGTGGCAACACCCGTGCCCACGTCAACGAGCCTCGTCGTCGCCCGCAAGGACTTTTCGCCGCACAGGACCGTGCCTAACATTAGGACATCTGCCCCATACAACTTCTTCTCTTTCGTGGCGTCCCGCAGGGCTTCGGCGCATTGGCGGTCTCTTTCGGCGTTCTCTTCGCCGAGGGTCAACATCGGAGCGGATCCCTGCCGTGCGGCGAGGACGGTGTTGATCTGCAATCGCTCAACCGTCGCCACTCGCTCCTTGTCCGATGCCAACCGCGTGGCAAGCTCCTCACCCACACCCACGCCCGCCCACGCGTTCTTCTCCGCCTCCCCGCCCAAGGTCTTGAAACCGACCACGGCAACGAACTGGCGCTTCACCGGCTCTGGCCGGACTCCATCTCGGCTTACGCGCCGAGGGGTCCATTCTCCCTTGCCACAGCGGGCAAAGCCATTACCGCAAAAGTGAACAGTGCAACCCACGTCTTACGCATGTTTCGTCACCACCATTCCATGAATGCCTCCGGGGGAACGGGTCCTCCCTGAGCACAGCATCACCCATCCAACTCCCCAAACGGCAGCTCTGCCGGCATGGGGGCAGGGCGCTCGTAGGTGGATGCTGGAGTGACGCATCGGCCCGTCTCGGAAGATTCGAGGAAGCCCTGCATGATATCCAGCACGGCGAACGCCTGCTCTCCGCTGGCGCGGTGGGCGCGCCCGGAGCGAATCGCATACGCCATGTCAGCCACACCCACACTGCGACCGTATCCTTCCACAAAAGCGTGCGGCACGTCAACCCAATCTTCGTCGCCCACGTACCGAATTTGGACCGTTCCATCGAAGGAGAAGAGGAGGAGAGGCTGCGGTGGTTTCAAAGCGTAACTCACAGAGCTATTCGGGCCCCAACCAATCAGGATGATGAAGCGGAGAAGGGCGGCTTTTGTGCATTTCATCAATTGGCTCCTTCGAGCGGGCGGTAAGCAATCCAACGAAGAGGGTGGCTGAACCTGGGTTTGCAGGGGTGCCTATTCCTCCAAGAGTTCCGGTTCCAGAACTGGTCGCAACCGGCTTACAAGGTCTGAAGGCAGGAGGATTGGGAATGGTGCATAGTCTTGCACAGAAGGTTTTAGAAAGTGTTTCTTGTCCAAAGTCGCCAAATAGTCAACTTCGGCTTCCACTGCGGCCGCAAGTATGGGAGCATCTTTCGGGTGAATTGTCATTTCTGCCTCGTCCACACTCTTGATGGAGGGTTCCGATACAATGGTTGGGGCCACCGACTTGAGGAGTCTGTCAAAGACGGACAAGGCACGTGGTATTTTCTCTTCGAGGTTGCCGCGGACTTCCTCCAGGATCTGCTCGCAAACCAAGACTTCTATCAGTCCACGTTCCGCCCAGTCAATCAACTGGCGAGAGCCGCCCACCGAAGAGCCAGCAGCAGCAATCCACACATTCGCGTCGAGGAAGACCTTTGGCATTTAGCCTCCGGTCTTTTCTTGCGCGGTGCGCTCGTGGTGTTTTCGCTCCCGCTGATACTCCAATCCGTCAAGTAGATCACGCAGTTCCACACCCTCCTCCCGCATGATCCCTTCAAATTCTCGAGCCGCTTCGAGCGCGGGAGAAGGCTTCGACCGAATTGTGATTCCGTTTTCAAGTGGATACAAATAGACGGCCTTCCCCACTCCCCATCCGAGCTTTTCGAGCATCTGTGACGGGATCGGCACCTGCTTGTTCGGCTGAATTGCTACGACCGGCATGACGGCCACCTCCTTATTGACTGCCTGTATTCTACTCATCGACGAACGGCTCCGTCAAGGACATCCCTGAACAATTGGATCTGACTCGTCTGCCCTTGGTGGAGGGTTACTCGTCCAACTCCCCAAACGGCAATTCCGCCGGCATGGGGGCGGGGCGTTGGTAGCTCGTCGCAGGAGTTACACATCGGCCAGTGTCGGAGGACTCGAGGAATCCCTGCATGGCGTCAAGCACCGCAAAAGCCTGCTCGCCATTGGCGCGATGGGCGCGACGGGAGCGAATCGCGTAAGCCATGTCGGCGACGCCAACACTGCGCCCGTATCCCGGGACGAAGGCGTGCGGCACGTCCACCCAGTCTTCATCGCCTGCGTGCCGAATCTGGACGGATCCATCAAAGCCATTCGGATCGGGCACGCGCAGCGTTCCCTCATCGCCATAAATGGTGATGGGGAACTGACCGTCGTAAGTGGCGTGCATCGTGGCAAAGCTGGTGATAATCGTCCCCACCGCGCCGTTGACGAACTCTATGCTCCCACAGAGGTGATCCGGCGTGGTCACATGAATCATCTTGCCGTACTTCGCCTCGCTGGTGATGGTGCGCTCCGGGATGGCGATGGCGGCAAGTCCGCTGAGCCGCTTGACCGGCCCCAGCAGGTTCAGAAGAGCGGTGAGATAGTACGGTCCCATATCGAACATCGGCCCGCCGCCCGGCTCATAGTAGAACTCGGGGTTGGGATGCCACGCCTCACAGCCGCGTCCCATCATGAACGCTGTGAAGGAAACCGGTTCACCAATGAGTCCGTCGTCGATAACCTTCCTCGCCGTTTGTATTCCCGCCCCCATGAAAGTATCCGGCGCGCATCCCACCAAGACTCCCTTTTCCTTTGCCGTCTTGAGTATTTTCTCTCCTTCTTCACGGCGCAAGGCAAAAGGCTTCTCCGCGTAAGTGTGCTTACCACTGGCAATCGCCTGGAGAGCAATGGGAGCGTGCGCTCTGGGGATGGTCAGGTTGAGAACGATCGCGATGGAATCGTCCGCCAGCAACTCCTCGACCGTACAGACTTTGGGAATGCCGTACTCCTCTGCCCGCGTTTTGGCTGCCTCCGGAATCAGATCCGCACAGGCCACGATATCGAGAATCGGTAGATTCTGCGCGTTCTTCAGATAGTTGCCGCTGATTGCTCCGCAACCGATGATGCCAACTCTAACGGGTTCTTTCATGTAATTCCTCGCTGCGATGTATGGGAGTGTTCTCTCAAGGAGAGGTCACCGGGATCGCTGCATCGAAAGTGCCTACCTGGCGGAGGACGAGGGCCTGCTGATCAGCGTTTAATTCCCGGCCGTCGGGGAATACCTGTGGACTGTAGCCAAGCTTTGAATAACCGGAGATCCTGTCAGGACGAGAGTCAAACACAAAAGTTGACAAGGAAGAAAGGAACAGAGTAGACTCTGCCCAATCAACACTGCTCGATCAGGCGGAAAGCTTCGCAGTGTAGAACACGACGGAGGTGTTTGGTGTGAACTTGCAACGTAGCGTGGCTGTGGTTTTGCTTTTGGGTCTGCTTTTGGCGCCGTGCCTTTCGCAAGAGCTGCCGCAAGGGAGTACCCTCCCCGATTGCAGCAAGATCCCCCTCGTCTCGATCAATGGGCAATACCGTCCGGAGGTCTACGGCACGAGATCGGTAGAGGATTTGTTGCTGCCCGACGGCGTGGTGATTCTGCATTTCGCTTCTCCTCGCCCCCCGCGCAAGGAAGGATTTAAGACATACTTTGTGGAAGAGGTATCGGCCCTCGCGAAAGCGGCAATGAGTGTCCCCTATCCCTGCATTCCAATCGTTGTTGTACCGTTTGGCGATAACGGTCGCCAGGATACGTCAACGCTCATTGCTGCGACGGAAGCAAGGCCGTGGGGGGAGACAAACATCTACTATGAGCCAACGTTCCCGCGCCCGGGACTTTACCGCACCTTTCATCCCGGCGCGGCCGGGAATGACATTGTTGTACCGTGGACATACCTCATCGGTCCAGGGCGGAAGGTCCTGGCAGTGCGACAGCCCGGCAACCCACTGAACCTGTACGACTGGCTGCAGCAAAACCTTCCGGCGAATGTAACCGCCGCCCCCAAGACGCCATCAACCGATCTGTCTCTGCCTTCCGCGGACCTACAAACTTGGCCGGCTTTTCGCAGAACCCTTCAGCACCAAGCGGAAGCGATGCCGGTCCCGAACACGCTTCCGTACACCTACCTTGCCTGGAAGACGCGTGTTGGGAAGACGTTTGCCTCGCCTGCCGTCGTCGACGGGGTGGTTTACATCGCCACCGATACCGACGGGTTGCGGACGCTCACCCTCGACGCTGGCAAGTCCCTGCAGAACTTTCCAACCGGACAGGCATGGTGGACGTCCCCTGCTGTGGCTAAAGACAACGTTTACACCATCAACGCAGACGGCATCATCCACGCCCTTGACCGCGGCAAGCTGCAGCCTCAATGGAAACGGAAACTCGGAGGGCTGATCACTTCCTCACCCGTAGTGAGCGAGGGTTCCCTGTACGTGGGGGCGCGCAACGGCGCCGTGTACAAGCTGGATGCCGCAACCGGAGAGGTGCTCTGGACTTTCCAAACGGGCGGCGAAATCAGCTCGTCACCGGCACTGGCGCAAGGGCTGGTGATCATCGGATCTGGCGACCGAAACCTGTATGCCATCCGCGGACAGACGGGCGAGCAAGCGTGGTCCGTTGCGACCGCCGGCGCGGTGGACTCGTCCCCAACAGTGGAAGGGAGCGATGTGCTGGTCGGCTCCTTTGACGGCTCGCTTTACTCGGTGCACGTCGCCGACGGCAACGTCAACTGGAGGTGCGAATTGGGCGGGTGGGTGCACTCCTCTCCCGCGGTGAGCGGAAACACCGTTTAAGTGGGTACGGTCAACGTCCATCGTGACGACCTGCCTACTTTCAACTGGATCGACAGAAAGACCGGCGAGCGCCAGGGCAAATTTGTGACTGAGGACGCGATCTACTCATCTCCGACGGTCTGGGGAGAGGTCGTGCTGGTCGGCTGCCGCGACCATCACCTCTACGCCTTTGACCGCAGGATGAAACAGACTCAGCCGGTCTGGTCATTCAAAACGCGGAGCTACATACACGCGTCTCCCGTGGTCGTCGGCGATACGGTATTGGTGGCTTCCTTTGATGGGAATCTCTACGCCTTGCGGCAGGCGAAGCCCATCTCAGTCTGGGCTGACTCCGACATCGTTCCGCGATGGTTTATGGCGGCGCTGGCGCGGCAGTTGCACGAAGAAACTGCGAGCCTGGTCATCCGGGCAACTACGGCAAACGCTGGAAATCAGTTTTCCTTGACCGACTTCCAGCAACTTCTCAAGCAGACGAAGGAACGCGTGCAGGCCGCTGGCGCCGCGCCCAAGGTGCTTCCGCGCGACGTGCCATCCGATCACCCCGGCGCGCCGTTCATCGAGTATGTACTGACGGCCGGACTCCTGGCAGGATATCCCGACGGCGCGTTCCACCCCGATGATCCAACGACGCGGTACCAGTTCGTGTCCGGTCTGTCCGCCGTGCTTGCGTGGGTGACCCGGCCCAACTACATCTGGCGTGTGCTGAAGGACAACGGAGCACCGCCCGCGCAAGTTGAGGTGCGGGCAGACCCACTTGCCGGTCGCACACGCACGATGCCGGCAGATGTCGAGGAAACTCACTGGGCATATCCCGCGCTGTCTCGCTTCGCAGAGCTGGGACTCCTGCATCTTGACGATGAGGGCAACTTCCGCGGCGCTCATATCGTGACCGTCGCAGAGGCTGCACGACAATGGAACCTGCTGGCACAGTCGGTGAAGGTTGTGCGGGTCAAGTGAATCGCTGCCGCCGCCATTGATCCGGCGGACTGGAGTGTTGAGTGTTCGGTGTTCAGTCGATAGTGTTCGGGCTCTGCGAGTCCGGAAATGCTCCCCATCTCCCACATTTCCAACGCCTCCACCACCGCACTGCCGGGCGAGAAGACTTCAACGCCAGTAGCATCGGGGTGAGTCGGGTAGATGCGGCAGGTCGTCCAGACGCCTCCATTGGCGCAGACTTCGAGCACGGAGCGATCCAGGAATACGCGAAGGTCGAGTGGCTCGTCCGGTCACCGGAGCAGTTCGCGTTCACGCGGGGTATGGCGCCGATCCCATTTCAAGGTTGAGGGATGCCAACCCGAGACCCCTGTTGGCTTTTTCTGTGGAACTGTAAAGGAGCGTGCAGTGATGGGAGTCGTCCCAAACATTCGAATCACACGGGCACCGACCATCGGAAGTCTGGTTCTAGCGATAGCAATCACCCTGACGCTAACGCACAGGTTGTGTGCGGGAGTGACTCCTGTTCGTGTTCCTAACAGTGGTTTGGTGCCGGAGGCCGTTTGTGATGCGAAGGGAATTCTCCACCTGGCCTACGGTATTGGCAATGAGGCTTACTACGTTCAATCCAATGACGCGGGAAAGACGTTCAGTGCTCCGGTTCTCCTGAATCGCCGCTCGGGAACTGTAACGGTCGGCGGGGAGCGTGGCCCGAAACTCGCGGTCGGTAAGGATGGCGTGATTCATGTGGTCTGGCTGGGACACTACCAACGCGGCGGCGGCGTCTGGTATACTCGCAGCACCGATAGCGGCCGCACGTTCGAGCCGGAACGCAACCTGCTGGATACTACCACTGGAACGGACGGCGCGACGGTGGTAGCCGATCAGGACGGTAACGTGTTTGTCCTTTGGCTCGATGGTCGGCTCCCTCCTGATCCGCAGAGTCCGGTTGCCTCACCGATCTATATGACACGGTCCACTGACAACGGCGTTACTTTCTCAGAGAATGAGGCAGTGCGCCACGACCATCCGGGTCGCGCCTGCGCCTGTTGCGGACTCGAAGCTCGTGTCGGAACTGACGACAATCTCTACATCGCCTTCCGCAGCGGATACCACGACATCCGCGACATCTACCTGATCAAAGGAAGTAAGTCAAAAAACGACTTCACATCGTCCCGGGTCAGTGAGGACAACTGGAAGTTCACCGGTTGCCCGATGAATGCAAGTCCATTGGCTGTTACGGACGATGGACAGGCGTTGGTTACCTGGATGAGCCGGGACCGGGTCTACTGGGCGGTCTCAAAAGGCGAAGTGACGAAGTTCGCTCCCCGCATCCCCACCCCCGACGGTTTGGATGGCGAAAGATACCCGCTCATTCTCGCCAACGGCAGGAAGGAAGTCCTGCTGGTGTGGAAGCAGCAGGATAAGGTTAAGTGGGCGGTCTACACGGCGGACGGAAAGCTCACCGACCAACAGGGAACTGCCGGGCAGCAACCCAGTCGCAGCAAGCCCACCGCTTTCGTGGGATCGGACGACAGCTTCTACATTGTCTTCTGATTAACTACGCAAACAGGCGTCCTTCCCCAGAATGAAAGAGACCGCTGCCAGTCAATCATCAACGAAATCCTCCGGTTTCTCCTTGCGCGCCCTGTTGACGGCAACGGTGCTGGTCGGTCTCGTCAACCTCTGGGTTCTCATCACCGAACTCCGCACGGGGAGCTATGCCACCGGTGGCACTCCGCCCGCCACCGCCATTGGCGGGCTTTTGCTACTGCTCGCATTCAACCCTTTATTGCGACGATTCCATAGAGAGTATTCTCGGGCCGAGATCCTGATCATCTATGCATTCCTCTGCATCGCCATACCGATGGCAGGCATTGGGGTCGTCCGCGCTTTTGTTCCGCACACCACCGTCCTCAAGTACTTCGCTATGCCGGAGAACCGTTTCCAGGAATTGGACAAGCACCTGCCTTGGTGGCAGAAGGTGACGAACCCCCAGATCGTTCGGCAATGCTATGAAGGGGCCCCCGATAAGAAAGTCCCGTGGCGTCCGTGGCTACCACCCCTGACTCGGTGGTTCACCTTTTTCGCTGCCATCTTCGCTGCGATCACCAGTCTGCTGACCATCTTCCGCAAACAGTGGGTGGAGCACGAGCACCTCTCGTTTCCTCTGTTGGAAATGCCGTTGCGATTGATACAGGGGGCGACGCTTGAGCGTCCGGCTTTGTTGCGCGATCCCGTCTTCTATGTCGGTTTCGTGGCAGCCTTTCTCTACCATGCGCTCAATGTCCTCAAAGCCGCTCATCTGATCGACAAAGCGCCGGGACTTCTTTTCAATCTCGATCCTGTTTTGAGTGGTCGTCCGTGGAACGCGTTGGTTCCACTGCATCTCTACAACATGCCGCAGATCGTAGGGCTCGGCTATTTTGTCTCACTCGAAATCAGTTTCTCCGTGTGGTTCTTCTACTGGTTGGAGAGGCTGGTGGGGACGATCGGTGTCTGCCAGGGGTACCAAATCGTCGAGTTCCCCTATATGATTCAGCAGAGCGCAGGTGGTTATATGGCTTTTGGATTGCTGCTGTGCTACACCGCGCGACGTCATTTGCGGGACGTCATTCGGAAAGCCTTGTTCAATGATCCCTCCGTAGACGACTCCGCGGAGCCAATGTCCTATCGGCTCGCACTCATCGTCTTCGTGGCAGCGATGGCCTATCTGGTGTTCTGGTGCACGGCTGCCGGGATGGTCTGGTGGTTAGCAACTCTCTATATGGGGTTCATCGCCATCTTCGCCCTCGTTTATGGACGCATACGCGCCGAAACAGGAGTGCCCTATGCCATACTGTATCCCCTGGGTGAGCCGAAGAATCTGATGCTGGACGCTCTCGGCGCGCTGGGTTGGGTCAAGCCTCTGGGAGTGCGGAATCTGGTTGTCTTCTCAAGCCTCAGTTGGCTGTCGCGGCACTACTATCCCGAGTTCATGGCAGCCTATCAAATGGATGGACTAAAGATCGCCGAGGCAGCCAGGGTGCATCGGCGCGCCATCGTAAGAGTGATGGTGACGGCAATGGTGGTCGGACTCGTCTTCGCGTTTTGGTCGCACCTGACCGCCTACTATCGCTACGGAGAGAACAACGTGGATAGCGCCACCGGCGGAGGGGATCCGCGGGCGATGGTCGCGCTGGGTGACTACAAAACTGCTGAAACCTTCCTGTGGGGTGCATTGCCGCCGATGATCCCTCACCTGACCAGCGCCGCGGTTGGGTTTCTTTTTACTGCGGCATTGTTCTTTGCTCGCGTTGTCGCGATCAACTCTCCTTTTCACCCCATGGGATTCCTGATGGCGACCTGTTACGGAGCGGAGGGGCCTCTGTGGTGGTCATTCTTCATCGTGTGGGTAATGAAAGGACTGATTCTCCGATATGGAAGCGTGAAGCTCTATCGGCGCCTTGCCCCTGCCTTTGTTGGGCTTGCTCTCGGACACTTCTTCTGGGGCGGCCTTGTGTGGGGCAACCTGTGTTCGCTGCCTTTCGTGCCAGCGGCGATGCGATTGGGATACATGCTGCCGCGGGTGTAATGGAGGACTCTCGCTTTGTTCCCTTGTGGCATGAACGCAAACCACGACAAAATCGATAATCCTTGGCTATCGCACACCCTCCCACTGCCGCGACTCGGAGGACCTCAAGGCAGCCAGATTGACGCGCAGGGACTGCACGCCTTCAACCAGCGAGCATGGCGGCATTGCCTTGCCCTCAACAACATCCAGGAACCGGGCGGCCTGCGCCACGAAAAGGTCGTCGCGCTCCACCTCGGCAACAGGCGCGCATGTCCACTCCCCTCCCGGCTCAGTCATCCATTTCAGTTGTACCGGGTAGTTGTCGAAGAGAAGCGTCCCAGCTTCACACACGATTCGGAAACTCCATTCCGGCGGAGCCTGGTACTGGTTAAGCGTGTAGCTCCCGAGGACTCCTCCTTGTCGCGTCAATAGGTGGACGGTATCTTCCACCTCAACACCTTCCAACAATTGGTGGGTGGCGTCACACACAAGTCGATCAATGGGTCCCACCAACCATTCCCCGGTGTTGATGTTGTGCGTGAGAGCGTCCTGAATTGCGCCACCGCCTGTCGCGCGGTCGCGGTAGTAGACGTCGCGATAGGCGGGTCGGTAGGTGGGGAAATGCTGGCCGGAAACGGACACGAGCTGCAGCGGGCGACCGAAACGCCCCGCGTCGATTAATTGCTTCATCCTCGCCAGTGCCGGGTGCATTCTCCACACATACCCCACCATCGCAACGATGCCCTTCGCCTGAGCCAGCGTTTGCAGTTCTTCGACACCTTCCGCGCTGACACTGAGCGGCTTTTCGATCAGCAAGTGCATGCCGCGCCGCGCCAACTCAACGGCCATTGGGACATGCAACTGGCTGGGAGTACAGATTACTGCTCCGTCATGCTCGTGCACCATCGCTTCATCGAGGCTGGAGTATGCGCTGACTATCCCGTACTGCCCGGCAATCCGCTGGCGCAGATCGGCGTTCGCTTCGCAAAGGGACAGGTTGGCTCGTCCCGTTCGGCCGAAGCAGCGAAGGTGACGCTCCCCAATAGAGCCAACCCCGATAATCAGTACTCGATGCAAGACACACCTCCTGAGCACGCGTCCTCCACGGGATCGTCTTTGATCCGCGCGAATGCTGTGCGACGCAAAGCGCTTCCTCAACGCAGCCATAGATACCTACGACCGTCCATTATAGCTGATTGCCGTATGAGAGGAAAATGGCGATGTAACGGAGTTATAATGTAGTGCAGTTTGCCAAACGACAGTAATGTAGCCACGTCCATTGACGACCAGCAACGATCTAACGAGGTGCGCCATGACAGGCAGAGAGCGTGTGACCAGAGCATTGAGATTTGAGAATCCCGATCGGGTTCCACGCGACCTGTGGGCCCTGCCTGCCATTGGCATGTTCCACCAGGAGGAATACGCGGCGTTGCTGAGGCGTTACCCCCTCGATTTCGACAAGCCTTACTTCAGTCCCGGGCAGAGCGAGCGCGCCAGCGGCAAATACGCCCGCGTCGGGGCCTATTCAGACGACTGGGGTTCCGTCTGGCACGTAGCAGAGGAAGGAGTCGTTGGCGAAGTCAAGGAACCGGCGCTGGCAGACTGGTCATCCATGAAGAGCTACCAACCTCCCTGGGAATTGATTCGCAGCCGCGACCTCAGCCGCGTCAACCGTGATTGCGACCAGAAGGACCTCTTCATGCTCTCGGACTGCACCGCGCGTCCTTTTGAGCGGATGCAATTCCTGCGTGGCAGCGAGCGGCTTCTCATGGACCTGGCATACCTCCCGAAGAAATTGTATGCCTTACGGGACATGGTGCACGAATTCTATCTCAGCGACATCGAGCAGTGGTGCGCCACCCGCGTCGACGGTGTGATGATGATGGACGACTGGGGCACCCAACACGCGCTGCTCATCTCTCCTGCTCTCTGGCGGGAGTTCTTCAAACCGCTCTATCGTGAATACTGCGCCGTGGTTCACGCCGCGGGGAAATTTGCCTTCTTCCACTCCGACGGACACATTGAGGCCATTTACGGTGACCTCATCGAGGTCGGCATGGACGCGATCAATTCCCAACTGTTCTGTATGGATATCGAGGAGCTGGCCGGGCGATACAAAGGAAAGGTGACCTTCTGGGGAGAGATCGACCGCCAAGCGGTGCTTCCCTTCGGCACGCCGGAACAAGTGGCGAACGCAGTGCGGCGCGTCCGCGCGGCACTGGACGACGGCTGCGGCGGAGTCATCGCACAGTGCGAATGGGGCAAGGGGAATCCCGCCGCGAATGTCGAGGCGGTATTCAAAGCGTGGGCTGAATGAAAGGATTGGCGAACGTCCATTCACGCGAGGGGATTGTACCCCGGCACACGCTCGTGCGGCGTGTCCAGATAGACTTTGGCTTCGGGATGGCCGCGAAAACGGCCGTGGCTCCAGCGGACCTCGACATGACCATCCACGGCATGTTCCGACCGGTTCGCAGTTCCGCGCACCAAGGCGCGCCAGCGGACCAGTGGCTGACCTGCTCCACGATCACCCCATACGTCGAACGAACGGAGTTCGTGCCGCTGCCTCCAATCCCAAGGCGTCTCAATCCGCAGACGAAGCCACTTATCCCCGGATGCCCCAAGAACGAAATAAGGCGCACCGGCAAGACGAAGCAGTCGCCATAGCATTTCCTCTCGATCCTGCAAGGACGGCATATTGGCATTCCATCGCTCCGCGCTGGACTCGGCAACATCCCGACAGAGGTCGGCGTATGGTTCAATCAGACTCACGGGCCATCCGCTCTGCAGCAATTCCTTGAGAAGCACACGGCCATCCGTCGTGAGTCGTCGCACATCTTCGGGTAGGAGCGTGTCGAGCGACAGCGCCTGCCGCGCGGCCGCGTAAAGTGACTGATAGGAGTTCAAAGCGACTTCGGCGTACCAGTCGAGAGTTCCCGCGCCGCGCCGGACTTGGAGGCACCGATCAAAGAGGTGCGATGGAGATGCGTTGAACAGGATCTTTGAGAGGTACTTGCAGCTCACCAAGTAGACATGATCGATGCGAAGATCGGCGGGAATCAGGTCGTATCCCGGAGGACGATGCGCCCCCTTCCACTCGACGCGGAATGAAGTTCGATCCCGCAATCCTTCACGCGCATGGAGAAACGTCTGTCCGTTCAGCCACGCACCCTCAAACTCCGCAGGGCACTTTCCCTGTTGACGCGCCTGAGTCAAGCGATCCCAATGGCATCCTTCCACATGGATCATTTCTCTGGGGCGCGCTTCAAGAGCGTCGTCAATGGAGGGAAGCCCGAGCGTTCCCAGACCGGTCACGATCTCGGTGATCTCGGTGCGGAGGTCGGGCATGGCGTCCAGTCACCGCGCCTCGTGATTCTCATCAACCGCACTGCGGGAGGCGCAGCACTCCGCGATACGGTGCCGGGCAGTCTCGGCGAATTCGGCATTGGTGTCGTAGCCGATCCAGTGGCGACGCGTCTGAATCGCTGCGAGCGCAGTCGTGCCGCTGCCCATGAACGGATCCAGCACAAGCTCCCCTCCGTATGTGTAAAGCTCGATAAATCGCCGCGGCAGTTCCACGGGGAAAGGGGCGGGATGTTTGACGCGTTTGGCGAATTCCGGTGGGAACTCCCAGATGGAGAGCGTTAGTTCGAGAAACTCATCGCGGGTGATGGTCTTCTCGCCTTTCACCACCCGGTCAAACCGGCCCTTTGAAAAGCAGAGACAGTATTCATGCACATCACGAATGATTGGGTTGGAGGGCGACTGCCAGCTCCCCCACGCGCAGTTGCCGCTGGCCCCCTTGGCCTTCCGCCAGATGACTTCTCCCCGCATGAAGAATCCCACGTTGTGCATACGCTGTGTGATGAGGTGAGACAAGGGAACATAAGGGCGCCGTCCGAGGTTGGCAACATTCACAACCGCGCGGCCGCCGGGCTGCAACACACGGTAGGTTTCAGCAAAGACCGCCTCCAACATATCGAGGTACTCCTCAAACGTAGCGTCGGAATCGTAGTCCTTGCCCACATGGTAGGGTGGCGAGGTTACCATCAACGCGACACTTGCATCAGGAAGCTGCTCCATCTTCTCCGCGGACTGGACAAAGAGCTGATCGGCCACCGGGCTCTCGTTCACTTTGACGTCGGTAGTCTCATCAATCGCCACAAGCTGCCGCGCGTAGAACGCGGACGCATCGTGTCCTTCCCGCTTGCCCACTCCGAATGTGGATGTCTTGGTTGCCAAGTCTACGCGCTTCCCCCACCCAAGTCAGGGTCGTGCGAGCATAGCCCCAAGGCCCGGTTAATAAGGATTTCCTCAAGGTCGCGGCGTCCATCGAGGATGCCGGTTATACTCGTTACGGATGAAAATCCACCTTTCCCCCTCACCCTGCCCTCTCCCCATCGGGGGAGAGGGTCGGGGTGAGGGGGTGTTTTCACCCGTAACGAGTATAGAACGACTTCTCGCTTTGCGATACTGAAACAGATTCGACATGGTGACACAATCAGTTCCCTGAACTCTCTCACACCGATGTCCCTCAACTCTGGCATGATGCACCCACGTCGAGCATTGGTGGAGAGAGTGTCGACTTGCTGCACGATGGTCGAGTGCATGCGAGCCGCGGCGCCAGGGCTGTCGCGGAGAGCGATGTACTCGATGATCTCATCGAGATCGTTCACGGCGGCTATGGACCACCGTACCCGCCACTGGTTAGACACGTTGCTCGAGTTCCTTCAGTTTCCTTCTGAAATGGGCTTTCACCCGGGAATGGCTGATCGAACGGCCCTGCCGGTGATCATCTTCTCCCTGGCGCATTAGTTTGAGAAGCAACAGCGCGTTGCGTTGCTTCTGGTAGGTTTCGACATCCTGAATCACGGCAGCCGGTCTCCCGTTTTGCGTGATCACGATGGGCTGTCCGCTGTCCCGCGCCCGGCGAATGAGTTCTGCTGATCTTGTCTTGAGTGTTGTTACCGGCTCCACGGCCGTCGTGAGGTCCATGCCTTGCCTCCCTTTATCTGCATCCAAATATAGGCCAGAATTTGGATGCGGTCAACCACCCGTGTCGTGCGTAGCTTCGACCTTCACCACAATCTTCGACAACTCTCCTTCACCGCCGAGCGGCGCGTGTGCGTCTTCAGGGAAGAGAACGCAGAAGGTACCCGGAGAGAGCGGCAGCCACACTTCAGGACTATCGGCAAAGAGTCCGCAGTCGGAGTCTGCATCATACTCCTTCTCAACCAGGTGGCACTCCGACGCCGGCCTCCAACCGATCTCATCGGTTCCGGCAATCGAATATTGAATGTCAATATACTTCCGGTGGCACTCCAGCCGGGAGTCGGCCCGCCCGCGTCCCGGAGACTGTGCAGCGACGGCGTAAAGACAATCTCCGTTGATAACATGCCGACCTTCGGCAGTGCCACCATTGAGGTTCTCCCGCAGGAACTCGAACGCTCTGGGAAACAGCGGGTGAAGTGAGAAATAGAGTTCGGCGTTTTCGATTCGGTCAAGAACCATCGCATTGTCATGTCAGAGACGGAATTTCGGAAGTCCGAAGACTTCACGGTAGGCGTTCAGCATTGTAACATAATTTCTCGCAGGCACGCTGCTGGTGATGGCGTTGCTCACACAGAAGATGTGTCCGCCGCTGCCCATCCCCGCCTCCACACACTCGATGGTTGCACGGCGAATGCCATCTTCCGATCCGTAGCTTAGCAGGTTACCGCAATCGATGTTCCCATAGAGAGCAATGCGGTCACCATACGCCTCCTTGAGTCTGCGCAAGTCCATCCCAGCCGACTGGTCGATCTCCAGATAACCGTCCACCTCGCAACCGATGAGGAAGTCGTCCAACACCGACCAAAGGTCACCGTCGCTGGCGTTCACCGCCCATGCGCCTCCCTCGTGGAGGCGTTGAGACACCCGTCGCACCTCCGGCATGATGAACTGCCGGTACGACGGGGGGGCGATGAGCGGACGATTCCCAGCGAAGTCTCCCCCCACGCCCACTTGCTCGATGCCGAGCCTGCAATACTGGTCAACTCGCATCAACGTTCGGTCGGTCGCCAAATGGAAGTGCCTTGCTGCGACCTCCGGTTCGAGGACCATCGTCTGCATCAGATCAACATCGGTCCACACGCCGTGCGCGTATGCCGGTGCGAGGATAGGCAGGTCCACTCCCCGAACCTCCATTTCATCGCGAAGAAACTGGTAAATCAGGAAGGTATCTTCGTCGGGGGGAGCAGCAGTCTCCTCGGCGCGCCGGTTCCTGAGCGCCACACGATCAACAGGATCATCGGGAACAGCATCAGGAACAGCGGGTCGGCTGGTGTCACATGGCGGCGCGGGGTTTGGCACCACGTACATCATATCGTGGCCGAGGGAACAGGCGAGGTCCAACTGGTCAAGGGCATACTTGTGGACAGCGCCTTCCCAGCCCAACTCGTCCATCAGCAAGCTCCATCCAACGATGCCGCCGACATAGTCGCACACCGGTCTGCCCAGCAGTTGGTCGGCAACGGGAGCGAGGAGCACGTACTCAAAGATGGGCGTCCGATCCGGCTCAATATGCCGCAGGGCACAGTCGATGCGCTGGCGTGAAGTCACGGTCATCCCGCGTGAATCCAGCCGCCGTCCACTGTCAGGCACTGACCCGTGATCCAATAGCTGTCAGGGGAACTCAGGAAAGCAAACACCGGCTCGATGTTCCCAGGGGTCAACCGACCCGGAAGGCACTGCCGTGCGTTGACCTGCTCGAGCACTTGCTGTTCGTCGGGAAAGTGCCTTCGCTCACCATCCGTCTGCACTGCGCCGAGGTGGACACAGTTGACGCGAATTCCGTAACTGCCCAAGTCGCGCGCCAGCCCGCGCGTCATCCCCACAATGCCCCCTTTGCTCGCCATGTAATGCGTAAGGTGGGGGAAGCCGGAGTGGAAAGTGATGCTGCCGACGTTGATGATGACCCCGGACTGCTGCGCTTTCATGTGCGGAATGACAGCTTCACAGCACCTCCAGGCTCCATCGAGGTTCAGATCCAGAACGCGCCGCCATTCATCGTAGGTCAACTCGTCCGCTGGCACGCGCGGATCGATGCCTGCGTTGTTGATCAGAACGTCGATTCTTCCAAACTCCCCAATGACGGCGGCAACCGATTCGGTAATCTGGTCAGCGTCCGTCACGTCCATCGGCAGAGGCAGCGCGGGGAGAATCTGGGACGTCGACTTCTCTGCGTCACGCAGCCCCGCTCCCACCTTGGCGCCGCGTCGCAGGAATCCGTGGACAAGCCCGTTGCCGATGCCTGCCCCCGCTCCCGTCACCAGGCAAACGATGTTCGTCAGCTCAACCCCCATCTCATTTCCTCGCCTCAATGAAAAAAGGAACACTGATTGCGCTGCAACAGCGTTGCGCTACAACCAGTGTCCCTCGATGCGTGAATGCCGGATTGCGCCTTGCCGAATCTCGGAGCGTCAGGTCCGGTCCATTCCCGTCACTTGCTCAGGTCCCACTGGTATCCGACACGAGCAAACCAGCTTCCGGCCTTGGTGCCCAGTGTGGCTTCCAGCCCCTTGGGGTTGGCAGCGATGGCGGTCGCCATGTACGCTGGGTCGCCCTGATAATTCAGGATGGCGAAACCACCCCACGGACATACCTGGGCCTGCACTCCGCCAAAAAAATCGTCATCGTGCTCTTTGGTTCCATAACCCAAGTGAAGGCGAATAGCGGGATTCTTCAAACTGGGAGGGCCGCCCTTCGGGACGACCGCATCGTAGGCTGTAACGATGTACGGAGACGCGGAGTTATCGACCAAGCCATAGTCTTCATCCCCCAGCAGGTTCATCGCGCCGACAACCACCGTCGGTCGCGCCTTGGGAATCTGCTCACACACCTTGTACGCGAGGTTGACAGCCGTGCCGGAGTCAATAACCGACCCCTCGGGCCAGACGCTGATGGTATCGACTTCCAGCCGATCCGTCACGCTGTAGTAAAGCTCGAGAAACTTAGCATTCGCAGCCGGAACCGGCGGATCCAGATCCCAGTAGATGACGTTCGCCGCCAGGTTCCCCTCCGGCGGGAGAATGGCAATTGGCATTCCGATGATATCAGCCGCTCGCGCTGCGCCCGCGGCTGCACACGCAACTGCCACCATTAGTAGAGTTCTCTTTGCTGCATTGTGTTGTGTCATTGTTCTGCCCCTTCGTATGATTTGCCTAACCGTCTGAACAATTCTCTTCGCACTCGTCACTCCTTCCGGCCACCACCTCCTTCAGGCACCACGCCTTTGGTCGCCACGATTAGCGGGGAATGATTCCGAACCGGAAGCGACTCCACCTTCCCGAACCCCGCGGACCTGCACCAGCGTCGCATTTCGGCGCGGGTAAAGGTGTCTCCTGCCTCCGTGTTGACCAGCATGTTCACGGCAAAAATCAGCGGCCAAGGATCTCTGGAACGCGAGTCATCGGCCACCATCTCTGCTATCACGAGTTTGCCACCAGACTTGAGGCACGCATACGCTCTCCGGATCAACTCCTGGCTCTTCTTAGCGCCCTCGCTGTGCAATATATGTCCGAAGATTACCAGATCATGGGGCGTGCGCCCCCAGCTCGCCACCCAAAGATCGTTTTCCTCGTACGTGAACTGCTCCAACACCTTGTGTTGACGGGCAAATCTCCGGGCAACCCGCACGGGTTCGGGGTAATCAATGAGCGTAACGCGACTTTGTGTGTCGCGCTCCGCAACAGCGACGCTCCAGGGGCCGGACCCGCCCGCAACATCGAGAACTCTCAGCTTCTTCCACGAAAGCCCAATCCCCAATTGCTCGCACATTTCGCAGGCGATGGGATAATTGCGAGGGAACAACGCATCAACAAGCACGGGGAAGAACTTCGCCCCTCTCTCTCGCGATTTGGCCAAGTCAACCGCTGTGCCCTGCCGCACCGCGTCTGTCAGCGTTCCCCATCCCTGCCAGAGGTGAATGGTGTGCAGGACATTCGACCCCATGTACCCCTTGCGCCCGCGCACGAGGTGTTCGGAAGCAATGGATTTGAGCGCATAGGTCCCCCCCGCTTTCGCCAAGAACTGCATCGCGACCAGGCCGTTCAGGAGTATGCGAATTCCTCGCTCGCTGGCGCCGCAGTTTTCAGCCAACGCCTTCGCCGTTACGGCGCCCTGCGAAATGGCAGTGAAGACGTCCAGCTCCACCGCGGCAATCAGGATGCGCGTCTCGGCAAGCCCCCACAGGATATCAACGATTCTGTTCCGGTCTTCAGTGGAATTCAAGGCGCTTGGTATCCCTCCAAAGCGGCCCGCTCACGGGCCTATCTCACCTAGAGACTTAGTATAACTTGCGAAGAGTCGTAATCCAAATGCCAGCACGAAAAAAATCGCGAGGAATGCCCATGGCAACGTCCGCAGTGCGCTTCCCTCTCACCGGTCACCAGCTACCCGCTGGCGGTCTACTTTTCCATCGGCAGAATGATGCCGCGCATGATGATGTTCTGGCAGAAGATGAACACAAGCAAAGTCGGGATGGCGGCGAGCACCAGCGAGGCGTACACCATCGACATCGGGGCCCAACCCGACATCTGCTGCAACCAGACCATTAGAGTCCACATCTTCGGATTCTGACAAACAATCAACGCCCACATGAACGAACCGTACGCCCCCGTGAATGCGCCCAACGCGATCACCGCAAGGACGGGCTTGGACATGGCGTAGCAGATGCGTCGATACATCTGGAATTCACCGGCCCCGTCCAACTCGGCAGCTTCATACAGCTCCTGCGGCAGGCTGTCGAAGAAACCTTTCAGAAGGAAAATCGAGAACCCGTTGGCCGCGCCGGGGAGGAACAATGCCCAGTAGGTGTTCAGCAGGTGGAACTGCTTCAACAGAAGAAAATTCTGGATGGCGCTTACCTCGGCGGGGAAGGCCATGGTTGCAAGACAGAACAGAAGGATCTTGTAGGTCTGCGGCAGCTTGAAGCGTGACAGAGCGTAGGCGGCAATAGGATTGATCGTCAACGTAATCAGGATGGTGCAGGCCACCAGCACGATCGTGTTGAAGACAGACCGACCGTGGAGAATGATGTAATCGGTGACGTCTCGGTAGTTCCGCCAGGTGAACTGCCTGCGAATCTGTTGCTTGTTTGTCGCCAGTTGGTACGCATCGGTCGCCTTCGTGGGAAGCTCTATGGCGGCGAACGAGGCGTAGGTCGTTCCGTAGGCGCCATTCACCCCGTTAATGGTTTCATACCGATCCCGCAGAAAATCCTGGTAGAGCGTGAGCGGAGTTTGCATCTGAACATATTTCATCGGCACCGACTGCTGAATGAAGTCGCTGTAGTCCGCGCGCGGGAAGCTCTCGGGGGGGGGCGTTTCAGGCAGAGGCACCCGAGTCCAGGATATGTAGTACCGAGCCGTGTCTTCACCAAAGTAGTTCCGATTGAAGAGCGACAGATCTCCATGGTATTTCCGGCTCAGGAATCTCTGGAAGTCCGTTTCCGCTTCGGGACTAATGATCATGAACTGGAACGGGGCTTCCCGACGAACGTATTCCTCCCAGTCCGCGGCTTCCGCAGGGCTGACAGGGAGAGTCCTATGCACCTCAATATCGGTCAACGACTCAATCGGCTTTCCATACGCCTGCGCGACTGCAGGCAGATCGGAATCGTGCATCGCCTTCACGTATTCCCGGTACATCGCCTCCAACGGCACAGGGATCAAGAAGCGCGGCTCCAGCGATTTCTTGAACTCCCACTGGTCCGCATACTTTGTGGTTTTCGCAGGCTCAAAGTCCCGCATCCACCAGAGCTCCCGCGGCACCTGCATATCGAAGTAGTCTCTTGCCTCGCCGTATTCCTGATTCGCTTTCTCGATATCGCCGCCGAATCTCTTCTCCAAAAATTGCCGGTAGAGGAAAACTCCCTCCAGGCTAATCTTTCCGCGGGACACAGAATAGGCGTGTGCCGTGAGGGTATACTTCAGCGGGAGGCTCAGCTTGAACTCATCGTACTCTTTTGCCTGCTTTTCGCTGGACTTCTCAGGAAGAGACAACTCCCTGAAGTCCCCGTGATCCTCGCCAGCAACGCGGCTGTAAAGGAGTATATCTTCGTTGTATTCACTCTCGATGAACTTGCGATACAGCCAGGAATCGTCAAACCAGAACTTGGGGTAGATGCGGAACTCCTGAGCGTCAACGTTGCTGGTGAAAGACGTGGACACCATCAACATAAACGGGACCACCATCGTCACCGCTCCCACGCTGAGGATGAGGTAGAGGGAGAGAATCGCGAATCTCACCCTCCAGGACTTACGACCAACAACTGATATATGAGGCATTTAGAAACTCCAAGTGAACGAATGGGCGAATCGGCGAATCGGCGAATCGGCGAATGGGCGAATCGGCGAATGGGCGAATCGGCGAATAAGCGAATAGGTGGTCATGTCTGCGTTCGAGCCACATTTAAGCGTTTGCGCTGTCTCTCAATTTCCGTGATCAGCAGCGCGATGACTTCATCAGTCAACGCGTAGCGGTGTTCCACCGCGTCAGCCGATAGCAGCTCTTTCGCGCGGTAGAACCATCCCTTCGTTTCGCGGGCTGATGCAAGCGCGTAGCGCAGAAACTGCTGGTACTCCTTTCCTGCCACTCCCCGTCCATGGCCCTCCTCAATATTGGCGCTGATGGATCCGGAACTGCGGATAAGTTGGTCCGAAATGATCCGTCCGCGTTGGTCGTGCATGAACTTCCCACAGTCCTCCCACACACGGTCGAAAAGGTACAATGCCTTGCGATACCCATAGAGCTCCCAGACAGGCTCCCTCTTGATCGCCGAAGGCACACGCAGTTGCCATTCCTCATAAGTCAACTGCCACCACCCACTTTCCCATTCGCTCATTCGCCCATTCGCCCATTCGCCCATTCGCCCATTCGCCCATTCGCTTATTCGCCCATTCGCCCATTCGCCCATTCGCCCATTCGCTTATTCG
>Ga0100389_1001063_pt1 | contig 21686 bp, 25 predicted proteins | sample CryGeymeta201513_FD_81537 | JGI IMG/M metagenome (GOLD analysis project Ga0100389, IMG submission 81537) | Groundwater microbial communities from Crystal Geyser aquifers in Utah, USA - Crystal Geyser metaG 2015-13 | ecosystem: Environmental > Aquatic > Deep subsurface > Groundwater | place: USA... | reverse complement strand
ATACTCTTTTTTCAAAAAAAATATAATTCCTTTTACTAATCCGTTGCTCCTAAATCTGTTTCGAGATAAATATAATACTTACAAGAAATTTAAGAATGTTGCAATTCCGACAGCTTTAATTGGAGATTTTAAAGAGCAAAATTTTGAAAATGCAAAAGTTAAATTAGAGAAATTAATGACAAAAAACAAATTTATTGATGATTTTACATCTGATTTTGTGATAAAAGACAGATTTGGAGCTGGAGGGTTCCAAGTAATAAAAGTTTTATCTTCAACAAGCTTTCAGGATGTAAATGATAAATTAAAAATTGAGAAGAAAGATACAGGCATAACAAAGTATATTCTTCAACCTTTTGTAAAATGTGACAAAGGACTTGTTATCGGAGAACACCACGGAACAATAGATGCTAGGGTAATAATCCTTAACGGAAAACTAATTCAGTCATTTATTAGAGTTGCAAAGAAAGGTGATTTTAGGGCAAACCTGCACCAGGGTGGAAAAAGTTTTACTCTCACTTTTTCTGATATTCCTAAGGATGTGCTAAAAATGGCTTTACGGATTAACAAACAGGTAAATATCCCACACGCTTTGTATTCGCTTGATTTCATGAAAAGCAATAATGGAAATGTTTTTTTTGTTGAAGGAAATTCAACTCCCGGAATAGATTGGAGAAAAGAAGACGGAATAGATAGAGAAAAGCTGGCAAAAGAACTGATAAGCTATATCGTGAATGAAATTAAAAAAATAATACTTGAAAAGACTAAGAATATATAATATCCGTATCTATTTCATTTATATTTGATTATTGGTAAAATATCCTAAGCAAATAGAGTAAACAAGTCTTGGGCCACATTTGATCCCGATTTAATCGGGAGAAACATGGTCCCAAGAAACGAAGTTTTAAAGGGCGACTAGCTCAATTGGTAGAGCAATTCCCTCTTAAGGAATAGGTTCAGGGTTCGAGACCCTGGTCGCTCACATATAATAGATACAAAAAATAGTCTGAATTAATCTATGCAAGCATTGGAATCTGTTCGAAGAGTTGTTTTGGATCAATGGGAATTCGGGCGTTTACCTGATGTTCCTGAATTTTCACTTTCTAAAGGATGTAAGCTTGTACATTTTAGGGATGAAAGTGAACTTAATTTTTTTGCTGAAGCAGGACTAAAAGTTGTCGATCTCAAAACTCCAAAAGCAATAATTGGATCTGAAACTTCAATGAGAGCCATTACACGTGTATTCATGGCTTTAGTTTATGATTCAGAGAGTATCGAGGTTGTTACAAAAACAATTAGTAGACATGATAACCCGTTCGACGAAGCCAGAAAATTAAGAGAAGACGGATATAGAATTGTTAATTCAAGCCCCAGTATGGTTGTCTCTTGGAAAGAAAAAGATCCAGAAAACATTACTTAATTTTTTATACCGCCAAATTGTTGGCAAGGTTTATTCTTTCCCATCTGTCTGCTAAAAATCCATTCGGCTTGGTATCAAGCTGAGGAGCAGACAAAACGTATCCTTTACGAACCGTGTGATGACCAAAACGCTCGTTAATACCATCAATTACACGCATAACTATTTCGGTTTTAGGGTTTTCAAATAAAGATGGAGTAATGTAAGTTTCATCAATTAAATTTGACACATATATACCAACTTGACGCACCATCAACAAATCTTTCCAACTATCATACAGTCCTTTGCAAACCCTGAAAATGTCTTGTCCTGAATTTGTATAATTTTTTGCGGTTTTGCGCTGGTTATAATTTCCTTCACCCGACAAATACAACCCTACAGTTCTTCCTTTTTTCTTAAGCCTTCTAAGCTTTATTGCAATTTCTTCGCAAAGCTCAAACAAAACCTGTAATATCTTTTCCTTATCATATTCATTTTTCGGCAAACAATAATTTCTTCCTACGGATTTTGCGGATGTTTCTTCAAGATATGAAATAACGGGGCTGTCATCATATCCCCATGCAAAATTCATAAGATTTTGCGATGCTACGGTACCAAATTCTTGTTTGAGAGCCAAGAACGGATACTCCCTAAGAGCCATCAAATTATTGATGCCAAGAAAGTTTAAACGCTGCTTGTATCTTTCTCCTATGCCACAAATATCGGTAAGCTCAGTTTGTTTGTAAATGGTATCAAGATTTTCTTTTGTAATAACGACATATCCGTCAGGCTTATTCATACCGCTTGCCAGTTTTGCAAGCAGTTTGTTGTAGGATACGCCTACGGAAACTGTAATTGTAGGACCTATTTCGTCTGCAAGTTGCTTCTTAAACGCATCCACAATATCATCAACGCTTTTATGCAAATGCAAAACAGGAGTTATGTCAATAAATACTTCGTCAAGAGAAAAAACTTCAACAAGGGGAGAGTATAGGCTTGCAATTTGGATAAACTTTTTTGTAATTTCCAGATATCTGTCAAAGTCCGCTTTGATAAGCTGAATTTTCGGACACAATTTTTCCGCTTCCCAACTTCGTGTCCCTGTTTTGACACCGAATTTTTTTGCCTCCCTGCTTGCAGCAATAATGCACGTTCTTCCGTTTGCCGCAGTTACTCCAATAGGTTTATTTCTTAAATTTGGATTAAAGTGCTGCTCGCACGAAGCAAAGAACGAGTCAAAGTCTATATGGAGAATTGTGCGTTGCATAATAATTTTTAATTTTAAATTATAAATTTTAAATCAATTTTTAATCTTTTAAACATTTAGATTTCAATTAAAATTTAAAATTTGAGCTTTAAAATTCTTAATATAGTATCCAAAAAATATACATTTTAATAATGCTTCGAACAAGTTTTGAAAGTTTGGGTTTACCCTGAATGAAGTGAATGAGCAGTAGCATAAGATAATATTATTAGAAAAATATACGAAAAACAATCGAACAAAACTAGAACAAAAGAATCAAACTATACCAGTTTGTGATAAAAATTTAGAGACCGTAGACAGAGAGAGAAGCGTTGCCGATGCGGGTGCGGCGAAGTTTTAAGATATAACTATCGCATTGATAATATCCCGGAATAGTTGTAAATGCGGCCCTAAATCCTTTATTTTGCAAAGCATTAATTGCTTCAGGACTGGTTGTTCCATAAGGATATGCGAAAATATCATTAGCCTTACCAAGCTGGTCAATCAATTGAAACTTAGCTGCTTGAATTTCTTGTTCTATTTTTGTATCGTCATTTGTACCCATAGAATAATGAGACCATGTATGATTGTATGAATTAACAACGCCGCTTCTTTCCATGTTTCTTATATTGTCCCAAGTCATGTAACCTGCTACACCAATTAATCCCGTAGGAATAAAAAGACTCGTTTTTATGTTGTACTTTTGAATAATAGGAAATCCGTAAGAGAAAAAATCACTGTATCCGTCATCAACTGTAATAACAACTGGTTTTCCAGGAAGACTTTGGTTATTAATCAGTGCGTTTGCAAGATCCTCTGCAAAATATGAAGTATATCCATTATCGCTTAGGTATTTCATCTGGTTCTCAAAATTTGATGTATCAACAGTAAGTTGAGCGTGTCCTTCTATTTTTGCCTGGTCAATTGGCTCTATGTGGTGGTAAAAGATCACAGGAACACGAAGACAAAAACCGCTTGGGATTTCCTCAACAAAAGTAGTTGGTGGAATTGTGGTTGGAATAGCTGTAGGCATTTCTAATTTTACCTTTGCAAGTTTCTTTGCAACATTATAGGTACCAGGCCCAGCATATTTGTTTATATACATTTTTACGCCGTATATAGCAAAACAAATTACAAAAATGTATAAAAGAACCTTAATCAGTCCCAATCTTCTTTTAATTTGTTGTTTTGATTTTTTTTTATTTTTTAACTTTTTTGCTTTTTTCATTTTGTCACGACAGCTGTAATGCTCCATAAATCATGATTGCTGCGGCAGTAAAACGTATTATGTAAATTTTTGCAGTATGTTTTTCAAGTAATTTGGGCGCAAAAACAGAAAACAGAACAGCCAGAATCATAGAAAACGGAATAGTTACAATAACAGAAGTTATGCCAACACTAACAGCAAGCGCGAGCGTGAATGTCAAATTGGTTATTGTTTGGAAAAAACCAATTACTCCAATCGACAAAATTTGATTGCGCCCAACCTTAAACAAATCTTTATAAAATAAAGGCAATGTCGGTAAGACTATAATTAAACTAATTACTCCTATCCACAAATTTACCGTCCACACATCATCAAACATAAAAGCCCATTTTACCGCTACGCTGTTAAGGGCCAGAAATATCATCGCTAAAAGCGCTATTCCAACCGCTTTGTTGAAAAATGAACGTACGTTAAATTTTTCATCAATTGTTGAAAAAATCCCCGCAATAATAATTATCAGAACAAGAAAATATTGATAAGATGTAAATTTTTCTTGAAATAATAAAACGCCAAGTAAAACTGCAAATACCGTTCTGAAATTAAAGAGCGGAACTATTGTCGAAACATCCAGCTTATAAATGGCAAGAATATAAAAGATATAAAATAATACGCTTGTGATAGCGGCAGCAACAATTGGAAGCCAGTTATGGGGCATACTCGAATTGTTAATTAAAGCAAGCGGAATAATAAAAAGAACAACAACTAAAGTCCGTAAAAAATTAAAGAGCCATGGGTTTGCGATCGCATGCTTACTGGTTAATTTTGTGATTACTACGAGCAAACCTGAAGAAAGCGACGCAATCCAAGCAAAAAGTATATACGACATGAAGATAATTATACCAAAGCTTCAAACTTCAACTTCTTTTGTCAAGGTATTCTTGAATAATTTTCTTGTGATCAAGCGCCACCGGTTCAGGAAAATGGTTGAGGGGAAAAAATTCACATTCCTTTGCATCGCTCCCTGCTTTTGGTTCCCCTTCGGTTTCAGCAAAGTACGCAAGAGCAGTAACTTGATTGGGATCTCTATCAGGATCAGTATAAATATTTAAAAATTTTATTGACGTAACTTTTAGACCAACCTCTTCCCAAACCTCTTTTCGAACAGCGTCTTCTGCTGTTTCGTCAAAATCTACTCCTCCTCCCGGGAGAGCCCAAAATCCTTTAAAAGGTTCAAATGCACGCTTAATAAGAAGGATTTTATTATCCCTGATTATAATTGCGTCTATCGCGACTCGCCTATTCTTGTATCTGCCGCAAACAGAACACGGTTCACTATTTGACAGTGCCATAAAATTATTATATCAGGTTGGAGTATTTTAAGATGTTTTTCAGAACAGCATTCGCAACTCTATTCGCTATTCTTTAGCAGCAATCATACTTACCTCTAATTTTGAGCCAAGGGGCAATTCGCCAACACAGACCATTTCTCTTGCTGGATAAGGTTCTTGAAAATATGAAGCATATACCTCGTTAACTTTTCCATACAAAGACATATCCGTTGTATAGATTGTTGTTTTAACGACATTATTAAAATCTAAATTATCCTTTTGCAAAATCTTTTGTATGTTTTTCATTACCTGATGTGTTTGTTCTTCAATTGTTCCTTCAAGAAGTTTTCCTTCTTCAGTTAAATAAACTTGACCAGAGATAAATACAAAACCGTTTTTACTTACTGATGGAGAAAAAGGTAGTGCCATAAAGAGATTATATCACAAGTTTTGTGGCTAAATAACTTAGAGTGGAAGACGGTGCACAAAGAGTCAGCTTACATGCTTAAGTATAATAAGAGAAGTGTAGTTGTAAATAGTATGGGTAGTGTTAGATATGTATAGAGATTTCTCTTTTTTGGATTATGAAACAAGTAGTAAGCAAAAAAGACAGTATATATTGATAAATTATATGCAAACGGATTAGGATTTCTATTGCCAGAAGCCAATCCCAAAATACTCAAATGGAAATGTGCCCAAAAGAGATTAAAAATTATGAATAGTGCCCCCAAAACCCACTGAATAAATTTATAGAAACGCAATGGTACCAACTTTATCAGTATAAGAAGAATTACATTAATTGGTGTTGACAACTGAATAGTACCTGCAACAATGTTGTTAAAGCTAATGTCAAGATGTTGATTCCATAGAGTAGAAATTAATAAAATAACATACCCAATAGGTAAAACTATCTCGATTACTTTCTTTTTTGTCACTATCATATATGGCTTAATAATTTTATAGTTTATTCAAGTGTATCACAAAAGAATATAATTCAGTTCATAACCATAAACAAAAGAAATAAACCATTATTCATGTCATGTTTAGATATAGGATTTTACGGCTTAATTACTAAAGAGGCCGAAACAACCAGAAAGATACCAACAGCATTGAGAATAAAGGAGATAACCAAAAATTGATAAGTTTTCATCTTTGAAATTCCAATAAGACTTACGCCTATCTCATCAGGTAAAGGAGAAGCAATAACAATCGCACCGATTACAGGTAATGTCCAACCAAAATATTTGGAATGAAGTAATTTTATCAAATGATGATCTCCATCAAGATGATCGTATATACTTTTAAGTTCTGTGGCTAAATTACCTTTGACAAAACGAAAGATGGTAAAATCTCCAATTACCGCACCTAGTCCTGCAATAACTCCAATTTCTATTGGTGATAAACTTTCTGCAAGCACCAAAAGAACTACTGCTCCTGTTACTACCGTAAAAATAGAAACAAACAAAACTCCTCCAAGAAAAGCTCCAATATAACCGAGATTACCAAGACTTATAAGAAATATATGAAACGGCTCATAACTAAAAACAATAAAGGCAATAATTAACGATATGCAAAAAAAAGTTAGGTTCTTATACTTCCACATATACCTTAAGTATACCAAAAGTTTAAATCCTGTCGAGGGATACAATAATTTGATATAGTTCTCGAAGCTAGTTTTCTTGGGTGGAAGACGGGTGCTGCCCCCGCGACCTCCAGATCCACAATCTGGCGTTCTACTGTTGAACTACATCCACCGTGTTTCAATTAAAAATTTAAAATTTTAAATTTAAAATTGTTCTTGTATTATACTAAAAAAGGGACTATTCGACAATTTCGCCTTCAATAATTTCGGTATTTGAACTTTTAATATATGGAAACTTTCGAACAAACCACACCCCTGTTAAAAATCCTCCAATATGAGCCCAGAAAGCTACACCACCTGTTTGGAATGCAAAAGGAAGGGAAAAAATTCCTGAAAATAATTGAATAACAAACCAATAGACAGTATAAAACAAAGCTGGCACTTGAACAACCGTAAAAATAAAAAGCAATGGCAAAAGTGTTTTTATTTTATTCCTTGGAAAAATAACTGCGTATGCTCCAAGAATTCCCGAAACAGCACCTGATGCGCCTATCATAGGAATAGGAGACGCGCTTAAAAATAAATATTGCATAACGTTTCCAAAAATTCCTGCAAAAATAAATAGTAAAAGATAGCGGATTCTTCCTATTTCAAGTTCTATATTGTCACCGAATATCCATAAAAACCACATATTTGCCGCAATATGCAAAAATCCACCGTGAAGAAAAATTGAAGTAACAAATGGCGTAAGCGTTGAAATATTAAAGAATGAAACGTTTTTTGGTATGAGCGCGAATTGAGAAATAAGCGCATTTGGATCATCAGAAGTTAGTTGTTCTATGAATATAAAAACATTTAAAGCTATTAGACCGATTGTTACAAAAGGAAATCCCTTTAACCGATGTGTGTCAGAAAGCGGAAACATAATATAATTTATCGAGTGGCGAAACGTAAAAAATCAATGATTTTAACGTTTCAGCAGCGTTGTTCCGCTAAGCGGAACTTACGCTGCGCGCCTGGCGTGAGTCGAACACGCAACCTATTCCTTAGAAGGGAATTGCTCTATCCATTGAGCTACAGGCGCAAAATTGTTTATTTAAACCTAGACCTTGTCAAATTATACTAAAAATGGAGATAGATTCAAAATTACCGGTGGGAAACAAGTATTTGTTTCTGTTCATCTCTATATACTTTTTCAACACGTCTTGCAATAATTTCAGAAACTGATTTATCAAGAGAAGAGGGAAGAATATTATTAGTCGTTGGTTTTTGGACACATGAAGCAAGAGCAAATGCAGCACCTATTTTCATGCCATTACTGATAGTTTTTGCCCGCGCCCTTATTGCACCCAAGAAAACTCCGGGGAAAGCCAAAACATTATTTACTTGATTTGGCATATCACTTCTTCCTGTCCCAACGATAAAAGCTCCTGCCTTTTTTGCAACGTCCGGTAAAATTTCAGGAGCAGGATTTGCCATTGCAAAAATAATAGGTTTTTTTGCCATTCTTTTTATAAGTAGCGGATCCAAAACGTTCCCTTTACTTACACCTATAAATACGTCAGCATTCTCTAGCGCTTCGACAAGATTTCCTGATATATCATTCCTATTTGTAATATTTGCAAGTCGCATTTTCCAAAAATTATTTTGAATATCTGGCCTTGCTTTTGTAATAATTCCGACTGAATCGCAAACAATAATTTCGCGTACAGGCTCGCATACTTTTGGATCATGACCAACACAAAGCAATAATTGCGCAATTGCTGTTCCTGCCGCACCTGCACCATTAATGACAACGCGAAGATCTCTCATATCTTTTCCTGCAAGTTTTGCAGAATTAATAAGTGCCGCAAGTAAAACTATTGCCGTTCCATGCTGATCATCGTGAAAAACGGGAATTCCAATATCCTGAAGTGCTTCTTCAATTTCAAAACACCGCGGCGCGGATATATCTTCCAAATTTATTCCGGCAAATACCGGCGCTATATTTTTTACCAAGTTAATTATTTCAAAAGAGTTTTGTGCTTGAACCGTAATTGGAAAAGCATTAATACCGGCATATTCTTTGAAAAGCAAAGCTTTTCCCTCCATCACCGGAATAGCCGCATACGGACCGATATTCCCGAGGCCCAGAACAGCCGAACCGTCTGAAATAATTGCAACCGTATTGTTTTTAATTGTCAGATCGTATGCCTTTTGGGGATTTTTTGCAATTTCTTTGCAAACCTCCGCAACACCGGGAGTGTAAACCAAAGAAAGATCATGCTTGTTTTTTACTTTTACTTTTGAAATTACCTCAAGTTTTCCTTTAAGTTTTTTATGAAGCCTTAGCGATTCTTCGTAAATATCCATTAGTATTTTGCAAGAATTTTTTCAAGACCTACAACAAGCGCGGCTTGTCTAAGAGGTATTTTTTCATTCTGTGATTTTTCCCAAACATTTTCAAAAGCTGTAGTTAATTTTTCATCTAATTCATTGAAGGCAGAATCATTTGAATACGTTGTATTTTCAAGGTTTTGTTTCCACTCAATGTATGATCCGACAACTCCTCCTGAGTTTGCAAGAATATCCGGAATTATAATAGCTCCTTTATCTGATAAGTATTCGTATGCTTCAGGACTCACCGGCCCGTTTGCCATTTCAACAATAATTTTTGCTTTTACATTTTTCATGTTAGATTCGTTAATTACATTTTCTAAAGCAGATGGTACTAAAATATCTACAGAAAGTCCGAGCAATTCTTCATTTGTAATTACTTTTCCTTTAGTTAAATCGCATACACCTCCTGCACAATAGCATCCGGCAACATAACCCTTTTCTTTTTTACAATTGGCAACCAAGTCAATATCAAGTGATTCTGCGTCTATGTTTTTTGCAATTATTCCGCCTTTTGAGTCAGAAACTGCAAGAATTTTAAATCCCTTTTTTTGTGCAATTCTTGCAAAATGATAGCCTACATTCCCAAAACCTTGAACAGCCATACTTAATTCTTTAGGATTTTTTTCAAGCTTTTTTAAAAGCTCCAATAAAATAATTACCCCTCCCATACCTGTTGACTCTTCTCTAACCGTAAGCCCATGGTTTTGAATGGGTTTTCCTGTAAAAGTCGCATAAAGCTCGTTTTCGGGAATGGGAAGATTTTTCTCTTTTGCAATCTTAATAATTTCATCTACCATCCATTGGATTATTTTAGGATTGCTGTTTACGTCAGGCGCCGGAATATCTTTGTGAGCGCCGATTACATCAAACATACTCTTTGCGTATTCTTTGCTTAACCGCTCAAGTTCTTTTTCAGAAAGTGTTTTTGGATCGATAACAATTCCGCCTTTACCTCCTCCAAATGGGAGATTTGCAACTGCGCACTTAAGACTCATCCAGAGAGATAATGCCATAACTTCATCTTTTGAAACCTGAGCATGAATTCTTATTCCTCCTTTGTAAGGACCCAAATTACTGTTGTGTTGAATTCGAAATGCCTTTACAAAAATAGTGCTGCCGTCATCTTTTAAAAGAGGGAGTGTCGCCTCAACAATATTTTCCGGAACAAGAAACTTTTCTAACTTATCTTTATCAAGTGATTGTTTTTGTGCAATTTGCCGAATTTGTTCAGAAGAGGAAGAATACAAATTCGTCATAGGAAATATCATTATACTCCCCATTGTTGAGAGGTTTCAATAGGTCGTATTAATCTTTTTTTAAGAAATCCCACATTGTATCAATGACCTTATACATTTCAACTGCTCCAACCATCATTGAGTTATTATAAGTTATGTAATGAGCCAGAGCAGATAGAACTTCATTTAAATTAGCCTGGAACTCAGGAATTTGAGTACTTTTTATTCTTCCGAAGATTGTCTTGTTTTCGCTTGCTAAAATCCCATTTTTAAAAACACTTGCCAAAACTTGAGGATCTAATTTTTTAAATCTATCTATAAATTGCGGACCTATTTCCATATGAAACGCTTGAAGTACAACCCCCATACCTATAGTTGCCGCATCCCGTGAAGCATCAGCTTGAGCCTGATTATTAAAATTTCTCTGCACCCAACTGCTTGCCTGAACCATTATTCCATTTTTATCTTCTTTAAATAAAGAGAAAACATTTTTTGCCATTTCTTCTGCTTTTCTATATGGATGTTTTACTGCTAAACCGTGTGAAGTAGGAACTGTATGAATTGTTCCATCAGGATTTTCTATTATATTTAACAAAGAAAGCAGGGAATACCTTGTATTTTCACTGATAAGACAAGCACCGTCGGAAAAAGGTTCTTCTACAAATTCTTTTCCGTCAACTCCTTTTATTTTATGAAGAATTGCCTGTGTTTCACCATCGGTGTATAGTGTTCCTAAATTTCTCGGATGTTCTTCAGGTTGAGTCATGAAGCAGATTGTAACACGCTAATCAGAAGATTGAAAGGGGTTTTGTGAGCGGGCTAGGGGTTTCGAACCCCTGACCTCGACTTTGGAAAAGTCGCATTCTACCACTGAACTAAGCCCGCGTTACCAATGCTTACAGGCGCAAACTGTTCTCGCACCTGCAAGCATTCATATTATACTAAAATATTTTTCTGGCCACAACTGTAATGCCCTGCGTATTTGTTCCTGGAATAATATACCTTATAAACGGTGAGGGGTGGAAAAATATTTTAAAAAGTGTTAAAAAGTAACGATGACGGAACAGAAAATATCAACCGATATAAAATCTGCCCCAAAAAATATAACTCACAATCTTTTTCTACATGCTTTGGACATTATATCTAATCAGGGAATATTCATTAAAGGAAACGGCAGTGATATTCAGGATAAATTTGTTAGTAGAATTGTAATTCGTTCTAGTGACGAGGTGGATCAATTAGTTTGGATAGAAAATATTTGCTACGGCACAAGTTTTTCAATAAACGCTTTTTGTGGGCAAGATAATTCTTCCCGCAGAATATACTTAATAAACAGTGAGGTGTGCTTTGATTCGGATGGAAAACCTGTTGATGGAAAACAAGCTGAAGAAGTGTCAGAACTTCTTGGTTTTATCGGAAAAAGCCTAAGCAAAGATCTTACCAAACTTTAAAGTGTCCATTTTGCAATATAAACAATAAAAGTCGAAGACATTGAGCTTGTCGAAATGTCGGGGATAAGGAAACCTTGTCCCCTCCCTCACTTCGTTCGGTCGGGGATGAACAAGCTCGCCTCAATCATATATTGCTTTTATATGACAAACTCATTGTGCAGGACAAACCTGACCCTAACAACCCAGAGGATATAAAACACTGGTTGATTCGCAAACGAGCTCTACAAAAGATGATGCTGGAGGAGCTAGACCTTGATCAGTATGTTGATATCCTGCTTGGTCCAGAATTAGTCCAAAGGCAAGAAAAAGCAACTGAAACACCATTAAATGAGAAGCCGGTAGCCACTGTAGAGCCATTGGAGGACAGTTTACCGCCCGAAGCGGGTAGAGTTCATCACCTGTTGCCAATAAAAACAAAATTCGAGTGCTTATTGGTAGAATACCAGGTTTAGGGAAAATATTAGGGGCAAGGTAGATTTCCTCGCCTTATTTCCTCTATTGATATAGAATATATTCAGAAGTTATTCTAAAAAGCGCATATGTCTGGATTATTGTCATATCAATTTGTAGAATTTTACAAGACCTTATCTCATCCGATAAGATTGGGGATCCTTGACGTGTTATTCGAAAGCGCTAAAAGTGTCAATGAACTAGGTCGTCAATTAAATAAGTGCCAATCAAACATCAGTCAGCATCTGCAGGTGCTAAGGAAAAATAACCTAGCATCTTCAAATAAATCGGGTAAAAGGCGAATTTATAGGCTCGATGATGAAAATAAAGCTTTAATCATATATTTAGGCAAATACAAAATATGAAACTATTAATTATTGAGGACGATCAAACGCTTGCAAAAAATCTTGAGCAGGTTCTCGTTAAAGACGGATTCGCCGTTGATACTTCAAGTACCCGGGAAGACGGGTTAGCTCAAACCGAAATAAACGAATATGACTGTGTAGTACTGGATATTAACCTTCCTGACGGTAGTGGTTTTGACCTGCTCGCCAGTCTTAGAAAAGCAGAAAATAAGACACCAGTGATTATCGTCACTGCCAGAGGCCAAGTCGAAGACCGCATTAAGGGATTGAATCTGGGAGCGGATGACTATGTACCTAAACCGGTGGACTCGAATGAACTAACCGCCCGTATCAGAGCAGTAATCAGAAGAAATAGCCAAAGTGCACTTCCCGTTCTTAATATCGGTGACTTAGAGGTAAAACCAGCAGAGCACTTTGCCAAAGTAGGAAACCACACCTTAGATTTGACAGCAAAAGAGTTTGCGGTATTGGAGTATCTAGCCCAACATAACGGCCAAATTATTACCAGAACCATGCTCATGGAGCATATTTGGGGTAGCGATTTTGAAACGTTTTCAAATGTCATTGATGTATATATTCGTAACTTGAGAAGAAAGTTAGAGAAACATTCGAAGGTTAGTCTTATTAAAACTATCCGTGGTAAGGGCTATATCTTGGGTAAGTATGAAAAATAGCATTCTACAAAAAATGACCAGAACGTTACGGGGGCGTTTGACCCTGTGGTATATTTTATCAGTTGGGGTAATTGTCTTACTGCTTCTGCTATCCGTTAGCGGACTGTTTTGGGTGACGCTTCAGGATCAGATCGACCACCACGTTCATATTGCGGTAAACGAGGCTAAACAGGTAGTAGAAAATTATCGTGGCGAAGAACGGGATAGCCTGATTAAAAATCTGGTTAGCGCCAGAGGTATGACTGTCGTAGTGCTTTCTCCTGACGGTTCAGCGATTCTGGAAACAAACAGTCCCGATGTGGCTCTGGTGACCGAGCATCAACTACAAAAGCTGCTTGGTTCCAGCAGTTTATATGATTCAACCCCTACCCATTTTACCGAAAACAATATCCGGTTTGCGGCCATGCCAGCCCAAGTAAATGCCGGCAAAGGCATTGTGGCAGTAGGATATTCAACTCAAGTACTATACGGGACACTGTATAAACTGGTAGCAATGGTTCTAGGTGTCGTTTTCTTTCTGGTATTGCCGATTGCTTTTCTGGGATACAAACTCTTAAAGAAGCAACTTCATCCGCTGGAAAGTATTGCTACTCAAGCCAAGGCCGTTAGCGATACAGCATCTCTTTCTAGACGAATAACAATAACTTCACCTACCCAGGAGCTACAAACGATTCAGGAAGCTCTCAACACAATGTTCTCCAAGTTGGAACACATTTTTACCAACGAGAGGCAGTTTTTCTCCGATGCAGCCCATACCCTTAAGACTCCTTTGGCCGTGCTCCGTTCGCAAACAGAGAATGCTGTTGTCCCTGCGCAAAAAGTCCGTGAAGACATGATTAGAACCATTGATAAAGCCAACGACACTATCGGCGACTTATTATTCTTGTCAAGAATCGTTGACAAACCTCAGAAATTGGAGAGAGTTTCTCTAACGGATATCATGACGGACTTAGCCGAACTAGCCACCACGCTGGGTGAAGAAAAGGATTTGTCAATCACAACCGACATCCAAAAAGACGTTACATTTAAAGCCAGTAAGGGGTTGTTGCAGCGGGCACTAAGCAATATTGTTTATAACGCCGTTTATTACAACAAACCACAGGGGTCAATTAATCTAACTCTAAAAAAACGTCACGGTTCGATCATCATCGCGGTCAAAGACACCGGTATTGGTATATCTAAAAATGATTTGCCACAGTTGTTTAAGCGTTTCTTCCGCGGCGTAAATGCCGAAAATAAGGGTTCTGGGTTAGGTCTAGCCATATCAAAAGCAGTTGTAGAGAATTTGGATGGTAAGATAGTGATCTCTTCCGTTCTAAACAAAGGCACAACCGTCACCATCACCTTTTCCTAAATTTCATCTTCGCTTCATCTTGGTATTGGTAATCTTCATGCATAGGCTTACTAATTAAGGAGCAAGCATGATAGATAAAACAAAACCAGCAATAAGTAAAAAGAAAAGAAACGTCCTGAATAACTTGTCACATCTGAGCGAAAAAACAAGTTTTTGGAAAGGAACGGCTTTATTTCTCTTCGCCATTATTCTTCTGACGCAGGTTTTTGAAATATCTATTACTCCAAAACTTTCATTTCTCAAAAATCCGTTACTAAATAAGCAACAAGCTACGACTGCCCAAGCCCCCATTGAACAGGGAAGCATTGATACTGCGACACTTACAAAGGCTGTCCTTCCCGATGCTGGAGTTGCTCTCCCTATTACTTGGGGAGATTTAGGAAAAAAAATGACCGCAGATGGAGTCATTGATGAAGCAAAATTCAGAGCCCTATTTGAAGGAGGTTTAACCAATACCGAAGAACAGATGTTGTCGGGCAACAGTAATCAACCTATTGTTATGAACCAGCAGAATAGTCGTTATTTACTGGATCTTTTGTGGGCATTCGGTCTGGCTAACAAGAACGATATTCTGGAAAACGGTGAAATGGCTGACAAACAATATGGTGGTGCAGGCAACTTTGCGTCAACCGGCGGCTGGTCTTTGGCCAAAGGCGCGGGTATTGACCATTACAGCAAACATGCCTATGTAACATTAACTACCGAGCAGCAGGCATTGGTCGATAAAGTATCTCGCGGGATTTACCGGCCTTGCTGTGGAAACTCGACTCACTTCCCGGATTGCAACCACGGTATGGCTATGCTGGGATTGTTGGAACTGATGGCCAAAAACGGAGCCAGCGAGCAGAAGATGTACTATGTAGCCCTTAAAATTAACTCCTTCTGGTTCCCGCAAACATATATCGATCTGGCCACCTACTTTAAGGAACAGGGCAAGAACTGGAACCAAGTGGATGCCAAGACGGTCTTGGGTGTCGAATACTCCAGTGCGCAGGGCTATCAGCAAACCCGTCAGAAAACTCAGAGCCTTCCCAAACCTCAACAGGGTGGTGGTGGCTGTGGGGTTTAACCCACTATGAAAAAGGAACTAAACCTCTCACCAAGAAAACTTTTCTGGCAATTGGCTACACTGCTCGGTATAGTCATTCTCTTTATCAGCCCGCTTAGTTCATCTGTCCAGGAATTCGGCATGAAGCACGGAGTGGAAGTTTCCATTACGGTAGCTGCAGTTGAAGCAAAAGAAATCTATCCTATGTTTACCTGCCCCTGTTGTGGTCAGCCTCTAAACAAGGAAAAACCCTGCTGCGGATCCATGACTCAGATGATTGACTATATCGACCAGAAAGTCAGTACCGGTGCTAATAAGGACGATGTCATTCTGGCAACTGCTCAAGAGTTTGGGCTGGAACGACTTGCTGACGAGTCAGAACGCAGTGCCCTACGGGAAAAGCTACTGGCAAACGCACCCAAGGATGCACCTAAAGTCACGACACCGGAAGTAAAGAGAGATCTGGGAACGGTAAGCTTGAAGAAAGGCATTGTTACAACTAAATTTGTGATTAAAAACGAGGGTAAAAGCGATTTGATTGTCGATAAACTATCTTCCTCCTGCGGCTGCACATCGGCAAGTCTGGTCTATCAGGGCAAAGAAGGCCCCAGATTCTATATGGCTGGTCATGGACATGAATCGCCTGATCCAAACTGGAAAGTGGCAATAGCACCGGGTGGTGAAGCACAAGTCAAGGTTTACTACGATCCTACTGTTCACCCAGACCTGACAGGCGCGGTTACCAGAGAAGTATCCATACACTCTAATGATCCGGTTGATTTTGAAACCAAATTAACAATAACCCTAAGTCAGGAGAAATAATTATGAATCACGATTGTTGCAGTCCATCAAACAACAAAAATATTAAAGGTGGAGGTCCAGACAAGTTCATTATTGGGATTGTTGTTATGACGGTCTTGATACTAGGGATTGCTGTTTTCTTTGGTACTAGAATGGGTGCTACCCCACAAGTGACGGCTGATTCACAAGTTTCAGTTTCGGTTGACTCAAACACATATGATTGGGGGACAATAGACTACGACAAGGGCATTGTTTCCAAAAACTTTGAAATTAAAAACACCAGTGACGCATCTCTCAAGCTATATAACGTCAAAACATCCTGCATGTGTACTACGGCGCAGCTGAAAACACCGGAAGTTATCTCTAAAAAATTCGTGATGCATGAGTCATCTTCTGACGTCATTGAAGTCAAACCAGGAGAAACAGCGGAACTGATAGTCGAGTTTGACCCCGCTTTTCATGGTCCCAGTGGCGTCGGACTCGTCACCCGAACTATTACTATGGACACCAACGATACAAAAAATTCTAAATTGACCTTTAATTTAGCCGGTAATGTGGTTAAAAAATAAAGGAACCAAGATATGAATCAAAAAGTTATCATTATCACCATTATTATTGCACTTGGATTAGGTCTGTTTTTAATAACGAATAGGTTTCCTGTGCAAAAAAACACAACTGGTTCCGCAACTTCAACGAAAAATAATGGAGTCAAGCTTGTTTCTCCACAAGAATTTGCAACCTTAGCCAAAGGCAAAAACACATTTATTGTTGATGTTCATACACCGGAGCAGACCCACATTCCTGGAACAGATGCAGTGATTCCTTTTGATCAGATACAAGAGAATATAGACAAACTTCCTACAGACAAGTCAACTCCAATTCTTGTGTATTGCAGGTCAGGGAGTATGAGCGCCAAAGCCTCTGCTGAGATTAACGCGATGGGTTACACCACCGTTTACGATTTGGAGGGTGGAACGAATGTCTATAAGGAAAGTAATGTTAGTGTGTCTCTTGCGCCTGATACGCAAGCTCTGGGAACTGTAGTATATGGAGATGTGGCAACAACAACCTTTACGCTAACAAACTACGCACCCCTACCTCTCAAAGTCACTCGCGTATCAACATCATGCGGTTGCACAAAAGCTAGCGTAGAAAGAGAAACGCTAGGGGCCTATGAAAGTACTACTGTAAACGTTTCCTTCGATCCAGCGGTGCATAAAGATGATACCGATTTGGGTGACCTAACCAGAACTATTTACATTGAAACAGACAATCCAAACTTTCCTAATTTAGAGGGTACAATTACCGCAACGGTCATTAAAAACTAACATGGATACCCTATTTCAACTTTCACTGCTCGCTTCTTTTATTGCGGGCATGGTAGCTTTATTTGCTCCATGCTGTATTACTTTTTTGCTTCCTGCGTATTTTGCCAATATTTTTAAAGAAAAAAAGCGCGTGGCGTTAATGACTTTCATTTATAGCTTGGGAATTTTTACGGTGATGCTGCCGGTGGTTTTGGGAGCTAAAGCTCTTACTCAGATGTTTTTCAGCCTGCACGACCAAACTTATATCATCGGAGGAGTATTCCTGATTTTTGTAGGATTTTCAGCGCTAATTGGCTTCAAGCTCCCTATGCCCCGCTTTAACTTCACCAAACAGGCTAACGACCCGTTATCTACATATATCCTAGGAATAATTTCCGGTATTACAAGTGCTTGCTGCGCACCGGTTCTGATCGGGGTTATTGCCCTGTCAACGTTAAGTCCGAACACGGTTCAGTCTTTACTTGTAGGTTTCTTCTATGTTTTGGGAATGGTAACACCTCTGTATCTGGCCAGTCTTTTCATTGATAAACGGAATATATTGGAAAAGCCAATTTTCCGAAGACCGTTTCGTGAAGTTACACTTATGGGGAAAACCCATATGATTACTGTCTCAAATTTAATCTCTTTTATCTTGTTTGCGGGAATGGGTGTTTTAATCATCTTCCTTGCCTTATCAGGGAAACTGGCTATGAACAGGAGTGAGGAGAGCGTCACTCAACTTATCCAGTCTGTGGCTATTTCAACTACATCGTTTGTTCAGAAAATTCCTGGACTTGATATTATCTTTACTCTTGCTGCTCTGTGGCTACTTTATAAGTTTATCAAACATATAGGGCAGGACAAGAAGTCGGAATAATCAGCATTGTTCACTAACATTGCAAATATAATCTGTGAGTTGTTGTTTGTCTAAAAATCCATAGGTTGAAGGTTTTTCTATTCCCCGAGCAGTAAAGATAAAGGTTGGAACACCGGAAATTTTATACTGTTGAGCCTCTTCTACACAAGAACTCAAGTCATACCATTCTCCATAAAAAAGATCTCCGTATTCAGGTAATATTTGATCTAATACTTTGTTTTGAGCAACACAGTAAGGGCAAGTCTCTGATTCAAATAGTTTAAACTGTAACGGGGCATCAGGATTACCGGCCTTACTATTAGGACAGTTTTTTTCACCTAGTTCAATTTTTTTGCCGAATTGCTCAGTAATAACTCGTGGAGGTTTTTCTATTGCTTTCTCAATTTGCGAGATATCTTGACCTTTATTTTTAATATTAAGATTTATATAAACGTCAAAACCGATAAACATCGTTACCAACACCACTAAAAAGAGTGGTGTTTTTTTAAAAATCTGTTGTTCTGTCCAGATAATTTTTGGTAGTCTCATATAGAGATTACTTGTAATGCTAAATAAATTAAATAAATTCCGGCCAAAAGAATTAATATTCCAGCGCTTTTTTGAATTAACGCCATGTAGCTTGTAAGAAATTTCCGCATTGCATTCTTTGATAAAGACGAGATAAGTGAAAACAGTATCATTAAACTAGACATGGCAAGAGCATATACAGAAAAATTAACCAATCCTCCGATCGTTCCTGTTTGAGCTAACGACTGAAAAATAACCAGTAAGAAAATCGGAAGGGTACATCCTATAGACCCAAAAGCGTAAGCAACCCCAAAAAGGTAAAATCTTTTTAATCCATCGGCATGAGTTCCGAGAACAACTGGTGGCTTTATGGCAAACTCGTAGCCAAATAGTGATGATACACCCATAAAAATGAGTAATCCGCCCGCGCTAAGTTCTATCCAGGGAAATATTGGAGCAATGAGACGACCAAAAATAGTGAGGATTACGCCAAAGACCACATAAACACTAATGAGTCCCAAACTAGCAAAAATGCCTGCTTTAAGACCAAAAAGCAACTGCTTTATTTTATTGTCCGCTTCTGTTTCTTCTTTAACATAATAACCGACATACGCAGGGATTAGAGCGATACTGCATGGTGCAAAAAACGCCTGCAATCCCGCCAGAAACGAGAAGGAAAGCAAAACTACGTTCATAGTAAACCAGTTCTCCATGTTAAGAATTGGTTAAATATAAATCCGAGAATGATGATTATCAGTAGGACAATGGGTAACTTTTTGAGCAAAGCCGGTGAGTCTACCGTTAATTGCTGTATTTGTGGAATGGACTCATGGCTTTTCATTTTAAGTCCTGAAATTTCCTCATCTGAAATAAAAATATTTTGAAAATTCCTACGAAAAAATAGATAAATGATACTTCCGACTATGGTAAGTGCTCCAGCAAATAAAAAAAATCTGTATAGTCGTTTAAATTAATCATTTTACTATTCCATGCCTTCCCTCAGCCCCTGCCCCTCCGTGGGATTCATGGGGCAATGCATTCTCGTTACCGGTAAACAATAGATAATCTTCTAGCATGCCTTTTGGGTACCAGAGGGCATACCAGCGATGCGACTCACCAACCAGTTGTTCGTCACCATATTGATTACCGTAATTTTGAATCAAGAATCGGTACATTCCTCGCACAGCCTTAGCATGAGCACAACCACAGTTTTTAATCATAGCGACATTATTCGGACTACCACAGCAGTAACTACAAGTCATCATTAACGAAATCAACTTTTGATATCTTTTTTCTTCATCTGCTGTTAATTTTATTGACGACTCAAAAGCTCCCCATTTCTTTTGTGCGTTAACAGGGTCATCGAAAGAAATATCGCCGGGAGCATAAAACGGTTTACCTTTAGCAGTCATTACTACTTTGGCGTCTGTCAGTATATTTCCGCTATGAGGGTCTGCCATAACTTCAGTCATAGTAGGCCACTCGACTAACGTAGTAGTTTTCCCATCGGAATTTACTTTTGGAGCAACAATCATATGAGTCGTCCCTGTTTGCATTCCCATTGCGGCAGAAACTTGCGTTAACAAAAGTTGGTTTAAAAGGAATAGCCCTGCCAGAGAGAAAACAAGGATTTTTTGTAGTGGTATAATAACAATTTTTCTAGTCATAGTTATTTTTTTGTTTCACTTGGAGCCGGTGTCACGGCAACTTTACCTACAATCTGATTAGTTACTAAATCTCTATAAATTACCCCCTGAAGTTGCTGCATTTCCCGAAATACGTACCAGCCATCGGATTCAACCGTCCCAACCCCTTTCCAAACATTTTTTAAGTTCGTGTACTGTTCTACCTCAGGAGATAGAAGAATCGTGGGTACTTTAGTTATTTTATATTTATCAATTAAACTTTTCCCTTCTCCCGATGAAATATCAACAGTTCGTTCAGATAGAATACCCACCCCATATCCTTGTTTCAGAATTGGTTTTTGTACTATATCAGCCTTATAACAATCACTGCATGTCGAATCGGTAAGATATAGCAAATCGACCAGCCCCAAAACTTGATTCTTCTCCAAATCTCTATAGGGTAAAGACAAATTACGTAGTACATACGTTTTGTCCTGTTCAACAGTGCCTATGCTGACCCAGTTAGATTTGACACTATCATAGAAATCAATATCAGAGGATAAGAGAAGGGATGGTATTTTGGTAATCTTGTATTGATTAATAAACCTTTGGCCTTCCGATGAATTCCACGCAACTTCCTTTTGATCTGTTACATTTACCCCTGCTTTTTTAAGACCTGCTACAGTCAATTTTGGATCAAGACATTGAGTACACGTTGGGTCGGCTATAATAGTTGCAGTAATTCTGCCAACCTCTCGCTTACTTTCTGCATCGATAAAAACCGGAGCAACCTTAGTTAAAACAAAAGTATTGTTGATAACTTCACCATTATTTTTAACAAAGGTCTCAAGATTGTTTTT
>Ga0100389_1001050_pt1 | contig 21782 bp, 16 predicted proteins | sample CryGeymeta201513_FD_81537 | JGI IMG/M metagenome (GOLD analysis project Ga0100389, IMG submission 81537) | Groundwater microbial communities from Crystal Geyser aquifers in Utah, USA - Crystal Geyser metaG 2015-13 | ecosystem: Environmental > Aquatic > Deep subsurface > Groundwater | place: USA... | reverse complement strand
ATGCCGAAGCCGCGGGCGAACTCCTGATAGACCCCATCACGATATTCCCCGTGGGCCTCGATCTCGACGCCCTTGATATAAAAACGCTCCTCAGGTAGGAGACGCTTCCAAACGCCGCTGTCCAGACCATCGGGGACGAGAAAATCGGAGGCGATGCGGACGGCACTCTTGATCATGTCTGTCAGCGGCGACGAATCCCCGGCCCGGCGGACCCGCCGGAGCTCGCGCTCGACATCGATGTCCTCAATGGCGCTGTAGGCGGTGACGACCCGCAGGGCCGCCGCGTAGGCCGCCAACTGATAGTCCGAGTCGCCAAAATTCGGATCTTCCTTGTCGTCGATCTCCAACATGGTTTTGAGCTGCCGCTGGACCTCGGACTGGACGTCCGGGTAGATGTCGGACCGGTCCCCCCGGAGGGTCTCCTTCCGTTTGCGGAGAACCAAAAGAACGGTGCCTTGGACGTATTTCCCCGTCCGGAAGGAGGTGTCCGTTTCGGTGGCGATGGTCCATGCCGCCGTCACCCTCAGACCCGCCGACCAGAGGATCAGGGCCAGATCCGCCCAGACATCCACGTCCTGATGGGTGAACATGACGAGTTGCAGGCCGTTGTCTGGCATATTCTCGGCCAGACGGCGATAGCACTCCACCATGGCGACCCGGAAGTTTTCATCTGAGCCCTTGACGGCCAGGGCGCGCTTGCTGTCGGCGTACCATTCGGAAAAGAGGACAGGCAGTCGCTTTTCGTACCAGGCGAGGAAAAGCTCCGATAGCTCTTCATAGTTCACGGCATCGGCGTAGGGAGGATCGGTTATCCAAAGGTCAGATGTGTAGGCCGTTGCGCGGGCGTCAAGAGGCAGAATTTCTGAATCGGACGCGATGTTTCTCACGGGGATATTAAAATACCACGTTGTTGTTAAAGAAGAATGAGAACGACAAGCAAAATTGGCCGCTGTATTCAATGCTTGATTGTAGAATATATGCGTTCCTTTTTCATTGGCTGCACTTGAATCCCAGATACATAATCTTGAAAACCAGTCCGCCATCCGCCCGATGCCGAGGAGAAGCGCTGCGCCGACCGGTTGGGTCTTCGCTGACTGAGCCGCCAATTCCTGAAACAGCCCGATCGTCAGCAATTGCCGGGGATTGTAGAGATGATGCCAATGGGTCCAGCCGCGTTCACGAAACAAGCGGTCGGTTTCGTTGCCCGATTCGATCTTGCGACAGGGGATGAACCCCTTGGTCTGCCAATCCTGGATGCGCTCCTTCAGGAGGCGCAGGACCTCGGCCTCCCGTTCCAGATCGGCCGGCGTCGGCGCCCGGTAACACTTTTCACCCGACTCGGGGTCCACCCAGCGGATGCAGTAGAGGCGCTCCTGGAGGGCGTCATCCGGTCGCGGGACAAGGTCCTCGTTTTCCCAGAGCCGCAGCCCCTCCCGGCCCCGGAGTGCGTCGATGGGGGTGACGGACCGCATATCCGGCGGGATCGGGTTCCCTTCCCTGTCCACAGGGCAGCGGATGCCGTTGGCCCCGGTGTATTCGCCCGCGGCCTTTTCCATTTCTTCCGGGCTTGCGTCCTGGACAATCTCGATTCGGAAGGATTTTGTGCTCTTGTCGGGGATCAACCGGGCAATGGTCATCTTCTTCTGGCCGATGATCCAGGAGGGGGCCAGAGGCACCCGCCAGCCCGTCACGGGGTCCGTCGCCTCGATGCAGTAGAGGTAATAGTCGGCCTTCCATCCCTTCCCGACGGTCTCCCCTGTGGCCTCGTCCCGCCAGCCCTCGTCGTTCCGCTCGATTCCCCAGACATCGATCTGCCGCCCCGCGGCGTCATAGACCTGCTTCTGAACCTTTTGGATCTCCTTCGCCGTCTCCGTGCCGCCGCCGATCAGATGGATGGCCGCCCAGGTCAGGAGGGCGCTTACGGGGCTGAGGTCCGTCCCATAGACGTCGCATCCCATGACCGCGGCCTCGAAGGGGACGCTTCCCCCGCCGCAGAAGGCGTCGCCGACGCGGGGAGGGTGGCCGAAGCGTCTCCTGCCCAGTTCATTGACCAGTTCCGGGAGGCTGTGCACCTCCGTTCCAAGGTGGGCGTTGATTTCCTGCCAGGCCGCTTCCGAGGGGCCGGCGATCTCTTCCGGTCGCACGCAATGGGTGAGTTTCTTGTCGTAACCCATCCGGTTGAAGGCCCGCCGCTGCATGTGTGTCCGGTCTTCCCTGGTTGCCGATTTCTTCCACTGCCATTTTTCGTTCTTGCGGGTGAAATAGAACTCCCTTTCCGTCTCCGAGGCAACCTCATGAACCTCCGCGGCGGGAATATTTCCTCGCAGCCGATTCCAAAGACCTTCCTCATCCATCGTCATGAGCTTCAGGAAGATATCCCTATCCTTCTTCGGGTCGCCGGAAGCGGGCAGGAGCAGGCCCAGTATGGCCGCCCGGACGAGGACAAGGGGCTTGCGGCCCCACCATTTGCCGAGGCCCGTGAGGGTCTGGCTGTTGTTGGACTTCCGCTCCTTGTAGCTTTCCTTGGAGAGCTTGCTGACGGGAAACTGGGTTTCGATGAAAGTTAAATCCTGCATATCGTCTTTCTATTCATCGGCTTCGGGGGACATGAAACGAATTGCATCGCAATTCTATATCATGTCCCCGTCACTCCTATGACTCCCCAAAGAGTGAAAACTGCGGGGTTTCGCTTACGACGGCTCTCTTTTTTCTTTTTTTGATAGAAGTGGGAGCAATGATTCTAACCCTCGGCTCATCCTCTTTTCGGGGCAATCGGATGGGGTTGGGCTCTTCCACAAACCGCTCGCCGGGGACCTCCGGGATGGGGTTTTCTGAAAAGGCAATTTTGATCGCCTTGCGCCAGCCCCGGTCCTTTCCCACATCTACCTTGGTAAAGGTGGCGTTGACTGTCGTATAGAGCCACCAGCGCTCTTCCGGCTCCAGGCCGGTCCAGTTGGCGATGACGTTGGGGATCAAGCTCTCGTCCATATCCTCGACCGCCCAGGCCAGCAGGGTCAGCTCTTTGCCGAAATGGGGGGGCAGAATATTCGGCTGGTCTGTTTTCCAGGAGACGGAGCGATGGCCGCCGGACCGGATCTTCATGTTGAACTGACTTCTGGCCGCCTCCGCGATTCGTTCCCACCGGTAGCGGTCCAGGCACACCTTGACGAGCGACCGCCTGGCGGCATCGGCGGCGTCAAGCTCATCGTTCCATTCGAAACGCTCCTCGATGGTCACGGGATCTTCCGCCCTTTCCGGGAAGATGACGGCGAAATGGTGTGCCGATTCTCCCGGGTCGAAGCCGAAGCCGATAAACTGGCGTTTTCTGCGGACCATCATCACTGGCGCACTTCCCCTTCTTTGAGCTCCGTCTTCAGGGCGGCGACCATATCGAGAAGCTGCTGTCCCGAATCGAATTTCAGGCTGCCGATATCGATGCTGAGGACCCCTTCCGGGATGAACTCCTTGAGGAGGTCGGCGCCATGTTCAAAGCGCCCGACGGCATGGAAGGCGTCGTCCGGGGTGTTCAGCTCGATCCAGCGGGCGTCCTTGGCGATGGTCAGGCGGGCGCCCCCCAGCTCCGCGCCGTGTTTCTTGGCGACCTCCAGAAACTGGTAGGTTTCTCCCGTCGAATCCTTCTTGAAACCGCGCTTCCAGACAGCGGCCCGGGCGCGGTCAATGGTTGCTGCAGGATCGACCTTCCCCTGGGGTGCGGGAATGTTGACCGCCTGGGATCTGACGCCTTCTCCTTCGGCAACGGCGAGGATCACCCGGCAATCCACTGGGATATCAAAGGGCTTGGCATAGGGGATGCCGCTGGTCTCTACGCCGGAGCCGTCGGTGGTAAAGCGGATCTTCCCGTCGGGCAGGGCCTTTAGTTCGCATTTGCGTTTCGTTCCCTCCTGGTAGAAGCGGTGCTTGATGAAGATGGAGTTGGCCCAGGATAACGGCTCCCCGGTGGCGTGCGCGCCCTTGGAATCGACGCAGAGGAAGGAGAGCTTGAGGGCCTTGGTCTTGAGGTCGTATTCTTCCAGCTTCTTGGAGGAGACGGTCGCCGCTCCCCTCGTTTCGATGTAAACCGTATCGCCGTTCTGGGGCCGGATGCGCAGGGTCGCCTGGCCGGTTTCATTGTCGCGGCTCAAGACCTGGATCTGGACGGAGGTGGCCGGTTTTTCAAAGGGACCCCGCGTGATATACCCCATCATCTCCCGCCAGATATCCCGTTTGACCAGTTCATCCTTCAAATTGTCAAGGGCGTCGGGATGATGCCAGACCCAGGAGGGGTCGGAGGCGGCCCGCTGCCGGATCGCGCTCCAGGCGACCTCTTTGGCGCTTTCCAGCCAGAGCTTGCTTTCCACGCGATTCCGGAAATTGCCGTCGGCGGCGATCTCGGTCGTGTATTTGTAGCATTCCTTGAGGGCGGCCAGGACCTGATCCTCCCCCTTGTATTCGTTGGCCACGTATTTGGGATCCAGATCCACCGACACGAGGCCGTTCTTCGCCGGGTAATATAGAATCGTAAAGGTCTCGCGGCAGGCCTGGTAGAACCGGCCTTCCAGCTTGGTCTGGATCTCCGTCGCTTCGATGTACTGGGGGTCGCTTTCCCGGACGCCCTCCTGATCCATCTCGCCGATGATCGTGCGGACGGCGCTGAGTTCGGCGGCCCGCTCCAGAACCGTGTCGTAGGCCTTCGCCGCGCCGGTCAGGAAGCAAACCCGGTTTTTGTAGGGTTGATTCTTATAAAATTCTTCGATGGCCCGGAAGGAATCCTCCGCCGGACGAAAGACGATCAGGGTCACCGCATCGGGCTGGAGCTGGACCTGGTCGAGGGCCGGCAGGGCCTGGATCTTCTGGTAGGCCGCCCGCGTCGTGACCTTGAACATGTCGCCCAGGCGGTCGCGCAGTTCCTTTTCCCGCTGCTCCCGGAGTTTGTTTCTGGCGTAGGTGGCCACCTTGGCTTTCAGGTTTTCGACATTCTTGAAGAAGAGTTTTCCGTCCCGGGAGACATGGAGATACCAGGCGTCGGACTGGAGTCGGTCAAAAACGCCGCGCAGCTTCACGACATCCCTCTCCGGGGCGGCGAGATCGCCGAGAATTTCGGAACGGCTGAGCCCCAGGACGGGGTTCGTGGCGGTGGAGAGGGAGGAAAGAAAGATCAGCTTGGCGATATCCTGGGCGTCCGTCGAGGCAATGCCGTCGATCTGCTGGGCCAGGGCGCTTCCGCCTTCCGCGGCGATGTCGCGCGCAACGGCCACCTCCAATCCGGCGTTGATCTGCCGGATCTCGCCGAGCATGGAGGCGTCCTGAAGGTCGAATTCGTGGGGGCCGATCAATCCGTGTTTCGCCGCCGCACCCGAACTCCACAGATGGGAAACGATGAGTCGCATGATCCGGATCAGGGCGCGGGTCTGCTGAAAGCCGCGATTCTCCTTAAAACGGGCGTAAAGATCGCGGATCGCCGGGTGGAATGGGTAGGCGTTCCGGATATCCGTCTTGAGCTGGTCGGGGGAGACCTCCGAAAGGCCCATCTTCTTGGCGTTGTCCACGGCGACGCCATAGGCATCGGCCACTTCCTCGATGTCGGCGATGGGGGGCGTCTTTTCGAAGATCCGGGTCCGCAGGATGTGATAAATCTCGTTGGTGTTGATCTTCACCGGATCGATCCGGATGACGTTTCGGTTCACCTCCTGCTCCAGATCGTTCAGGGACTGCAAGGCCTGGGTGATGGATGCGCTCCCGCCGGCATAGGCGGTGCCGGACAGGTCGGTGATGACCACGCAGGCCCTCGGGAGTTTGTTGCTGTTGACGGCCACGAGCAGATTGGCAAGGGCAATTTCCGTCAAGCGGTCCAGGTACGTGTCGCCCACGGCCACCGCCCGGGCGGCTTCGAAATAGGGAGGCAATTCATCCAGGAGAATGAGCGCCGGTTCCCCCTGGAGGAGTTCCACCCACTTGTTGGGATCGGGCGGTTTCAGGGGACTGTAAAATTCGTTGAAGACGGCTTTCCGGTTGAGCTGCTCGGCGATCTCTCCCCAGATCCCGAAGGGCGTGCTGGTCTTCCGGCCACTGAAGGCGACGACCGTCACCGCGCCCAGATCGCCTGGCTTGAAGAAATCGGCCATGACCTGCTTGCGGTATTTCGGGTATTTCGCCAGGAGTCCCAGGGCGATGAGATTGTGCGTCTTCCCGCCGCCCATCGACTGGCTGAGCAGAAACGTGCCGGAGGCGCTGGCGGTTTTGCCTTCCAGCCGGTTGAAGGCCTCCGTCAGGAGGATGCGCATGCCTTCGGTGACGTAGTTCTCGGATAGAAACTCATCGGGGTGAATCGACGACAGGTCATCCAGGTTGTAAACCGTGTCTAAGCGGGCCTTGTCGAAAACCGACGCCCTGGGCTTGCACAGATCAGCGAGTGTTTTCATGAATGGTCTCCCGTTGCATGAGTGGATACTGGTTGTACGTGAGGATCTTTTACTCTCTTGTGTAACATATTGCAAGAATGGTTGACTTTCCATCCCGATTCTGATTATGTGCCGCAGATTTCGCGGTATGGGGTTTTGTCTTCATGATGAGGCTGGAAGAATTCGCATACGACCTGCCGGACGTGCTGATCGCCCAGGAACCGGCGGCGGTCCGCGATCGGTCCCGGATGATGGTGGTGCACCGCAAGACGGGGGAGATCGAGATCCGGACATTCCGGGATCTTCCGGGGTACTTCGGCGAAGGGGATGTTTTTGTCGTCAACGACTCCCGCGTCTTTCCGGCGCGGCTGATCGGCCGGAAGGAGACGGGCGGCCTGATCGAGATCCTCCTGCTGACGCGACAACCGGGAGACCCTCCCGGGGAGACCTGGGAGGTTCTGCTCCGTCCGGCCAAACGGGTCGTGGTCGGGACGACGGTCACGTTTGCCGCCGGCTGCCGGGCGACGATCGTCCGGCGGCTGTCGGAGAAGCGGTGGCTGCTGGAATTCCGGACGGAGATCCCGTTCGATGATTTTCTCGCCCGGTTCGGGAGGGCGCCGCTGCCGCCCTACATCAAAAGGAAGAGGGACCGGGCGCGGTCGCTTCAGGATCTGGAGCGGTACCAGACCGTCTATGCACGCGTGAAAGGTTCCGTCGCTGCGCCGACCGCGGGACTCCATTTTACGCAAGAGGTGCTCGAACTCTTGAGAGGCCGGGCGGTGGGGATCGCCCCCGTCACGCTCCATGTCGGTTACGGCACCTTCCTCCCGATCGCGGCGGAGAACGTGGAGGACCACGTCATGGAAGAGGAGCATTTCACCATCGACGGGGGGACGGCCCAATTGATCAACGGGGCGAAACGGGTCATCGCCGTGGGGACGACCTCGACCCGCGTCCTCGAATCGGTCGCCGACGATGAGGGAAAGATCCGGCCGGTTTCCGGCTCGACGCGCCTTTACATCTATCCCGGCAGCCGTTTCCGGCGGGTCGATGCGCTGCTGACGAACTTCCACCTGCCGAAATCGTCCCTGTTTCTGCTGGTGTGCGCCTTTGCCGGCACGGAACGGATGCAGGAGGCCTACCGGATTGCCATCGAGAACCGGTTCCGTTTTTACAGTTACGGGGATTGCATGCTGATCCTGTAGGAAAACAGGCATGGAATTTACGAGGATCGCAAAAGACCCCGGCTGCGGGGCCAGACTCGGGAAGATCGGGACGCCGCACGGCGATGTCCGGACGCCGGCCTTCATGCCGGTCGGCACCCAGGGCGCCGTGAAAGCGCTAACGCCGGAGCAGGTCCGCGGCCTCGGGGCGGAGATCATCCTCGGCAACGCGTACCATCTCTATCTGCGGCCGGGACACCGCCTGATCGCCGATTTGGGAGGGCTGCACCGGTTCATGAACTGGCCCGGCCCCATTCTGACCGACAGCGGCGGGTTCCAGATCTACAGCTTGGGTGCGCTGCGGAGGATGGCGGAAGAGGGGGCGACGTTTCAGTCCCATATCGACGGTTCGAGCCATTTCCTCAGCCCGGAGAAGGCCGTGGAGATCCAGGAGGCGCTCGGCAGCGACATCATGATGTGCCTCGACGAGTGCATCGCCTATCCCGCCACCCGGGGAGAGGTCGAACGGGCGCTCGCCAGAACCGCCCGCTGGGCGGACCGCTGCAAGCAGAGCCGGAAGAATCGGGCGCAGTCCCTCTTCGGGATCATCCAGGGCGGCGTCTATCCCGATCTCCGCCGGCGGGGCGCGGAGGAGATGACGGCAATCGGTTTTGACGGTTACGCGATCGGAGGGCTCAGCGTCGGGGAACCCAAGGTATTGATGCTGGAAAACCTGGCTGCGACCGCCCCGCTCCTCCCGGAAGACCGCCCGCGCTACCTGATGGGCGTCGGAACCCCCGAGGATCTCGTCGAGGGGGTCTTCCACGGAATCGACATGTTTGACTGCGTGATGCCGACCCGATGCGCCCGCAACGGATTGTTGTTTACAAACGGAGAAAAGGTTGTTATAAAAAACGCCCGTTACCGGGAGGATGCCTTGCCCCTTGACAGCGAATGTGATTGTTATACCTGTCAAAATTACTCGCGGGCCTACCTGCGGCACCTTTTTGTGGCCGGGGAGATCCTGGCGATGGTGCTGAACACGATTCACAACCTCCGGTATTATCTGCATCTGATGGAGCGGATCCGGGAGGCGATCCGGGAGGGCCGGTATCCGGAGTTCCGGGACCGTTTTATCCGGGAGCGGACGGCCATCCATGCCGACGGTTGCCCCGAAACTTAAGACCGGGGGAAATGAAACAAAAAGATTTTAAACATAGATAAGGGAGGGTTTTACGTTGATGAATTCAGCATACGCATTGGGTGTTCCGGGAGGCGGCGGCGGAGGCGCCGCTGGCGGTGATTTCAGTTTCATCATCATGATGGCGGTCCTTTTCGGCATCTTTTACTTTCTTCTGATCCGTCCGCAGCAGAAGAAACAGAAGGATATCAAGAATATGATAGCAAACCTGGCCCACGGGGATCTGGTGATGACCTCCGGCGGGATCCAGGGGAAGGTCGTGGCGCTGACGGACACGGTCGTGACGATTGAGATCGCCGACAAGGTCAAGATCAAGGTCGCCCGGAATTTCATCGGCGCCGTCCTGCAGAAGGCGTCCTAAGGAATGAGTCTTACGAACTGCATGCGCTGAAGCGTCAAGTTTGAAAGGGGTAAACCATGTTTAAAAGCATCAAAATCAGGACGGCCATTACCATCCTCCTCTGCCTGGCCGCGCTTGTCTATCTGGCGCCTTCCCTGACCTCCGATCTTCCCGAAACCTGGAAGAAATACCTCCCGACGGACCGAATCCACCTCGGACTCGATCTTCAGGGGGGGATGCATCTGGTCCTGGAGGTGGAGACCGCCAAGGCGGTGGAAAGCACACTGGAGAGGACCGCAAATGACCTGAAGGAGAATTTGATGGAAAACCGGGTCCGTTTCAAGCTCCAAGAACGGACCAAGGAGAAGAATGTGACCTTCGAGTTTCCTGATACAGCCTCGCGGGAGGCCTTCGACAAGATCCTCGCGAACCAGTATCCGGATCTGGAGGTCGCCTCCTCGCAGGCGGTGGACGGAAGGGGGATGGCCTCCCTGAAGATCAAGGACAAACGCGCCGCAGAAATCAAGAAGATGGCGGTGGAACAGAGCCTGGAGACGATCCGGAACCGGGTGGATCAGTTCGGCATCTCCGAACCGGAGATCATCCCGCAGGGGGTGGACCGGATCATCGTCCAGCTCCCCGGCGTCAAGGATACGACGCGGGCCAAAAATCTGATCGGCCGGACGGCCCTTTTGGAATTCAAACTCGTCGATGAAGAACACAGCCTCGACGAGGCACTCAAGGGGAACGTCCCCGAGGGAAGCGTCGTCGTCAATGAATCTCGGATGGATCGAACTTCCGGGAGGCGGTCCGAGATTCCGCTTCTTCTCAAAAACCGAACGCTGATGACCGGAGAGGCGCTGGAGAGCGCGAAGGTCCAGATCGGCGACCGCTTCGGGGAACCCCACGTATCCCTCAAATTCAACGCCCAGGGGGCGAAGGACTTCGACCGCATCACCGGGGAAAATGTCAAAAAACGGCTGGCGATCGTCCTGGACGGCGTCATCCATTCCGCCCCGGTGATCCAGGAGAGGATCTCCGGCGGCCAAGCCCAGATCACCGGCTCCTTCACGATGGAGGAGGCGACCGACCTGGCCATCGTTCTGCGCGCCGGCGCGCTGCCCGCGCCGGTGATCATTCTTGAGGAGCGGACGGTCGGTCCTTCCCTCGGACAGGATTCGATCGACAAGGGAACCTGGGCCAGCATCATCGCCGGCATCCTGGTTCTCCTCTTCATGATTATTTACTATCGGCTCACCGGCGTCGTCTCCGATGTGGCGCTGGCCATGAACATGCTGCTCCTGCTGGGCGTCATGGTTGCCTTCAAGGCGACGCTGACCCTTCCCGGCATCGCCGGCATCGCGCTCACCATCGGCATGGCGGTGGACGCCAACGTGCTGATCAACGAGCGGATCCGGGAGGAACTGCGTCTGGGAAAGACGCCGCGGGCGGCCATCGAAGCCGGTTATACAAAGGCCTTTCTGACCATCTTCGACTCCAACGTGACGACCCTGGTGGCAGCGCTCTTCCTCTTCGGCTTCGGGACCGGACCGGTCAAGGGGTTTGCCGTGACACTGACGATCGGCATCGTGGTCAGCATGTTCACCGCCATCTTCGTCACGCGGATCATCTTCGACCACTTCGTCTGGAATCGCAAGATCGCAAGAATCAGCATTTAGGGAATTTGAGGAGAATTCAATGGAAATCATCAAAACAGAGACCCACTATAATTTCATCAGGATGATGAAGCCCGCCGTCATCCTGTCGCTCGCCGTCATCATCATCGGCATCGCCTCACTGATCTGGCACAGGGGGCCCAATTACGGCATCGATTTCGCGGGCGGCACCCTGATCCAGATCAAATTCCAGAACGAGACCCCCACCGACAAGATCCGGGCCGCCTTCAAGTCGATCGGCTTCGAGGGGAGCGTCATCCAGAATTACGGACCGAAGGAGGTTATCGTCCGGACGGCCGAATCCGGAACCGACGCCAAGGGGCTCACTTCGCGCGTCGATGAGACGCTCGGCGCCGCCTTCGGCAAAAGGGCCTATGAAGTCCGGCGGGTTGAGATGGTTGGCCCGAAGGTCGGCCGGGACCTGACGCGGAAGGCGATTCTGGCGATCATCTTCTCCTGGATCGGGATTCTTATCTATGTCGGGGTGCGGTTTGAATTCCGCTACGCTCTGGGCGGGATCATCGCGCTGGTTCACGACGTACTGGTGACGATTACGTTTCTCTCCCTCTTCGACAAGGAGTTCGACCTGAACATCGTGGCGGCGCTGCTGACGATCATCGGGTACTCGATCAACGACACGATCGTCATCTTCGACCGGATCCGTGAAAATGCACGTAAAAACACACGGCAATCCCTGAACGACGTGATCAACGCGAGCGTGAACCAGACCCTCAGCCGGACCATTCTGACATCCCTGACGGTCTTCATGGTTTTGGTCGTCCTCTTCTTTTTCGGGGGGGCCGTAATCCACGACTTCACCTTCGCGCTCCTCGTGGGAACCATCGCCGGCGTCTATTCGACCGTCTTCATCGCGAGCCCGATCGTGCTGCTGTTCGAAAAGATCAAACCGACGGGATTGAAGAGGAAAAAATAACATTGACCCCGCTGGAGATCGGAGGAGTGACCCTGTTCATCCTGGTGCTGCTGTTCGGCGCCTTCTCCATCCTCTTCGGCCTTCCGGGAACCGTCATCATCCTGATCGATGCGGTCATCTATGCAACCGTCACCGGGTTTGAAAGGATCGGTTTCAAGATCCTCATCACGCTGCTGATTCTCTCGATCCTTGCGGAGCTCGCCGATTTCGCCGTCGGGATGGCGGGCGCCGTCAAGTTCGGCGCCTCCCGGAAGGCGTTTGGGGCCTCCATCATCGGCTCTCTGATCGGGTCCGTGCTGATGGCGCCGTTTCTTCTCGGCTTGGGCGCCGTCGCCGGGGGGTTCTTCGGCGGGTTCGCCGGCGTCATGACCGTCGAGCTTCTCCGCCGAAACAGACTGAAACCGTCGCTCCGGGCGGCCTGGGGGGCGGTCCTTGGACGGGCCGCGGGGATTTGCGTAAAGGGGGGCTTTGCGCTGATCATGATCGTCATTACATTGTCCAGCGTTTATAATTAAGGAAACCTAAATGAGCAAACCGAAATCGAAACTGCGGGAATATATCGAGGCGATCCTCCTGGCCATCGTGATCGCTTTTTTCATCCGAACCTTTGTGATTCAGGCCTACAAGATTCCCTCCGGCTCGATGAAGCCAACGCTGCTGATCGGCGATCACATCCTGGTAAGCAAATTCAACTACGGAATCCGACTCCCCTGGGTCCGTTCTACGCTGATCCCCGTCGGAACGCCCAAACGGGGGGACATCGTGGTCTTTATCTATCCCGAGGACCGCTCGAAGGATTTCATCAAGCGCCTGATCGGCCTGCCGGGAGACGTAATCGAGATCCGGAACAAAAATATCCTTCTGGACGGCCTTCCCTGGAGCGACGCCCACGGGGTCTATGTGGACAGCCTGATCATCCCGGGCTCGGTCCAGCCCCGCGACAACTTCGGACCGGTCACGGTGCCGGAAGGTTCCCTCTTCGTCATGGGAGACAACCGGGATGAGAGTTACGACAGCCGTTTCTGGGGATTTGTCCCGATGAAGGACGTCCTGGGCAAAGCGCTGATCATCTACTGGTCCTGGAACCAGGAGGATCACGGCGTACGCCTGGGTCGGCTCGGATCGATCCTGCATTGAACCGGTGCAAATGGCTGGTGAAACAAAAGGCCGCGCCCGCAACGCGGCCTTTTTCGTTCAGATCAGCGCGAAGACCAGCATGGCCAGCGAAAGGAAGGTGAGAACCGCAACGGTCAGCCAGGAGAGGATGTTCATGACGGGGCCGTTTGTGTATCTCCCCATGATCCGCCGGTCGTTCACCAAGAGCAGCATGAAGACGAGGATCACGGGGAGGATCGCCCCGTTAATGACCTGGGAGTAGAACATGATCCGGATCAGCGGCATGTCGGGCAGCAGAATGATTCCGGCGCCGAGGAGAACCATCAGGGAGTAGAGGCCGTAGAACTGGGGGGCCTCCAGGAACTTGCGGTTCAAGCTGGACTCCCACCCGAAGGCCTCGCAGATCGTGTAGGCGGTCGAGATCGGCAGGATCGAGGCGGCAAAGAGCGAGGCGTTCAGCAGGCCAAAGGCGAACAGCCAGGAACAGTATTCCCCCGCGAGCGGCGCCAGCGCCTGGGCGGCATCCTTGGCGCTCTCGATCCGGACGCCGTTCCGGAAGAGCGTGACCGCGCAGAGCATGATGATGAAAAAGGCGATCACATTGACCATGACCGACCCGAAGATGACGTCCGTTCGGGTATAAGGGTAATCGTCCGCCTTCAGCCCCTTATCCACCACGGAGGACTGGAGGTAGAACTGCATCCAGGGGGCGATCGTGGTTCCGATCAAAGCCACGGCCATCGTCAGAAAGCCTGTTTCCATCCGGAAGGTCGGTTTCAGCAGGGACGACCCGACGGCGTTCCAGTCCGGTTTCCCCATAAAACCCGAGACGATGTAGGAAAGATAGAAGACGCAGGCGAACAGAAACACCTTCTCCACGGACTTGTAATTTCCCTTGACGACCAGCCACCAGACAAAGGCGGCGCTGAACGGCACGGAGATGTATCGGCTGATGCCAAAGATCTCCAGGCTCGCCGCAACGCCGGCAAATTCGGAAATCGTGTTCCCGAGATTGGCCAGAAACAGGACGATCATCAGGTAGAAGGTGATCCGCGCCCCGAACCGCTCGCGGATCAGGTCGGAGAGCCCCTTGCCCGAAACCACGCCCATCCGGGCGCACATCTCCTGGATAATGATCAGGGCCGCGGTAATCGGGATGAGGGTCCACAGAAGCGTGAGCCCGTATTCGGCGCCCGCCAGGGAGTAGGTCGTGATGCCGCCCGCGTCGTTGTCCACGTTGGAGGTGATGATCCCCGGCCCGATCAGCGCAAAGAAGAGCCCGAACGACCGCCAGTATTTTCGGACGGACGGGGATTGCGTGAATCTGCGGATGCCTCCGGAAAGGGAATCAACCATCGCTCAGTGCCGCCTTCCTTATCCATCGTCTTCCTACCGGCCCAACTTCGGCGCCACCACTTCGAGGAGGTTCTTGAACAAAATAACCCCCTTCAGGGAGTTGTTGTCATCAACGACCGGCATGGCCAGGATGCCGTACTTGGCGAAATCGTCGGCGATCCGCTCCTTCTTCTCTTCGATGTTCACCGCCACCACCCGCGTATCCATCAGCTCGGACAGGATGGTCGCGGGCGGCGCCACCAGGAGATCCCGGAGACTTAAGACGCCGAGGAGGCGCTCCTGGCCGTCCACGACGTAGAGGTAATAGATCAGATCCATGTCCTCGGCTTCACGCCGGATCTTCTCCATCGCCTCGCCCGCGGTCACCGCCGGCGCAAAGCTGAGATATGAGGTGGTCATCAGCCCTCCCGCCTTCTCTTCCGGTTGCGCGAGGAGTTCCTTCATGTCCTCCGCCGCTTCCCTTTCCATCTCCTTGAGAATCCCTTCCACCCTCTCCTTGGGAAGATCCCCCAGGAGGTCGGCCGCCTCGGAGAGGGACATCTCTTCGATGATATCGGAGGCGTTCGCCGTTGACAGGCCCTCAATCAGGCTCACCTGGATTTTGGGATCGGTCTCTTCCAGGGTTTCCGCGGCCGTTTCGACGTCGAGCGAGCGAAAAACGGCGGAGCGCTGATGGATATTGAGATCCTCTATGATATCGGCGAGATCCGCCGGGTGGAGCTGGGCAAGACGGTTCTGGGCGATGGTCAGCCGCAGCAGATCCGGTGAGGAGACGGGCTGGACAAATTTCCAGGAAATCAGTTGATCCGTCATGACGTAGTCGAAGAGTTTGCGGAGGATATAAGCGATCGGCTTCTCCAGACCGACGCGCCGCAGAAGACCGCGGAAACCGACATCCACGTGGACCAGGTAGAGAATCTTGTTCGCCAGCAGAAACTGGAGGTCGTTGACCCGCCGGATCTTCGCCCCGTCCGTATCGACCACCTGCTTGTCTAACAGGGTCTCTTTGAGGAGGAGTTCGCCGGATCTTAGCGCCGGTTCCCGGAAATCCTCCGGCAGCAGAGGCCGGGCAGTCAAGATCCCGTTGACCGCCGTGATGCTTTGCCAGGGAAGCATAACCGTTCGCCGATTCTTTTCCAGTCGCACGAGGATATCGGCGACCGGAGGGTACATCCCGCCGATATTTCCGGTCAGATCGAGGATCCTGCCGATGGGACGGCCTTCCGAATCAACAATTTTTTCCCCCAGGAGTTCGCTTAAAAACAAAAAAACCTGAGGTTCATGGTCCGCCGCGATGTTCAACGACATGTTCACCGCCTCCGCGTAAGGCTGCCTATAACACCAAACCTTATATTTCAACAGTTTTTTTCGACCGTATTTTGGGACTGTATTTTGGGGCTTGACACCTGCTGTTTTTCTGTTGTATGTTCCCGTCGAAAATTGGCGGTTCTCAAACCCTTTTAATTGAATCCCGCGAGATTGAAAAGGGACGACACATGCAAAAAGTTTCATGCCTTCAAAAATTGGTATGCAGGCCTTCACCCGTCAGGGGAAGGCCTTTTTTTTGAATCACGGCATTGAGAATGAGGGGAGCCATGGAGCAGAAAAAGGTCGTCATGGATGCGGAAGGAATTGACCGTTCTCTGACGCGCATCGCCTATGAGATCCTGGAAAAGAACAAGGGGGTCGAGGAGCTGGTCTTGGTTGGAATCCGGACCAGAGGGGTTTTTCTCGCGGAGCGTCTCCGCCGGAAGATCTCCGGAATCGAAGGCAGAGAGGTCCCTCTCGGGATCCTCGACATCACCCTCTACCGGGACGACCTGCAGACCTCCCACCGAAAACCACGATTGGGAAAGACGGATATCCCGTTCTCGCTGGACGGGAAAAAGGTTGTCCTCGTCGATGATGTCCTTTTTACCGGCCGCACGATCCGCGCCGCGATGGACTGCCTGATCGACTTCGGCCGGCCGAAACGGATCCAGCTTGCCGTGCTGATCGACCGTGGCCACCGCGAATTGCCCATCCGGGCGGACTTCGTCGGCAAGAACCTCCCCTCTTCGCTCTGGGAAGCGGTGAGCGTGACGCTGACGGAGAAGGACGGCATGGACGAGGTGGTCATCGAGGAGCACCCATAATGAAGGCTTCCCGAAACGGGGACACCTTGCCGCAAGGTGTCCCCATCCATGTTACGCGCGGGCGGTCGTTAAAGCGAGGACGCTCCCGATCATGCGAGGCTTAAGCCATGAAACTGAACCGGAAAGACATCCTCGGCATCCAGGAACTCTCCGTAGAGGAGATCAACCTGATTCTCGAAACGGCGGATTCCTTCATCGAGGTATCCACCCGGGAGATCAAGAAGGTCCCCACCCTCCGCGGAAAGACCGTCATCAACCTTTTCTATGAGGCCAGCACCCGGCCGCGGACCTCCTTCGAGATCGCCGCCAAGCGCCTGAGCGCGGATACGATCAACATCTCCGCAGCGACCAGCAGCGTCGTGAAGGGAGAAACCCTGATCGACACGGCGAAAAACCTGGAGGCGATGAACCCGGACATCATCGTGATCCGCCACAGCGCCGCCGGGGCGCCCCACATGCTGGCCGGCATCCTCCGACAGTCAGTCATCAACGCCGGTGACGGGGCGCATGAACACCCGACCCAGGCGCTCTTGGACATGATGACGATCCGGGCGAAAAAAGGGGGAATCGCCGGGCTGAAGGTGGCGATCGTCGGCGACATCGCCCACAGCCGCGTCGCCCGCTCCAACATCCACGGCCTGACGAAGATGGGGGCCCAGGTCTCTGTGTCCGGTCCGGCCACGATGATCCCCCGCGGCATCGAGAAGATGGGGGTCGTCGTCCATATGAGCATCGAGGAGGCGATCCGGGATGCGGACATCATCATGATGCTCCGTATCCAGACGGAGCGGGAAACGCAGAACATCTTTCCTTCGCTGCGGGAATACGCACAGTATTTCTCCCTCAACCGCAAGAACATCGGCCTCGCCCGGAAGGACGTTCTCATCATGCATCCGGGACCGATCAACCGCGGGGTGGAGATCTCTTCGGATCTCGCCGACGGCCCCCATTCGATCATCCTCGACCAGGTCACGAACGGCGTGGCCGTCCGGATGGCCCTTCTCTACCTGCTGACGGGAGGAACCTCATGACTCTCTTACTGAAAGACGGCAGGGTGGTGGACCCCTCCCGGAAAGCGGACGGAACGGGGGACCTGCTGATCGAAAATGGGAAAATCGCCGGAAGCGGCGGGGAGCTGCGCCAGACCGGCAAGGGCAGAGAGAAAAAGGTTCCTCACGGCATGGAGGTCCTCGATCTCCGCGGCAAGATCGTCGTCCCCGGCCTGATCGACATGCACACCCACCTGCGGGAGCCCGGCTTCGAGTACCGAGAGACGATCGCCTCCGGTAGCGAGGCGGCCGTGGCGGGCGGTTTCACCTCTATCGCCTGCATGCCCAACACGAACCCCGTGAACGACAACCGGTCCGTCACCGAATTCATCCGGAGAAAGGCGGCGGAATGCGGCCTGGCAAACGTCTATCCGATCGCGGCAATCAGCCTGAAGTCGGAGGGCGCGTTTCTTAGTGAATTTTGGGACCTGAAGGACGCCGGCGCCATCGGTTTTTCCGATGACGGCAGATCGGTCATGAACGCCGCCCTGATGCGCCGGGCGCTCGAATACGCATCCTCGCTGGACATGCCGGTTATCGCGCACTGCGAGGACCGGAACCTCTCCGCGGGCGGGATGATGCACGAGGGCTTCGTCTCCACCGAAATCGGCCTCCCGGGCATCCCCGCGATCGCGGAAGAGGTCATGGTCGCCCGCGATATCCTCCTTGCCGAATACACCGGGGCGCATCTGCATATTGCCCACGTCAGCACCGCCGGTGCAGTCCGCCTGATCCGCGAGGCCAAAGCCCGTGGAGTCCGCGTCACCGCAGAGACGGCGCCCCATTACTTCACACTTACCGATGAGGCCGTTCGCACGTTCGATACCGCCACGAAGGTCTATCCCCCGCTGCGCGGCCTTGAGGATCGCGACGCCGTCCGGGAAGGGCTCCGCGACGGCACGATCGATGTGATCGCAAGCGACCACGCGCCTCATGCCCGGACCGACAAGGAGGTTGAATTCGACTACGCGACAAGCGGCATCACGGGTTTGGAAACCTCACTGGCCCTCTCGCTTGGCCTGGTTGAAGAGGGTCTGCTCACGCTTCCGGAACTGATCGAAAAGATGACCGTCAACGCCGCCCGGATCCTCCGCATCCCGAAGGGGACCCTCGCCGACGGCGCCGACGCCGATGTCACGATCATCGACCCGCAGAGGGAATGGACCGTCGATCGCGCACTTTTCCGCTCCCGGGGAAAGAACACCCCCTTTCACAACTGGACCCTGAAGGGAAAGGCGGTCCTGACGATCGTCGGCGGCGAGATTCGCTGTCGCGACTGCTGACATGATCCCTTCAAGGACAGCGCTGCGGACGGAGGCCATTGTTCTGCGGGCGATCGACTACGGCGAATCGGACCGGATCGTGACCTTCTGCACCGCGGATTTCGGGAAAATCCGCGGAATCGCCAAAGGGGCAAGGCGAAGCCGGAAACGTTTTGCAAACGCGTTCGAACCCTTTTGCCGCTCCCGGATTCTCTTTTCGCGGAGAAGTCCGGACAGCCTGGCCCTGATCGAAGCGTGCGATGTTCTCTCGCATTTTCCCGGCATCCGCTCCGATTTGGAAAAAACACTGGCCGCCTCCTGCCTGATCGATCTCACCGATCAGTTCACGCCGGAAGACAAGAAGAGCGAGGCTTCATTTTCCCTTCTGCTCGATTTTCTCCGACTGTTGGAGAAAACCGCCTTAACGGAGGCGCTACTCCGTTTTTTCGAAATCCGCCTCCTCCGGATCTCCGGGTACGACCCGGTTCTGGACCGCTGCATTTCCTGCAAGACGCCGATCGGAAAAGAGGCGACTTACCGTTTCGACGCCGCCAAAGGCGGACTGACCTGCAACGTCTGCGCGCCGGCCAGCCGGGACGCCATCCCCATATCCCTCGGGACGATCCGGACGCTGCTCTTGGGACGCGAGATGGAGATCGACCGTCTGGGCCGCCTGCTCCTCTCGGATCAATCCGCCGATGAAAGCCGCCGCCTCCTCGCCCACTTCATCCGCCACCTCCTCGGACGGGAGCTGAAATCGGTTCACGTCCTGAATGATATCCGCCGTCTGGGAATCTGAACGGCCGCGAATTCGTATTGACATGCGCCGGGTGGCGTGTTAAGAACCTGCCCGTAAAAACAGTCATGATATCAAGAAATAACGTGTTTTGACCTACAGGAGGAGATGTGACCTTTCAGGAATTGATCTTCGCCCTCGAGCGGTACTGGGCGGGCCAGGGGTGCGTGATCCAGCAACCCTACGACGTCGAGAAGGGGGCGGGCACCTTCAACCCGGCCACCTTTCTGCGGGCCCTGGGACCGGAACCCTGGAACGTGGCCTATGTGGAACCCTCCCGCAGACCCACGGACGGACGCTACGGTGAAAACCCGAACCGGCTTCAGCACTATTATCAATATCAAGTGATCATGAAACCGTCGCCTCTCAACATCCAGCAGCTCTACCTCGACTCGCTGAAGAGCTTCGGCATCGACCCGCTGGACCACGACATCCGTTTCGTGGAGGATGACTGGGAATCGCCCACCGTCGGCGCCTGGGGTCTCGGCTGGGAGGTGTGGCTCGACGGGATGGAGATCTCCCAGTTCACCTACTTCCAGCAGGTCGGCGGCTTCGATTGCCGCCCCGTCTGCGCGGAGCTGACCTACGGCACCGAACGGATTGCGATGTACATCCAGGGAATCGACAACGTCTATGACCTCGAATGGACAAAGGGGATCAAATACGGCGACGTCCACCACCAGAGCGAGGTGGAGTGGTCCGTTTACAATTTCGAGACCGCCGATATTCCCCAACTCCGCCAACGCTTTGACATGTACGAGGCCGAAGGGATGCGGGCGGCACAAAAGGAATTAGTACTGCCTACTTACGACTATTGTCTCAAGTGTTCCCACACCTTCAACCTGCTGAATGCCCGCGGGGCGATCAGCGTGGCCGAGCGGACGAGCTATATCGGCCGCGTCCGGAACCTCGCCCGTTTGAGCGCCGAGGGTTACCTCCGACAGCGGGAGGCGATGGGCTACCCGCTAAAACACAGTGCTGAGTGCGAAGGGCTGAGTGCGAAGGGCTGAGTGCGAAGCAGGAAGCTTTACCAAGCACTCAGTGTTGTTTTTTAAGGAGAATTTTGATGGGCAAGGAACTGCTCTTGGAAATCGGAACGGAGGAGATCCCGGCGGCCTTTCTGCCAAAGGCGCTCAGGGATTTGGAGGAGATCGCCCGCGGAGAACTGGCGGCAAACCGGATCCGTCACGGGGAGATCCGGACGATGGGGACGCCCCGCCGGCTCTTCCTGACGGCAGACGGCCTGGCCGAACGGCAGGAGGACCAGATGATCGAAAAGCTGGGCCCGGCCGCGAGGGGCGCCTTCGACGAGCAGGGAAATCCTTCCCGCGCCGCCGTCGGTTTCGCCAAAGGGCAGAACCTCGGCGTCGCCGAACTGGGGCGGGTGACAACGGAGAAGGGGGAGTACCTCTGCGCCCGGAAGAAGATCATCGGCGAGGCGACGGAGGGCCTCCTCCCGGCAATCCTGACGAAGGTCATTACCGACATCCCCTTCCGAAAATCGATGCGCTGGTCCGACCAGGAGTTCCGCTTTGCAAGACCGATCCACTGGATCCTCGCCCTTTTCGACGGCCGGATCGTCCCGTTCCGGATCGCAAATGTCGAAAGCGGCAACACGAGCCGCGGTCACCGGTTCATGAGCCCGGACGCATTCCTGGTCGCGAATCTGGAGGGATACCTCGCCGGGACGCGCGACCGTTTCGTGATCGTCGATCCGAGAGAACGAAAGGAAATCATCCGCGAGGAGACAAGGAAGGCGGCGGCGACCGTCGGCGGCAACGTCCTCCCGTCCGCGGAGCTCCTCGAAACGGTGACCTTTCTCACCGAGTATCCGACGGTCGTCTGCGGGAATTTCGACCGGGAATACCTGAAACTTCCCCAGGAGGTCCTCATCACCACGATGATCTCCCACCAGAAATATTTTCCGGTGGTGGATGAAAAAGGCGCGCTGCTCCCCCACTTCATCACGATCAACAACACGCTGGCCCGCGATCCGGCGGTTGTGAAGCGCGGAAACGAGAAGGTGATCCGCGCCCGCCTCTCCGATGCGCGGTTCTTCTTCGAGGCGGACCGGAAGATCCCCCTCGAACGGCGCGTGGCGGATCTCAAGAAGGTCGTCTTCCATACCCTTCTCGGGACATCTTATGAAAAGGTCATGCGCTTTCGACAGCTCGCCGCCTGGCTCGCCGGCCGGATCGATCCGACCCTCGCGGGCCGGGTGGATCGCGCCGCGCTCTTGGCGAAGGCGGATCTGGACACGCAGATGGTGGGCGAATTCGCCGAACTGCAGGGGATCATGGGGCGCGAATACGCGCTGCTGGACGGCGAGGATCCCGTTGTGGCGAAGGCCATTTAT
>Ga0100389_1001034_pt1 | contig 21974 bp, 18 predicted proteins | sample CryGeymeta201513_FD_81537 | JGI IMG/M metagenome (GOLD analysis project Ga0100389, IMG submission 81537) | Groundwater microbial communities from Crystal Geyser aquifers in Utah, USA - Crystal Geyser metaG 2015-13 | ecosystem: Environmental > Aquatic > Deep subsurface > Groundwater | place: USA... | reverse complement strand
TATTCAATATTTAGATTCATTGAGCTAACTGGATAACTTGTAACTAGTAACTAGGAAAATAGTAAGTTAGGAACTATTCTATATAACAGTTGTCAACTGTAGGGGCATGGTAGTAGGTATTAAATAGTAGGTAGTAGGTATTAGGCGGGAGGGATCGGGTATTAGGTAGTAGGCGGAGAACCGAACAAAAAACACACCTCGTAGGTGTGAGAAAAAGGGGGTATAAAAGAGTCAGCGCCCCGTCACATATTGTGTCGAGGCGCTTGGCATAGTCGCATATGGAGCAGTCAGCGCGTATTTGCGTATTCGCGTAACTAGCGTAGTGGCTGTCTTTGCGTATTCGCATATTGGTGCATAATTAGCTGTCCATGCGTATTTTCTTCGTATTGAAGAAAGGGGGTGGGAAACTGTTGCCAGCTTCCCAAAGTAGTAGGGGGAGCCCGGTGGGCAGTTGCTTGTGTTTGAAGTGGGGTCTCGTGTAAAGGTCCATGATCGAACTAAGCAGACTACCTATCTTTGGGCTCACCGATAAACGTTGAGGACAGGTAAACTGTTGTCGCTTACTAGATCTAGTTTTTTCGCATCTCCCTGTCGGGGCTGCAACAAAAGATGTATACATTGGCTCCCGCCAGCAGTTGATTTTCACAGGTAAGTGCTCCAAAGGACTGTGACTCACAACATACGTGGCTTCCATTGTTCTCTATCGTTAGCTGACCACAACATTCGGCGCGCGCTAATTGGTGCACGACGATCAGCACCTGCCCTATTCACCTGTCCTCAACAAACTGGTTGGCAAAGGTCAATAGCAAAAGAATACACTTTTATATCGTTTACGTCAAGAGTTTTGACCCCCTGTAAACGCGAAAGCGGATGTGTCATACTGCGTTTCTCACATGAGAACGCGACACATCCGCTTGGAAATCGGGAGAAAATACACAGGTTGACCCTTTACACCTCCTCTCCCGATGAAATCAGGAGGTGGCGGCAAAGACCTGTGAGGGGGGGGGACTGCTGCAGCGCTTTTAGATAGTTGCCCGTTGGGGCGCCTATTTATTACACACATTTTAGAAGTCCCTGACAGGGGAAACTGCACAACTCACATTTCCGCTCGAAACTCCCTATTCAGGGCGGAAACTTATACGCGTGAGCATGCACATGGGTGGGGTGAGCCCCAGGGCGGTTAGTATCTACGTTGATGCTTGTTGTCGGCATGGAAGCCAACGCATCTTTCCGTAAACTTTCACCGCCCCAATGGGGGGACTCACCTTTCTGTTCCCCGGGCGGTGGCTCCATGATTCAATGTTTATGATGACCCAAAGGGTAATCGAACCAGGGAAGACCACCGACCGGGTGTAGGGCGACCAAGAGTCATCGCGCGGACACACCTTCCCTGATAGGGTGTGGGCAGAACTCTTTGGTCGAAATGAGGTGCGGGGCAGTCCGCAAGGTCAGAAGCCAGACAATCATGCCACGGCGGTGGACGTTGGGCTGCAAAGTGAGCCCAACGTGCCCTGTCCTGTGCAGGGTTGGATGCCTCCCTGTGGGCACACACCTGTCCTGACTTCTCTGCGGGGATGTTCTGCGCGTCGACTCCGACATAATTCATTGGGATTTATTGTGCCCTCAGATTATGTAGTCACGCGGTGTCCCATAGCGCGTCGGGAGATTCCCGACCGGTATGTCCTGTCCCCGGTAGCGCGGATACGGATATCGCGCTCGTCGGCATCCCCGTCATACATCGCGGGGTCTGTCGGCAAGCCGGTTCCTGTCGCCCGACCTCAAACTCAAAAAACGAAGAATTAATGAACGTGCGTAGAGTATAGTATATACTCACGCATTTGTCAAGGGTTTTGGACGTTATTTTCGCCAACCAACGTTTTCAACTGGTTTATACACGCATTGTCTGGGGTTATTTTTGTTTTGATATTCACCTCGTGATACGTTCCATTTTGTGGAATAAGGAGTCGCACGGGCACATCGCCGGGGAAACCAGTGATGCATGTTTTAATCTGTGTTAAGAGCTCTCTGCGTGCATTATGAGGGAGTGTGAGCACGACAACAGGGTCTTTTTTTACTATTTTTGGCGCATTGTTACCTGATGTATGGTCGCCGTTGCCACTTCGATATCCATTTCCATTCCCGTAACCGTTCCCATGTCCACCCCCATTCCCATTATTACGCACAAAATCCGGTAGTTCATCATCTATCCCATACACCGCAGAAACTATCAGCTTTATCGATCCATCCTTCATATTCACCCGCCCATCCAGCACAAGTGGCGCATTACTTTCTAGAAGTGATGCATACTTTTCTAACACCGATGGGAAGACAACCGCTTCCAGTGATCCGCTCAAATCTTCAAACTGCATAAACGCCATCTTTTGGTTACTTTTTGTGGTGATCGCTTTTGTCTGCGCCGCAATCCCTGCAACACGGACATACGTTTCTGCTTTTTCTGATGATAACGACCCAAGCGGCGTCACATTATGTGGCATTTTTGTTACATACCCTTTGAGCGGGTGTTCCGATACGTAGATCCCCAAAAACTCCTTTTCCCATGCAAGGCGTATTTTTTTTGATGCAGGGGAGGCATCGGGCAGGTCTAGCGTGCCGACATCAATGGTGACGACACTGCCAAACAGGTCGCCTTGTGCCGTTGATTTTTCTTTATTCGCTTGTTGCGAATACTTGACAATCGTATCGATCCCGCCGAGAATTTTATTCGTTTCCGCAAAGGTTTGCAGCGCGCCAGATTTTGCCAAACTCTCGACAACCTTTTTATTGATAACTTGTCCGCCGATGCGGGTCAGAAAATCTTCGAGCGAGGTAAAGACGCCATGGGCAGTGCGTTCGTCCACAATAAGCGCTGCTGCCTTTTCTCCTACATTTTTTATCGCACCGAGTCCAAAGCGGATAACTCGTTTTGGTGTATCGCTCGGTATATTTTCAACCCGTTCGACGTGCATCTCACTCTCGTTCGATGCGTGCTCAGGGTTGAGTTTGGAGTCTACGACTCCAAACTCAACAAAACTTTGGTTAATATCAGGAGGCATAACCGTCATCCCCATGCGTTCACATTCTGCAATCGCTACCGCAACTTTATCCAAGTTTTTATGTTCGCTGGTCAGCAGAGCCGCCATAAATTGGTGCGGAAAGTTAGCTTTTAAATACGCGGTTTGGTAGGAGATAAATGCATAGCATGCCGCATGCGCGCGGTTAAACCCGTAGCGTGCAAATGGTTCGATAAAATCCCATACTCGCGCAGCTGCATCTCTGTCGATCGCTTGGGTGTGCATCGCGCCGGAGATAAACTTTTCTTTCTGCTCATCGAGCATTTTTTTAATTTTTTTACCCACCGCTTTGCGTAAAATATCTGCTTCGCCATAGGTAAAACCGGCAAATAACCGTGCAATTTCTAACACCTGATCTTGCGTAACTATTACGCCATAGGTGCTTTTGAGTATCGGTTCCAGCGACGGGTGTAGATACGTAATTTTTTTCCGTGCGTGTTTGCCTTCGATAAAATCGGGGATACTATCCATCGGTCCCGGGCGATAGAGCGCAACCATAGAGATGATATCTTCTATCTCTGTTGGTTTGAGTTCGCGCAGATATCGTTGCATGCCTGCGGATTCTAGCTGAAATACACCAACTGTCTCTGCGCGCGCGAGCATCTGGAATGTTTTTTTGTCATCAAGGGGGATTGTTTGGATATCTATATCTTTATTATCAATCTTTCGGATAATGCGCAGGGCATTTTGCATGATGGTAAGGTTTGCTAAACCTAATATATCCATTTTGAGTAAACCAATCGCTTCGACCATTTTCATGTCAAACTGCGTGGTGACACCCTCGCCATCACCTGCCTGCCCCGATCCTGTCGAATGGGTCAAACGGGTTGAATGTGTGGTGGATTTTTGCAGTGGCACATATTCGACCAACGGCTCTTTGGAGATAACCACCCCTGCAGCGTGCGTTGATGCATGGCGCACCACCCCTTCTAGCTTTTGTGCAAACGTAAGCACCTTTTGCGCATCAGGGTCACTTTCATACAACGCTTTGAGATCAGCAACCGATGTCAGTGCTTCTTTAAGGTCGACATTTACCGGTATCAATTTGGCGATCTGATCGCCCAAAGAATAGGGAAGCGCCAATGACCGCGTGACATCGCGCACGGATAACCGTGCTTTCATTACCCCAAACGTGATAATCTGTGCCACATGGTCGTCACCGTAACGCTGTTTAATATAGTCAATGACCTCACCTCTGCGGTCGTCGCCAAAATCAAGGTCGATATCGGGCATGGATATTCTATCGGGGTTCAAAAATCGCTCAAAGATAAGGTTGTATGCCAGTGGGTCGAGTGCGGTAATCTCCAAAACATAGGCGACAATAGACCCTGCCGCCGACCCGCGCCCCGGTCCCACGCCGATACCTGCATTTTTTGCCCAGCGCACAATGTCGGAGACGATCAAGAAATAATCGCCAAAGCCCGTTTTTTCTATAACCGATAGCTCGTAATCCAGACGTTTTTGGGCTTGTTCCATCATTTCTGGCGCGTAGAACTTTTTGAGACCTTCCTTAGTCAGTTTGTGTAAATACGCTGTGGTATCAGTTTCGCCCGCAGGGAGCGGAAATTCGGGGAGAATACTTGTGCCAAACTCAAAATCGATCTGCGTTTTTTCTGCTATTTTGAGTGTCTCCTCGATACTCGCTTCTTGGTTTGGTAGCGCCTGCAAAATCTCCTCTGGCGTCATCATATACACGGACGCGCCTTTTAAACTCATGCGTTCTGCGTCGTCTACATCTTTGCCGGTGTTTATCGAAAGCAACACTTCGTGCGTCTCCTCGTCTTCTTTATTCAAATAGTGGATATCGTTGGTCACCGCAACGGGTCGCCCGATCCGTTTGGCGACTTGGTGTGCAACAGAGTTTGCTTTTAATTGATCTGCCATCTGGTGGGGTTGGATCTCAATATAATAGTTATCTTTGCCGACAATCCCCATATATTCTTTGGCGACAGCGAGCGCTTTATCAGTGTCCCCATCGCGCGCAGCTCTGCCAAACTCGGAGGCAAGACACCCAGACAAGATGATGAGCCCATCCGCATTTTTTTTGAGTAGTTCTTTGTCGACACGTGGTTTGTAATAAAACCCCTGCAAGTTAGCGATAGTTACTAGTTTTATGAGATTTTTATATCCCTGCATATTTTTTGCAAGCACGGTCAAATGATACGGTTTTCTGTCCGTATTCGCTTCTCTATCGGTGAGAGCGCGTGGTGCAACATAGAGTTCGCACCCAATGATCGGTTTAATACCTGCTTCTTTACATGCTTTGTAAAACTCAATGGCGCCATATAAACTCCCATGGTCAGTCAACGCGAGCGCTGGTGACCCCACCTCCTGCGCTTTCATCACCAATTCAGGGATCTTGGCTAATCCGTCGAGGAGTGAGTAATGGGAATGGGTGTGGAGATGAACAATATGCATATAATGCGAATAAATACGTATCCTGACGAATAGATGCGAATAAAAGCGTTGACTTTTTATCAATACAATGCTACATTAGACACTACTTTAAAAGTAGTATAAAATCAAACTATATAATAATAATTAATCAATTAAGTTTCGAATTTCGAGTTTAGAGTTTAGAATTTCCAACCGGAGGTCGACGTGGCACATACAAAAGCAAAGGGAAGCACAAAATTAGGTCGCGATAGTCAGAGTAAACGCTTAGGGATTAAGCGTTTTGGTGGTGAACTAGTAAGTGTGGGGCAAGTGCTTATCCGCCAACGGGGGAGCAAATGGTATGCAGGCAAGGGTGTTGCCCGTGGTGGGGACGATACAGTTTTTGCCATGCAAAGCGGTGCGGTGAGTTTTACTCGCAAAGCGGTGCGTAACTATAACGGTAAAAAAACCCAAAAAACATTTATACACGTTATTTCAGCTGATAATAAATAAGCGCCCGTTATCAAACAGGCTCTAGGCTCGGAGCGCTACGTAGTCCCGTCACTTGACAGGGTCCGCAGCTCCCCGGAGAGAACCGAAACAGGTTGGTAGTTGAGAAGTCCTCAAAAAGAGTGTGCCATGTGGAGTGGAATGTTGGTGAGATGGCGCTCTCCCGTTGACAGGGTTTATGAGGCATAGTAGGAAACGTGGAAACATCGAGATCACGGATAAGAATCCGTGGGCGTTTCGCGATCTTTGGGGAGCTGCTTTAGTTTGTCGGTGCGGTCGGAAAGGTGGTGTTGCTCAATGCGCAATGATTCACGATACGGTCCTGTCAGGTAAGAAACCTGTAAAAGACCCCACCGACGTTTTCAGATTCGATTACGATGCAAAGGAGATGATCTGTATGGCACAAAGGACGGCTTATCATGCATGCACAAATCTTCGGTGGGGACGCAGAAAGCGCCCTCCAGAAGATCCACAAACGCGTTTTGTGGAGCGGAGCGATGGGTTGTTCCAAGTTGTCAGAGAGATGTTTCGCGACGAGCCGAAATCCTCCGTAGCGGAGGTGACCTCGTGAGTAGTAATACCAAGAGGAAGGTCCGCAAAACAGTCAGGAAGAATCTCAAAGAAGGAGGAACGTGTATCGGGAAGAAATAGGAATGCGTCACCCTTAAAGCCCGATCTTGGAAAGCCGTTCCATCGGTAGAAGGAGTGCAGAATGCTCATATATATTGAGAAAAAATACATGCACCAGCCGAGGAAGTGAATGCGGGATATCCCGCATGCCTACAAGATCAATCATCACTTTCGAAAGAGACGAACATGGCGCAGAAAAGTAAAAAAGAACAGATAAAAGAAGATGTCGCATACTTTTGCCTTGGTGGATGCGGAACTCGCGTGAGCGGGAGAGGCACCATCTGTGGTATGCAAAGATGTAGCCAAAAGGTTGCAGCGCGTTTGCAAACGATGCAATCCCAAGCTGCATAGAGCTGGACACAAGCAAACTGCGCAGGTGTCCAGCGCTCCTGACCGTGGCTCTCACCGCGCCACGGTAGTTCCGTGACAGAATTTTCGTTAGCTACGAGATATCTGTTGCCCCCCGGTAAGCCCCATAAAGTTAACCCCTCACTTATGGGGCTTACCACTCATCATCTATACCTCATCATTAATGCCCATACTCTGCGCTCGCGAGTATGGGCATTCGTTTTTAGAGGAGAACAGTTTTTCGTATCTCTTGCGCAAAACACATTTCTTTGATACTATAACAAGGTATCTAATAGCTTAAGTCTTTGTATCCATCCATGATACTTAATACTTAATACATACTTCATCCCCATGAACCATCCCCTTATCTCTGCAATCGAAGAAAACTACAAAAAGAAAAATATCCCCGATCCAAAACCGGGTGATGTTGTCCGTGTGCATCAGATTATCAAAGAAGGTGATAAAGAGCGTGTGCAGGTGTTTGAGGGTGTGGTCATTAAACGACAACACGGCACCGAGCTCGGCGCCACATTTACGGTGCGTAAAATTGCGGTCGGTGGTATTGGTGTAGAACGCACCTATCAGCTCCATTCGCCCACGGTTGTCAAAGTCGAACGCGTTAAATCATCACATGTGCGCCGTGCGAAACTGCTCTACCTGCGCAATACCAAAAGTTCTCGTATTCGTCTCCATGGCGAAAAGGCAGATGCAGTAGTCTGGGAAGAACCAGAAGCAGAAAAAGAACTAGAAAAGATCAAAGAAGAACAAGAAAAAGAAGCAGACATAAAAGCGCAAGAAAAAGCTCACGAAGAAGAAGAATTAGAAAAGAAATTCCACGAAGCGCGCGGCGAAGCAGTTGTTGACAAACCATCTGAAAAAGAAAGTGACGATACAATAAAATCAGATGAAACTCCCGACAAAACCGACGGGAAATAAAGGGGAAGAACTCGCAACCGCATATCTTAAACAATGCGGGTATCGTATTGTTAAGCGTAACTGGCGCGTCACCGTCGGCGAGATAGATATACTCGCCCGAGATAGTCGTGCAGTTGTTATAGTAGAAGTTAAGACAAAAACGACACCCTCTTTTGGACATCCCGCAGAAATGGTAAACTATTATAAGCAACAAAAGTTGTTGCAACTTGCACGGTATTGTTCTACTTTGCATCCAGATACCGATATCCGCATCGATGTGGTCAGTGTGGATCTATCGGGCAGCGAGCCGAATATAGAACACTATATCAACGCCGTCACAACATAAGTTTAAAGTTAAAAGTATAAAATGAAAAACCAAAATAAAAAATCTAAAAGTTTCGAACGAGGTTTTATACTTTATACTTTATACTTTTAATTATTATGGTTACCACCCGTATTGCTCCATCACCAACAGGATTATTCCATATCGGCACCGCACGGACCGCACTCATTAACTATATATTTGCCAAACAAAATAATGGCGAATTCTTACTGCGTATGGAAGACACTGATGTAGCTCGTAATAAATCTGAATTTGAAGATGATATCAAAAGTGGTTTGGAATGGCTTGGACTTACGTGGGACGGCGACATTGTCTATCAAAAAAATCGCACCAAGCGGTATTTAGATGTAGTCGATGCATTAGTAAAAAAAGAAAAAGCATATACAAAAGACGGTGCTATTTGGTTTAAGATCCCGGAGGGGACAATTATTTTCCACGATCTCATTCGGGGAGAGGTAGTTTTTGACGGCGCAGATCTCAAAGACTTTGTCATCATGCGTTCCGATGGCTCACCGATATTTTATCTCTCTGGTGTTGTCGATGATCATGATAGCGATATTACCCATGTCATTCGTGGAGAAGAGCATCTGTCTAACACACCAAAACAGATTGTATTACTCCAAGCACTCGAGTGGGAACTACCAACCTATGCGCACGTTCCCCTCATTTTAAACGCCGACAGATCTAAAATGAGCAAACGTAAAGACCCCGTTTCTATTACACACGATTTTAAGAATAAAGGATACTTACCCGAAGCATTGATTAACTATCTTGCATTGTTGGGGTGGCACGAAAGTGAAACTCAAAAGCATGTCCCGAGTAATGCCGAGGGGTCAAAACTAAAAACTAAAAAATCTGAAACCGAAATATACAATCTCAATACGTTAATTAAAATCTATGATGTATCTAGAATGCAGCATGGTGGGGCGATATTCGATAGAGAAAAGTTAGAAAATATGAACCACCACTATATTCAAAAAATGGGTGATGATGAGTTACGCGAAAAACTTAATGCATATAAAGGGGATATCAAAAACGATGTATATAATAGATATGTCAGTATCACCAAACCTCGGCTTAACAAATTTTCCGATATTGCCAATGACACGAGTTGGCTCAATAATCCAGTAGACCACGATCCCGAATTGTTAGTTTTCAAAAAATCAACAAAAGATACAACCCTCAAAGCGCTCAATGCAATTCTTACTAACTTACCTAAAATCGTAACCTACGAGGTTACTAAAATTGTAGATATGTTGCAAGAAGTAGTGGAAGGTAACAACTTACAAAACGGAGATGTATTTTGGAGTGCGCGCGTGGCACTGTCAGGGTTAGAAAAATCACCTCCTCCCGCGGAGTTGATGTGGGTATTGGGGAGAGAGGAAACGATAATGCGAATAGAGCGTGCAATTAGTTTTCTTAATCCATAACGGTAAATTATTGAGTTAGGTTTTATACTTTATATTTTATACTTTTGGTTATTATGAAACATCGTATCGCAATCAATGGTTACTTTACCTCCCGTCCCTTTACGGGGTTTGGTGTGTATACGTGGGGATATTTAAAAGCGTTTACAAAAATTGCGGATAAAGAAAAATATGATCTCATCGTGCTGGTCCCCAAAAAGCCGGCGATCACACTTGGTGGTGCCGTGCGGTTTGTCGAGTGTCCATTGGCAAACGATACACCCATTAATAAAATTCTCTGGGAACAACGCGCCATCCCTGCTGCGTGCAAAAAATACGATGTTGACCTGTTGCATAGTATGTATCCGGCAACGGTCATTTTTGATAAAGGTATCCCACAGTTAACAAGTATCCACGATGCGACACCATGGCATTTTGCAGAACACAGTCAGGGTCTCGCCGTTAAACTGCTTCATCGCTATAGCGTGTGGAGTAATAAAAAAGCGGATCGCGTGGTATCGGTATCTAACTACGGAAAATACGATGTCGAGCAAATTTTTGGTATCCCCAAAGGTAAGATAGATGTAGTCTATAACGGTGTTGATAACCGCTATCGTGAGCACTGCACACAGGCGGGAAAAGAGAGAATCCGTGCAAAATATAACCTGCCAGAAAAATACATATTCTATATCGGCGGGTTCGAAGTGCACAAAAATGTGCGACGGTTGTTCCAATCGTTTGCGCGTGCATCATCGGAGATTAAGCATGATTTGGTCATAGCGGGCGGCGTATTTTCCAAAGCGCGCCCCGCGGTGTATAAAGATTATTTTGATCTTCCTAAACTTATCGCAAACTATAAACTGGAAAAGAGGGTCCATATGATCGGCGTGGTGCCAGAAGAAGATCTCCCCGCACTCTATCAAGCATCATCGCTGTATATTATGCCATCGCTTGCAGAAGGGTTTAATTTACCGTTAGTCCAAGCGTTTGCATGCAAAGTCCCAACCATCTCTGCAAATACGCCGGCAACAGGAGAGATCGCGGGGCACGCATCGTATCTTGTCGATGCAACAAATATAGAGGCGATGGCAGCAGCCATCGTGCGGTTGTTACATGATAAAAAACGCCAAAATGAACTTATTACAGAAGGTATTGTCCGTCAAAAACAGTTTACATGGGAAAACGCCGCTGAACGGATGTTGGCACTCTACGATTCTTTGCTTAATCGCTAAAGGCTTTTTAAGCACTTTAAACACTATAGCACTCAAGCACTTCTTGAAGCACTTCTTCTACTTTTTCTTTTTCGAAAAAATATAGATATACAGAATCGGCAAGATACCGACTGTATTGAGGATGAGGAGCGCGACAAACCACGCTGTGTCCTCGTTTCGCCCTGCTTTCCAGAGCGCGTAACCCCGCCACGCCAAATCCCAAATAATGAGAATCGCGAGCGTGACACCAAACAAGTTACCCGAAATAAACGGGAACGCTGGTGTATTGATAAATTCCCTATATATCATAGAGACTCCTTTGAATATAATAATACTCTTTTAGAGTGAGAATGCAACACCTGTTTGGTTTTCCCACGGGTTTGTATCCGCTTAAACTATTAAACCTTTACACTCTTAAACTTTTTCAAGTCGTTTACGACTTGAAGTGCATGTTCTACTGGCTTCACATTATTATAGATTTTAGCAATTTTACCGGCAGGATCAATCAAAATGATGTCCTTAAGGTGCCTTCATATTCCCGTCCCATAAACTTTTTCAACTGCCATCTTGCGTCCAAAATATATTCTAAGAACCCATCGCAAAAGTCCATTAGGAGAGAAACGGGAGAGATTATTGGCGAGAAGTATAAACGTATGAGGAGGCGTAACTAAGTTACGCTGACAAATAATTTTTATTTTGTAGCCATAATATCTCCCGGTGCAACTACCAATTGACTTTTGTAGTGGGTTCAATATACTATTATAGCATGGAAGATACTCCAACAAACAAGAACGAAGCCCAAACGCGTGCGGAAAAGTTAGACGCTCTTGTTAGAGCGGGCGTTAACCCGTTTGCATCAAAAACCCGTAGACAAGTGCCGATTACCGATGTAAAAGATAAAACAGGCAACCAATTTTGGATTGCAGGGCGCATTGCTTCTATTCGTAGCCACGGCAAGTCCACTTTTATCGATCTTAAAGACGAATCGGAGACAATCCAGTGTTACTTTAAATTCGATGATTTAGGGAAAAAAAATTACGATATGCTCAAATTGTTCGATAACGGCGATTTTATAGAGGTTCATGGCGAGGTGTTTGTTACTAAAATGGGCGAACAAACCATCCACGTCGACGACTTCGCCCTTCTGACCAAATCACTGTTACCGCTACCCGATGTGTGGTCTGGGCTCAAAGATACAGAACTGCGCTTCCGCAAGCGATTTGTTGACCTCAACTTAAACCCCGATGTCAAAAATAATCTCAAAAAGCGGGCACATATAATTAAAGAATTGCGCAGTTTTATGGATACACACGGCTTTATCGAGGTCGAAACTCCCATTTTGCAGCCCACCCCCGGCGGCGCCGCAGCCAAGCCATTTATTACTCATTACAATATCTTAGACAGTGACTTTTATCTACGCGTTGCGCCGGAACTTTACTTAAAACGTCTCATTGTGGGTGGGTTCGAAAAGATCTACGAGATCGGCAAATCATTTAGAAACGAGGGCGTGTCCCATATGCACAACCCAGAATTTACCATCTTTGAGTTTTATTGGGCATATCAAGACTATAACGGTTTGATGGATTTTACGGAAACGATGCTCGGCGACATTATCACAAAAGTTAACGGGTCGCTTAAGGTTATGTATCAAGGTAAAGAGATCGATTTTACCCCGCCGTATCCAAGAATATCATTCGCCGATCTTATTAAAAAAGATTGTGACATAGATATTACCGTCCACACCGAATTTGACGACTTAAAAAAAGAGGTCGAAAAAGCGGGTATAAAACTCGATAATATGAAAGAAATAACGGTGTGGGCAAAGTTGGTAGATGAGTTATACAAAAAGGTATCACGACCAAATATTGTCAACCCGATTTTTGTGACCGACCACCCGACAGAGCTGGTTCCGCTTGCTAAAGCCAAAGAAGGTGACCCAACAAGAGTGCAAAAGTTACAACCGGTCTGCGCGGGGGGGATAGAGCTGGTTAACGCGTATACCGAATTAAACGACCCCATCGATCAAGAAAATCGGTTCAAAGAGCAGGTTGCAATGAGTAAAAAAGGGTATGATGAAAGTCAGCAGTTAGATTTGAACTACATAGAAGCGCTTAAATACGGTATGCCACCCACGGCGGGCTGGGGTATGGGTATCGACCGCCTAGTAATGCTCCTCACCGACCAATGGTCTATTAAAGAAGTCATCGCGTTTCCCACACTCAAGCCGGAAAAGTAAATTTGCTGTCCACCAAACCCTGACCTCGTAGGTCAGGGTTTGAGGCTATCAGATGTATAATGCTGATAAACTGTCGGTTGGTAGACTATAAAAATGGCGCCCCGACGGGATTCCGTCGGGGCAGACTTTGGTATGACCATCGGGGGTCAAAGTTAAGGATTCAGGAAACGTGATGAGATTCGTCGCCCTCGGCGCATCCTTCGCATTCTGGAGGCGAAACTGCTTCAGAGGTAGAATCGGTTGCATCGGTAGGGGGAGTATCCTCGCGATCTTTGCGGAAGATATACAACATATGCCGGTGCAAAATACCATTATTCCAAGGTTTCCAGCAATCCTTTTCATTACTGGCGTAACCGGACACTGATGACTGATACAGATTCCATGTGGGGTTCTCTACCAAGAATCTGCGCACCATGGCTGGGATAAATCCACAATCGGGCTGTCCTGTGGGGATAAACCCAATGGTGCACCCAGCATTATGTTTTTCGTATTGCCGGTTGACGAAAAGTATCGCTCCGTTCGAGTCTTCGTGACACGGCGAGTTTGTGCCTACACACAACTGCGCGAGGGATGCAGGGATCCTATAATTCGCGGTGAGAATCTTAACCCCATTTTCGTTTAGATTTGCCGAGTTCGCTTGACAAAACCGTAACCATGTCGGGTCTGCTAGGGGATCGACCTTGCTAAGCAGGTAGTGTAGCTTGTCAAGGGTGACCATCTCGGGAGAGATATTCATGTACCGATATCCTTGAGATGTTGTCTTAAAGGTAGATGGGGTCTGCCGACTTGCCTGTCTGAACGAAGTTATGGTGTAGAGACTCTCAAAATCCAACATAATGGAAAATTGTGTGTCCCCAAGTGCTTTGCATGTGCACAGTAAGGTGATATCGCTTATTCCGTTGAACCTGACATCGTGGATGATGAATATGTTGTCTCGTTGTAGTTCTTCAGCTGTCAACGGAATGACTTCAGAAAAGATTATCTCGATCAACTTTTCCACCCACGCTGCTGTCAAGATTGCGTAAAGAAGGCATATCGCCCCCATCGTCCAGTTGGCAGTGAATACAGGAAATTTGAGTTCAGCGATAAAAATGAGATAGACACCGCTAACAAAACAGAGTTCAGCCAGAATCATCACCATCATGAGCCACGGGAAGCACAAGCACTGCCGTGCCTTACAATGGTCGGTAAAACTGTTCGAAATGCGATTACGTCTCATGTTTGTTCTCCTTAAGATACCAAGTTTTAAATGTGCCGATACTCTAGCACGAATAGTATAGTATATTTTCTACCGGGAGTTAATATAAACAATACCTTACTGTCCACACCACCAAACCCTGACCTCGTAGGTCAGGGTTTGGTGGTTCCAGATGTATAATGACGATAAATTGTCGGTTAGGAGTCAACAAATAAACCGCCCTGTCGGATGACAGGGCAAACTGGTTGTGAGACCAAAGGGTCTCGGAAGGTTAGTGGTCGCATGTTCCCTCGCAACAGGGATCTTCTGTTGGTGGAGATTCTACTGCTGGAGCTTTTTGAGGACACTCTTTCACAATTGCCATAATCAACGCAGCGAGCGACATACCTCCCGTACAGATTGCGAGTATTGATCCGGTAGTACTTCTACCGGACCCGATCATGATGAGCGTAGTTACGACTAACGCCGCCACAGCGATTATGAGGTATCCAACCCACGTTAAGCCACTGATGCTAGTAGCAACTACTACAGAGTATTGGTACGTAAGGAACACCACGTCAACGATAACCGATCCAAGAGGCGACAAGTATTCGTTTTCTCCATGGTAGTCTTGGGAACGTCTGTCGGACATCTCGCTAAGTGTTGCAGACGCCAGACCAAGGCAGATAATACCGGAGAGTTTTGCAACCCACCATTGCAGATCTGTGCATACCCACAAAATACCGATGTAGCACCCAAGAAGACAGAGGCTGCTCAGCGTGCAATAGAAAGTCTCTTCTGGCGTTTGTGAAATACTCCCTTTCATGGTGTTATTGACTGCACCATCAAGAATCCGTTCGGTTCGATGTTGCGGAGTAACTTCTACCATTTTTGGCATATCCGTCACCAACTTTTTTCCATTTAGAGTTCATACCCTGCTACGATGCGGAATATCTAGAGCATATACTACCAGAATATATAATTGAGAGCAAGGGGTTAGCGCGATTTGTGCCGATTTTTAATGCGATGAAGTAAAAATCCAATTAAACTTCCTATGACGACTGCGCCAAAACCGATGAGAATGGGAAACGAATATGATGGCTTATTGTCGTTTGTTGGTTGTGGAGTTGCAGTTGGTGACGTCGGCACCTCTTTGACCGGTTCAACGGGTTTTGGTTTTGCAATAAAGGTAAATTTGACCGATGCGATCTGCATATCACCAACTTTTATAACCGCCGTGCGTTCTCCCGTCTCGTTTGATGTTATATATATCCACCACTCACTACCCACAAGAACGATTTTTTTAACGGTTGTTTGTCCGCCGGACAGAAATATATCCGGCTGCCGATCCGTCACTTGTTTGCCGTTGACATCAGTGAGGGTAATAACAAGAATATATTCTGCACTATCATCGGCGATCGTATCCTTCCCGTCGACCCGCACGCCTGATTTTGTCACATCAATCGCCGGAGGTGGCGAGGGAGGATCTGCTTTTTTTACAGTTTTTTGGGGTATACTTACAGGTGTATCATCCTGCACGATAGCAACCGATTCTTGCGCCTGGGCTACTTGGGGCGGTGCGGTAGTCGGCGTATCAGAACAATCACCAACTTGTATATACTGCGGATCGGTGCGGAACTCGACAGAAGCGCTACACAGCGCATTGGTCGAACTGCCCGACCCCTTCCAAAACGCGGCGGTCGACCCAAATGTATAGGCATACAGATCGGCATCACCGGTGACAGCAGTTATCTCATCTATTATGCCACTCCCACTTGCCGACCCACCACTTTGTCTATCGAGCACGATCGCATTAAAACTAATGGGAAAATCGATTCTCCCATCACCTCCCCAACTGGTTATCGCCGTATCGGTCCCGATAGAGAACTGGACATATTGCCACTCGGACGACACATTGCCGATATCGGTCTGGAACGTTTCGCCGTTAGTGTCTTTAAAACGAAACTTCCAGATGTTTTTTGTGTCATCACCCTTTAACCACGCAGCGAGCGCAGTGGGTGTGCCATCGATGGCGATCGATTTTTCTGCGACCGCATACGCGCTATCGCCAGAAAAAGAATACGCTAATTTCATCCCCGATCCCGTGTGTCCCGTTTCGGTGCTTAAAGTCGTTGTTCCGTTACTCGTGGCTTCGGTGCTCCAGCCATCTGTTGCATCGAGTGAATCGATAACTTTTTTAGTAAGCGGGAAGATGCGCGTCCCTGTGCCTTTTCCTGCGATCGAGTCAACGACACTTTTAACTTTATCGTATGATGATTTATGCGAAAATCCACTATTCATCAACCCGTAACTATCACCGCCCTCATCGTAGAGATGATACAAAAATGTTTTTTCGACCGACCCCGAACTGCGCAGCATAATGAGCGTGCGTGCCAGCCAGTTTGCTTGGTCGGCTTCTCCCACGCTGCCCGATTGGTATCCCAGCTCGGTAATCCATATTTTTGCCGCCACCGTTTTTATTGATACTTCCCACCACACGGCTTATCTCACCTAATATATTACCACCACCAAAGTTGACCGTTTCCGGCGCACCGCTGTGGTAGATATGTAAACCGATTTTGTCAAATGAATCCCACCCGCCTGCGGCGGCGATCCCGTCCCAAAAACTTGTTGCTTCTATACGCGACGTGATCCCCGATGCAACAATTGTTGCAGATCCATTGTTCGCCTTAATAATATCGCGCGCCTCATTGAGATAAGTGACATAATCAGAACCAGAGAGTGCAGTATCTACTTCGTTCATAATCTCCCACGCACTGATCTGCGATCCGAAATGGTCGACAACGGTTTGCACAAACGACTTCCAGTCATCATGGGTTACATCGCTCCCCGGATATGATAGTAACGCAAGCACACTCAACCCTCCCGCTGTATCTTTTCCGATCCCGCTATCGTAGGGAGAAAAATCGACGGGGTTTGCATAGGTGATCTCTTGGCGGACCCACCCAAACCCTATGTCTTGCATTGCGCTCACTGCAGATTGTTGCGATCCACTTGATTGAAGTGATGCAACTGATGCGTTGACGCCAAATTCACTCGCGGCGAACGTGTGCCGTGTGGACAAAAAACTGATCCCTAAACCGACAATCAAAAACGTCACCACATATACAGTTTGTCGAACAAATATTTTAATATAGGTAAAGTATACCATGTAATACGTGCACGGTGGGGCATTGTTACTGCGAAATGACCACCATAACTTTTTTCCCCTCGCGGACCGTGTCTTTGTTGCCTGTCCAATCGTGCACCGCACCGATGAGTGTAGAAAATGAATAGCGATAATTATTACCTCGTTTTGTCCCGACATCGTTGGTTATCACCTCATTATTGTCAAATCCAACGATGGTGAGCATATGGTAGGGTGGACCCGGTTGTTTGTAGTAGGGATTGCCGATATCTTGCCCGTGCAGAGGCAAAATAACATGTTTACCGTCGATGAGCGCTTGTTTTATCGACTGGGTAGTTACATCGCTAGATACGCTAGCGAGGAGGTCAAACTTTGTGCGCGCGATATCAGCGAGCTCTTGTGCAGTAATATCATCGCTATACCCATGTTCTTTCTCCCACGCAGTCAAATCCTGAATCTCTTTTTCGGCTCTTTCTTTAGTGAGATCCCATTTTCTAAAATAGGCGACAACTTGTATCAAGCTTGCTTCTTCGCACGCTTCCTCATGCAGTGGGTCCCAATGTGCATCGGGTGCTTGCGGGGTAAAGGGTACGTCAAGGAGGATATGCGTTGGCACGGGTGGGGGAGTTTCTACAGAAGGTGTAGGTGCTGATTCTTGTTGTGCGTTCGGTTGAGGTTCTGTTGGTTGATCGGGAGGAGGTTTGATTACAACAGTTTGTGATTGTTTGGGTTGAGTGTGTGACGAACCAAAAAAGAGTAGTATACCATATCCACAAAGTAAAGTGAGAGCACAAATAATAACAGATACAAAGTAAGTTTTGTTTTTCAACTTTTTGCAAATCCGAGCTGTTTTTCGACCCGGAGCAGACGTTTATCAATGAGTTTAAACATATCCATAGAAGGTTTGTCTTTAAGCAGCCTGCGCAAAAGTTTAACCTCTGTTACGAGATTTCTCATATGTGATAAGTCAGTTTCGATAAGGTCAAGCCGAGCAATAACTGTCCTGTGCGATGCGTCAATTCTGTCAAAGCGCTTGTCAACTTCCCCAAAGCAGTTATCAACACCGTCAAAGCGCTTGTCAACTTCATCGAATCGCTTATCTACACCATCGAATCGTTTATCAATACCATCAAAAACATCACGAACCATAATCGCGAGTTCCTCAGTCTGGCGAGACGATATTTTTACTATTTCTTGCAAATCTTGTTTCGTGAGTGCCATAGTATTTCAATATTAGTTGTGTATACACACAATGTCAACTGCTTGCTTCGTCTTTTCTGTTAGTGTATAGTGATACTACTTGAGGGGCTTTTGCCCTGTATTTTTTTACAGTCGGGAGGTGAGATAGGTGATCGCTGATGGTCTTAAACTACGTGGAGTCGTGTTTGATGAGGATCGGACAATTGCAGTCTGTAGTCATATCGCCCGGTCGTGGCGAACAAAAAGTAAAGCGCTTGGTGGGCAGATCTCGCCCGAGGTCATCCATCTTCCATGTTCGATAGAATACGGGTCACTCGACCACGTGCGCTACTTGCTTTTTATCGGGTGGTTAAGTAGATCGGGTAAAACAGCGGACGAGGTAATCGAATCAGGGGCGAGAGTTGCGATACGCGAACCGTGGCTGTTAACACATCAAGGGATTTGTGATCACAGTGTGGCGCACTACGGATCCATAATGAAGTTTATGGTTCCCTACGCTGAAACTAAAAATCAGAGAGATCTGTATCTCTGGTGGCGAGAATGTTGCGAAACGGTTGAGCGAAAACCGTTCAACGGTGATCTGCGTAACGTGTTTTTGCGCCATACGTCGGTTATCAGTAAAGACGATCGCTGGCGCTCACGCGAGTTGATCATCAACGATCTGTGCCAACTCAAAGGCATCGCGCATAAAATTGCGCAACTTATCGCCATTTGGGTCCAAGAGGTTAATTGGAGTAAAAATGCGATAAAGTGGAACCGCATTCGTAAGATTCCGTTTATCCCCGTTGATCTGTGGTGCATGCGACTGGTGTATATGTCGGGCATGGTCATTGGTTTTAACGGTGACCATCGGGATCGGATCGGGAGACTGATATCAGACTACTTGAGTAAAGTATGTCTGGAGCACGATATTTCACATACCGATCTTGCACAGGGTTTGTGGCACATCGGTGCACGTATTCATGCAAAAATGCCACGCAACACAAAACAAACACAATATTGCCATGATCGATGTCCATTGCTCAATTATTGCACCTGGATAGTCAACTCTGATCCGGTCAATAGACAACGGGGGTTGATCGGCTGGCATAGTGCAGTGCCTCGATCAGCTTACCCCTACACCACATCGATCTTTACCGAGCCCGCTGGTCTTTGACCAGCGGTTTTGTTTTGTTCGGTTATATGTTCGTATAGTATATCTGCGTTCGAGGCTGTTTTTTTGCGTAGGGTTATGATAATATATATAACATCAACTAGGATCATGTAATTAGAGTATTCCGGGGTCGTCTAGCGGTAGGACGCCTGCCTTTGGAGCAGGAAATCGATGGTTCGAATCCATCCCCCGGAGCCAAGTAAGAGCCCAACTTAAAAGTTGGGTTTTTGCTTTGTATATTTATCCCCATGTTATCCACAGGATCATCAGTTCAAATAACCAAACAGAGCACGAACATAAGTTATTAACAGAAACGAACACAATGCGTACATGCATACTGATAATGAACAAAAGTTATCCACAACTTAGTTATTATGTACCTGATACTCTTGCACATCCCGTGTCAATATAATATACTGGCATCAATTCTGTTTGTACGGGGTGACAACATGATGTTGACGAAAACTAAAGAGCGTAAAATAAAGGAGGATGCAGAAATGCAACTACGTTCGAGATATGTATCGACAGCCTTTTTGGATATACAAATGTCAGAAAGACTCATAACGGGGCATTATAGGTGGGTCATTGGACCAAAGCACGGTCATATGCATGTGAAGCGGGGGGAGAAGATTATCTTTATCCCCAGCGGTTCTGTAGAGAAATTTGCCGTGCGACTGATGAATCAACGTATGGACGGCGGACCGTGGGAAGTCATTGTCCAGTATCACAACAACAGGGGTCAGATGGGTCAAGAAGTACTCGAAATGGATATCGAATTTCTGTCCGTTGCTCGGAACCGAGTAGAGACTTTGAACCGCTCTATCCGTTCGGTCACATCTCACTGGGACCCGTGAACATTACAAGGGCGCCAACCACATGTGTGGGAAGCGCCCTTTATCATACAAAAACAGAAACGCCCCCATGCCATGATGGAGGCGAACCTTGAACGTGTTTGAACGAAGGTTACATTATCAGTACCTGTAAAACAGGTATACGACATCGGTCTCATAAAAAGAGAAGCGACGAGATGTACTCGCCACTTCAAACAAATTGCGTTTCTGTCAGTCAAATAAAACCGACAGGGACTCACTTTTATGCAGATTGTTGATCGCACGTGCGATCATTCTTTCAATCGAGATGACGGTTACCGTGAGTTCATCGGTCGAACAGATACTGTATGGGAGACTAATAGAATCGGTAACGATGATCTCGGACAATTTGCTTTCTCGTAATCGCACAATCGCGTTATCAGAAAAAAGACCATGCGTTGCGCACGCTATGATTTTCTGCGCCCCCGCATTTTTAGCAGCATGCGCGCATTGAATGAGCGTACCTCCGGTATCGATCATGTCGTCAACTATGACGACAGTTCGTTCAGCAACATCGCCGATGATCGTGACGGTTCCGTCAAGTTCGCCATCGGGGGTTCTACTTTTTCCAAACATAACAATTTCATTATTGCCTCTCAAGCGTCTGCTGTACGCGCCTGCTCGTTTTGCTCCACCTGCATCGGGGGAAGCGATAACAAACGGTTCGCCAAGTACTTTCTTGAGATGGTCGACGATAACATACGATCCATACAAATGGTCATATGGCATCTGACCATCAAGTTTTCCGAGTGTTGCTTCTGAATGAGCGTCAAAGAACAGAGCCCTATTAGCCCCCGAAGACAAAATAAGGTCTAAAATCCAACTCGCCGAGATTGGGACTCGTGGTTCGTTCTTTTTGTCTTGTCTGTTATAGCCCAAATGTAAGATCACCAGAGTGACTCGGCTTGCCGACGATCCCTTGATAGCACGGGTGAGAAGCATCGCCTCAACAATGTTTTCTGCAGGAGGCTGCATCGAACACACAACGAAGATATCATCGTCACGTACGCTTTCATTGATTTTGATCTTAACCTCACCTCCAGCAAATCGTCCTATGGTTGCATCTCCCGGAGTTATCATCAAACGATCGCAGATTCCGGGTAAGAGATGAGAGGAACTATTGCATACAAAAACCTTCAGTTCACCAAAATTACGCACAATAATCAACTCCTCAAATGTTAGGATGGGAATGTTCTATGAATATACCGTATAGATTCGCATCAATTAAAAACTATTTGTGCCAAATAGTCAAATAAGGCGTGTTGTGACACAACATATTGAACACTTCCAAGTAAAATAAACAAAAGGAGGTGTTCGTATGAGAAAAGAACCAAAGGAAATCATTATGCGTTTAGTAGAGAACCAGGGAAAAATCAGACAG
>Ga0100389_1001020_pt1 | contig 22091 bp, 20 predicted proteins | sample CryGeymeta201513_FD_81537 | JGI IMG/M metagenome (GOLD analysis project Ga0100389, IMG submission 81537) | Groundwater microbial communities from Crystal Geyser aquifers in Utah, USA - Crystal Geyser metaG 2015-13 | ecosystem: Environmental > Aquatic > Deep subsurface > Groundwater | place: USA... | reverse complement strand
TGGATCTTCGGCGACAAAAAAGGTTCTCCCGTCTTTTTCTATTTGGGAAACCAGGTTTTTGGACTCCAGCCGGCTGAAAATTTTATAAAGAGTGGCCCGCAGAATATTGGTCTTTTTGGAAATCTGCAAAACAGTTGCCGGGCCGAGTTTAAGACAAATCAAATAGACTTCTGCCTCATCCTCACCTAATCCAATTTCCGCAAACATGAGTCTGAGTTTGTCGATCATAAAATCTCCTTTTTACGAATCGTCATGCTGTCTGCCAGTCGGCGGATCAGCATCTGGATCCTGAATTAAATTCAGGATGACGCTAACTACTTAAAAGATAACTTCTTAATTGCTTTTAGAACAAACGTTTTGCTATAATATTTCCATTATGCAAACAACCGTAAACATCTTACCAAAATCTCAAGTTGAAATCAAAGTTGTAATTCCGTCACAAAGTATAGCTTTAAAATACGAAGCAGTCTATCAAAAATTAGCCTTGAGTGTCAATATCCCGGGTTTTAGGCCCGGTAAGGCTCCGCGAAATTTAATTGAAGCTAATCTGGGTGAAGAAAAAATCTATCAGCAGGTTTTTGATGACCTTCTTTTTGAATCCTACCGCGAAGCCATTAAAAAACACGATCTTCATCCAATAACCTACCCTCAATTTAAAATCGAAAAATTCGCCAAAGGGAAAGACCTTGAGGTCGCGACCACGGTTTCTCTCAGACCGAAAGCTAAAGTGGGGGATTACCAAAAGATTAAGGTCAAGAAAAAAGAACCTTTGGTAACTGCAGCTGATGTAAAAAAAGTACGGGACGATACTTTTGAAAATTGGAAAAAGACAAAAACAGGCCAGCAGAAAACCTCTCAGATTGAAGTAGCCAAAACTTTATCCGAAGCCGAAAATAAAGCCCTCCAAGATAAGAAATTAACATTTGATGAGTTTATGCGGGAAGTTGGCATCAAGAATGAAGAAGGTCTGCTGCAACAGATAAAAATTGAACTTGAAAAACAAGCTCAAACCAAAAGTGAACTCGATTTTGAAAATGCAATTTTAGATGAGCTTGTCAAAATGACCGCCATCGACCTTCCGGATGTTTTAATCGAACATGAGCTTGTCTCCATGATGAAAGGTCTGGAAACTCAGCTGGTTCCTCTGAAAATAAAACTGCAGGATTATCTGAAAGAAAAAAATGAAACCGAAGAAAAACTCAAAGAAAAATGGAAACCTGTCGCAGAAAAGAGAGTTAAGCTGGAATTTGCTCTTGCAGAAGTAACCGCTTTGGAAAAAATTGAAGTTACCGAGCCCGAGATTGAGGCTGTCGTCCATTCCGTTGCAGACCAAAAAATAAGAGCCGAGCTTGAGAAACCGGAACAAAAAGTCTATATTAAATATAGTTTGCAACGGGAAAAGACGCTCGAAAAGCTTAAAAAACTGGCTTCTGGCAACTAGCCTCTAGCTTTTAATAGCAAGAATTAACATCCAAGGGGAATAATAAGAATAATGGCTTTTAGATTTCGCAACTTTACAATCTATCAAGAAGCAAAACAATTCATTAATAACGTATTCAACATTACTGTCAATTTCCCTCTAAATCAAAGATTTGAACTTACAACACAGATCAACCGAACGGCTCTCTCAATTATTTTGAATATCGCTGAGGGCTCAGATAAAAATTCTGACAAAGAATTCGCTAAGTTTTTGAGAATTTCACTGGGTTCACTTAATGAGTTGGTCGCTGGTTTCGACTTTGCTAAAGATCAGGGATTGATTAAAGATAAAGAATTTAATAATATTTTAGAAAAAGCAACGGTCTTATCCCGTAAACTAGCAGCATTCATCAAAACTCTTTGTAAATGAATTTTGCCAGTTGCCAACAGCCGGTAGCTAGTAGCCAAAAGGGTGGTTAGCTCAGTTGGTTTAAGAGCGCTTCAGTGACATTGAAGAGGTCAGAGGTTCGAATCCTCTACCACCCATGAGAGTTTATTGGCTTGCGTGCCTTGACAAGATAACATATAATCAATACAAAGAAAGTTAAAGCGTTATCACATAAGTTACCAAAGTTAGCCGGACCTGCCAGCGAGGGGAGATCTAAGAACTGAAAATCTCTCTCAGGAAAAACTAACTTCAAAAACCAGCTTATGAAGCTTTGACGCCGTAACCCCGGTTGATTTAGGGGTACAAGTGACCCGCCGATTCGGTGGGTAATCAGAGTGGAACCGCGAAAACCTCGTCTCTGTCAAGAAGCGAGGTTTTTTTAATGACCAAGAAGGAGAACATCATGTCTGACAAGAAAAAAGAACATCTTTGGGCGCTGCGCCATAGTGCTGAACATGTTATGCATCAAGCCGTCAAAGAACTTTATCCGCAAGTACTACTGGCCATGGGACCCGCCACGGATGAAGGATTCTATAACGATTTTGACAGCTCACCTGCCGGAGTCCAGGCAGTGACTATGACTGAGGAGGATTTCCCCAAAATCGAAAAGAGGATGCAAATTTTAATCGATCTTGATCTTCCCATCATTAAAAAGGAAATTTCTGAGAATGAAGCCCGTAAACTATTTAAAGGAAATCCTTACAAACTCGGGTGGATTGACGAAATCACAAAGAAAGGTGAAAAGATCACTGTCTACTGGACCGGAAAACCAGGAGCAAAAAACTCCATGGTTGACCTCTGCTCCGGCCCCCACCTTGCCTCAACCGGCGAAATCAAGGCTTTCAAGTTGCTTTCGGTTGCCGGCGCCTACTGGCATGGTGACGAAAAAAATAAAATGCTGACCAGAATTTATGGCACAGCCTTTGAAAACAAAGAACAGCTAGAGCATTTCCTCTGGGTGCAGAAAGAGGCTAAAAAACGCGACCACCGCAAATTGGGAGTGGACTTGGACTTATTTACTTTTTCCGATCTCGTAGGTAAAGGACTACCGATGCTCACCTCTAAAGGTGCTACGATCCGACGCGAGTTGGAGCGCTTTGTGATTGATGAAGAGCTGAAGCGTGGCTATCAGCATGTGATAACTCCGCCGTTGGCTAAAACCGCGCTCTATAAAACTTCTGGGCACTATCCGTATTACAAAAACACAATGTATCCAGTTATGAAAGTTGATGACGATGAGCTTATTCTTCGTCCAATGACCTGTCCTCACCATTTTATGCTCTATAAATCACGACCTCATAGTTACCGAGAATTACCGCTGCGCTATGCCGAACTTGCTCCACAATTCCGATATGAAAAAAGCGGAGAGCTTTCAGGTTTGATGCGGGTACGAATGTTTTGTCTGGCCGATGCTCATATTTTTGTTGAGGCAAACAAAGTTAAAAGCGAAATCAAAAAGGTCTTGGAACTTATTGATTATATGAACCGCGTTTTGGGACTCATCAAGGGCGTAGATTACCGATATCGCTTATCACTAGGAGATAGGGCCGATAAGAAAAAGTATTATAAAGATGACGCTGCTTGGGATAAGGCCGAAAGCATCTTGCGCGAAGTTCTGCATGAATCAGATGCTCCCTTTTTTGAAGCCAGCGGGGAAGCTGCATTTTACGGTCCAAAAATTGACATTCAAGTCCGAAAATTTAACGGGGCCGAGGAAACGGCCTTTACGGTCCAGTACGATTTTGTCATGCCCAAACGTTTTGCCCTAAGATACATTGATGGTGATGGACAAGAACAAGAACCAATTGTCATTCACCGCTCTTCAATTGGCGCTTTTGAGCGTACTATGGCTTTTTTGATCGAAAAATATGCCGGCGCTTTCCCGGTTTGGCTTTCACCAATACAAGCGGTCGTGATTCCGATTGCGGAAAGACACGTAAAATATGCCAATTCTGTGGCCGAGTTTTTAATGAAAGATGATATCCGTGTGACTGTTGACGCTCGGAATGAAAAAATGCAATCCAAAATTCGCGACGCGCAATTGCAAAAAATTCCATACATGTTAATCGTTGGAGATCGGGAACAAAAAAAGAAAGGTCTGGCGGTCAGACTCAGAACCGGCCAAGACCTGGGTTTAATGCCGTTTCAAAAGTTTGTTCAGGTGATAAGAGAAAAAATCGATAAGAAAACCATCGATCTCTGAGCTTAAACCTGCTGGCCATTGCTTAAAAATTACATTGACCACATCTGTTTTTTTTGTTATGATACAGGAAATCAAAGCAAAGGATTAAAACAGTTTACACTCATCAATTGGACAAAAGTCGAATATTCACGAGGATAAATTATCAGATTAAAGCCGAAAAAGTGAGGCTTATCGATTTCGATGGCAGCCAAATCGGAATCGTTGTGTTAAATGAGGCTTTAAACAAAGCTGAGGTTGAGGGAATGGACTTGATTGAGATTGCACCTCAAGCCAAGCCGCCGGTGTGTAGAATCTATCCTTATGATAAATTTAAATATGAACAGCAGCGTAAATTAAAAGAGTCTAAAAAGAAACAAAAAGAAGTAGAAATTAAAGAAATCAGAATTCGACCTAACATTTTTCGCGGTGATCTTGATCAAAAAATTCAACGCATCAATGAATTTTTGGGAAAGATGTTCCGCATCAAAATCGTAGTTGCATTTCAGGGGAGAGAACTGGCTCATAAAGATATAGGTTTTGCTCTTATTAACAAAGTTGTGCAAAATCTCGACCATGCGGTTAACTTCGAACGCGAACCTAAATTTGAAGGACGGAATTTAATCGTGATTTTAACTCTTGAAAAAGGAAAAAAATAAAGATGCCTAAATTAAAAACTAAAAAAATAGTAGCTAAAAGGTTTAAAATAACCGGAAGCGGAAGAATTTTCAGACTTCACTCAAAAACTTCTCACCTTAAATCAAAACAGTCATCTAAAACGAAAAGGCGGAAGAAAGGTTTTGTTGAGGTTCTTAAAAGCGATCTTAAAAAAGTTAAGCGTTTAATGCCTTATCGTTGAGATTAATCAATAAAAAAGACTAATCGGGGAAAAATGACCAGAGTCAAAAGTTCAGTTTACGCCACCAAAAAGCATAAAAAACTTCTCAAAAGAGCCAAGGGGTTTCAGGGCAGACATAAGAAAATTTTACGCAGCGCCAAAGAAACGTTATTAAAAGCCGGTACGCATGCCTATCGAGGAAGGAAAGAGAAAAAGAGAACTTTTAGGAGACTTTGGATTGTACGGCTTTCGGCGGCGCTTAAAGAACTTGGATTGAGTTATTCTCAATTTATTAAATTGCAAAAAACGAAAAAAGTCGAGATTAACCGTAAAATACTAGCTGAAATAGCAATTCAAAATCCAGTAGTTTTTGCCAAAATAGTCCAAGAGATCAAGAAATGAAGCTCCACGAACTTGAGGTCTGTGGTTCTTCTTTTACTCGCCCCGCCCATGGCGGGACGAGCTTCGCGAGGAATTTTGGCTTTAAATTGCTTTCGAGCAATTTCGTTGATATCCACGGACTTGAGTCCCGTGGTATTACGCTCGCAAAATAAGCGAAAATACCATCATGTCTTTTCTTGAAAGTATTCTTTGGGTAGTCGGAATTACGTTATTAATCTTTGGCGCGGTCGAATTTAAAAAGGACCCCGATATTATTAGTGTTTTTCAAAAAGTATTTACCCTAAAATACCTTCTCCCCTTAATCTTTGTTATCGTCGGTTTTGTGATCATAAGGTTCATCTTAATTTTACTCTCACCCTTTTTCCATTGGCTTTTTAACGCTTGACGCAAACCTAAATTTTTAAGGAGAATGGGCTTGGATCAAAATCTTGCCTCACAGTTAAAAAGTATTGAGGATAAAGTTGCCAGCGAACTGAAACAGTGCTCTGATCTTGACGCATTGCAAAAGATTAAGGCTTATTTTTTAGGTCGGAAAAAAGGTAAATTAACTCAACTTATTAAACTCATTCCCTCGCTTTCTATAAATGAAAGAAAAATCCTGGGTCCGAAAATAAATCAAACTAAGAATAAGCTTCTTACTCTTTTTCAAGAAAAAGAAAAAGCATTTGCGTCTTCAAATGTAAAATCTTTTTTTGATCCTACTCTGCCTGGAGAAAAACCTATCTATGGCCATCTGCACCCTATAACGCAAGTGTGTTATGAGGCGGAGGATATTTTTGAGAAAATGGGGTTTGAGATCGTCGAACCTTTCGAGATTGATGACGATTTCCATGTTTTTGAAACTCTCAATATTCCTCAAGGACATCCCGCACGTGACATGTGGGATACTTTTTGGACCGAAGATAATTTCATTCCCATCACCCATACTTCAGCCATGCAAAACCGAATTTTGAAAAGTGTAAAACCCCCCATCAGAGCTATAGTTCCAGGACGCTGTTTCAGACATGAGGCTACTGACGCCCGTCACGAACACACTTTTTATCAGATTGAAGGGGTCTATGTCGATCAGAATATAAGCCTGGCTGACCTTTTGGGAACGCTCCTTTCTTTTTTGGAAGCCTTCTTTCAGCAAAAACTAAAATACAAAATTCAGCCTTCCTATTTTCCGTTTGTCGAACCAGGATTGGAATTTTTGATAAGCTGTGTAATCTGTAAAGGCAGGGGTTGCGCAACCTGCGGACACTCAGGCTGGTTGGAATTGATTCCCTGCGGCCCCATCCATCCGAATGTTCTTAAAATGGGCGGGGTAAACCCGGAAAAGTATTCCGGTTTTGCATGGGGCATGGGGCTCGATAGGTTGGTGATGCTGCGTTTTGCGATAGAAGATATCAGATTGTTTCATTCCGGTAATTTAAGGTTTTTGGAACAGTTTTAATGATAAAGCCAGCTTAGTGACGATAAACTAATATGAAAATTTTACTTTCTTGGATTCAGGATTTTGTTGAAATAAAAACATCATCTGAAAAATTAGCCGAAAGACTTTCTGTCTCTTTAGCCGAAGTCGAAAGAACCGAAAAAATAGAGGATGAGATTCTTTTCGAAATTGAAAATAAAGCCTTGACTCATAGACCGGACTGTTTTTCTTTAATCGGGATCGCCAGAGAAATTGCCGCCATTACCGACTCAAAATTTAAGCCGCCGCCGATTGGAAAAGACGTGGATCAAAATGCAGTGAGTCTGCCACTCAAGATTGAGGTTGTCAATTCTGATCTTTGTCCTCGTTATACGGCGGTGGTGATTACCAATCTTAAAATAGGTCCGTCTCCAACCGACATCCAAAAGAGATTGCGACTTTCAGGAATTCGACCGTTGGGAAATCTTGTCGATATAACCAATTATATTATGCTTGAGTGGGGACAGCCTTTACATGCTTTCGACTACGACAAGTTGTCGGATGAAAAGAAAATCATCGTCAGAACCGCTCTTCCCCGTGAAAAAATAAACACTTTAGATGGTGTTGAACGCCAGCTTGATCCCAAAATGCTTTTAATTGCCGATTCTGTCAAACCTATTGGTATTGCCGGTATCATGGGTGGAAGTAATACAGAAATTTCAAAAACTACCAAAACTATCGTCTTGGAATCAGCCAATTTCAATCATTTCAACAACAGATACACCAGTTTGCATTTGGGGTTGCGAACAGAAGCTTCGACGCGATTCGAAAAGGGACAAGATCCAGAAAAGACTTTAACTGCCCTTTTAAAAGCTATCGAAATGTACCGCCATTACGCTTGCGGAAAGCCGGCATCGGAGATTTTTGATTTCTACCCTAAACCCGAAAAACAAAAGACGATTATTTTTTGCCCTCAAAAAGTATCAGAGAAGCTAGGTATCAATCTCGTCTTCGGGAAGATCGAAAAAATTTTTAACTCTCTAAATCTGCAAATTACGAAAGATGCCGAGATTTGGAAGATCACCATTCCAACTTATAGGCGTGATCTAACAATTGAGGCTGATCTTCTGGAAGAAATTGCCCGCATTTATGGATATGATCAAATTAAACCTTCTCTTCCGCCAAGAACTTTAAAGCCGCCGAAACAAAATGCCGAGACAATCTTTGAAAGAAAAATTAAAAATATCTTGTTGAGACTTTCTCTGTCTGAAATATATACTTATTCTTTTGTCGATCCGAAACTTTGGAAAAAATGTCTGATGAATAGTGATGCTTTGCTAAAACTGAAAAATCCTCTCTCGCCGGAACTGTCGCTGGTCAGAAATAATCTTCTTCCGGCGCTTGTCGACAAAATAGCTTTGAATTCCAAGTATTTCGCTGAATTTTCGTTGTTTGAAGTCGGAAAGGCAATCAATCATCAAGCCAAAAATATCTTGCCCCTAGAAGTTAAAGAGGTGGCTGGCGGCATCTATTCACAGAATGAACTACCACTCCTTGCGCCGTGGTATCCTCCCCGCCGAATCCCTGTCTCGCCGTCAGGCGGGGGCGGGGCGGCGAGTTCGAAATCATTCGATTCATCCACGTCCGCCAGCTGGCGGACCGTGGTCTTCTCGAACGATTATAAAAATTCATTTTTAAAAGCCAAGGGAATTTTATCCGCTTTGTTTACCGAATTAGGACTGCGGGAGCCAACCTATACAACTGGAGATAAACCCAAGGCTCCTTTTATGACAGGGGAGTGGTCTTTTATAAGAATGCGTGGTCAAGAAATTGGAGTTTTGGGTAATCTAGATAAAAAAGTCGCGGCCAACTTTTGTCTGAATGGCAATGTCTCTCTTTTTAAACTTGATCTTAAAACATTGCAAAGACTATCTCCTGGGAAAAAACCCTATCTTCCCTTGCCAAAATATCCTTTTTTAAACTATGATTTATCGTTTATTATCGATTCTGAAATTTTGATTGACGAAATCCTGGTAAAGATTAAAGGCTTAAATCTTAAAACACTAAAATCGATCGATGTTTTTGACGTTTTTATAAATCCCAAACTGGGTAAAAATAAAAAATCTGTAGCTTTAAGATTCGCTTTTGGATCAGACAAAAAAACCTTAACCGGAAAAGAAGTCGAACCTCAGATAGGCAGCATCAAAAAAATCTTAGCCAACTCATTCTCAGCTCTCATCAGAAGTCGGTAAATAATCTTTTGTATCACAGAAAGGATTTCCTATGCATGTACTCATTTTTGCAGGCGGAGCAGGCACCAGACTGTGGCCGCTTTCCAGAAAAAACACCCCCAAACAATTTGAAAAAGTATTCAACGGTAAATCAACCCTGCAGCTTACAGTTGATCGTGTTGCGCCAACATTTAGTTTTGAAAATATCTATATTAGCACCAATGAAAAGTATGTCGCGTTTGTCAAAGAACAAATCCCTGAAATACCAACCCATAATATTATCGCCGAACCAGCTAAAAGGGATGTTGCGCCAGCGTTAGGCTACAATTTGATGCATCTTAAAAAAACTGGAGGAAAAGGACCGGTTGCTATCATTTTTTCCGATCATTTGATGAAAAATGTGACCGAATTTATCAAAGCCTTAAAAACAGGTGAAAAGCTGGTAAGAAGAAATCCCAAACGAATTGTATTCATCGGCAACAAAGCCAGATATGTGGAACCGAATTTAGGCTGGATTCAGGTGGGGAAGAAGCTTAAAAAAGATATGTACGAATATAAGGGGTGGATTTATCGTCCGCCTTTAGAAGAATGTAAAAAGATGTTTGCCTCGCGAAAATGGATCTGGAATTTGGGCTATTGGGTTTTGGATCTGGATTTTACTATTTCTCTTTATCATAAATATGCTCCTCAAATGTATCAAAAATTAAAAAAGATTGAAGAACTGATAGGAACCAATAAAGAATATCGTATTTTAAAGAAGATCTATCCGACCATGCAATCAATTTCCCTTGACAACGCTATTATTGAAAAATTGAAAAGCGAAGCCAAGGAAGCGATTGTGTTAACTCCCGATTTAGGTTGGTCTGATCCGGGAACTCTGTATGCGCTCAAAGAAGCCCTGCAGGATTCACCTCAAGCTAATGTCAGTCGGGGAGAAGTTTTAAGCCTCGATTCACAGGATTGCCTTATTTTCAATTATGAGTCTAATAAAATCGTGACAACGGTGGGATTAAGCGGCTATATTCTGGTTAATATGAACGATGCTTTGATCGTTGTCAAAAAGGAAGATGTTCCTAAAGTCAAGAAATTGGTGGAGTTGCTTGAAAAAAAAGGTTTTGCCAAATACATCTGATCAAAAAGCTACTAGCATCTAGCAACTGGCATCTGGCAACTGACTTCTGACTTGTCAACTTTTGACTACTGGTCACGTCATTCAGACTTTCCGAATCGGAGATTAAAAATTAAACAATCTACTGGGCAGATGGTGTTGACTGTTTTTCATCTGAATTCGCAGATACAATAGTTATTTTACTTGACGCTTCTCCCGTCTTGCCGTTGACATCTTTGGCTCTGACCGTCATGGTGTGCTCTCCTGAAACTTGCGCTGACAGCTTAAAATTTACTTGAAAAGGTGATGTTTCCAAAGTCTTGTAGAGTGTATTATCCCAAAAGAAATCCACTTTGGTGATGGCCACCGGGGATGTCGCCTCAACATCGGCGGTAAACTCTGAAGCCAATACTGCTCCGTTTTGGGGGCTTTTAATAGTAACTGAAGGACCATCTCTTCCCACCTCATAAGTCTGACAATGCTCGGTTGGAGGTTTTTGGAAGCCTCCTACGGCCTGTATCCAACCGTCGGTATATGGTTGCCAGGAATCATTTATTTCCTTAAGATAGGTGTAAGTTTTAGTTTCGGTCAAACCCAATTGTTTATGATAATCGGTTGCCAAAAAATCGGTTCCCTTACAAACTTCGACTTTAACATGAAAATCATCCTTTTCTGTGGGTTGTGTTCCTTTAATGAAGATCTCCCACTTCCTCTTGTCAGTCCCATCTCCCACTAGTTTGCCCGAAAGGGCATCAATTTCAAGCGAAATAAAGTCGTTTTCCGGTTTTTTAAACTCACCGCGATCTTTTCCATCCAACACTCTTTCCATAAAATAATGCCACAGAGGAGTAGCTCCGGTTGATCCCTGAATTCCGTTCATAGGATCATTATTATTGTTGCCTGTCCAAACGCCGGTTACTAAATTCGGAGCATAACCCACAGTCCAGGCATCTTTGTTATCGTTGGTCGTTCCGGTTTTGACCGCCACTTTCCAGTCACGTATTTGTAAGAGAGAACCGAATCCAAAAAGACGGGAGCGGGCCACATTATCGGATAAAATATTAGAAATAAGATAGGCATATTTTTCATCAAAGACCCGTTCGTCTTGAGATGGCTTGAATTCTTCCAAAATTTTGCCCTTAGAGTCCTCAACCTTGAGGATAGCCGTCGGAGAGTGCCTGACTCCGCTGGCGGCGAAAACCCCGAAAGCCGAGGTTAAATCCAAAAGTTTAACTTCGCCTCCGCCTAAAGTTAAGGCCAATCCATATTTCTCAGGCTCATTTAAAGTGGTAATTCCCATATTATGAGCCATTTTAAGCATCTCCGGAATTCCGACTAACTGCAACATCTTGACAGCCGGAACATTGCGGGAATTGGCCAAAGCGTCACGCACCAAAAGCGGTCCCCAAAAACGGCCATCTGATTCTTGAGGGGTATAAGGTCCGCCGCCTGAAGGCCAGGTGGTTTGAATGTCAGAAACAAATGTGGCGGCAGTATAGCCTTTGGTAAAAGCAGTTACATAAGTGATCGGTTTAATTGAAGACCCTGGCTGCCTTTCCGATAAAGTGACGTTAACATTGCCGTCGTTGGCGGTATCAAAATAGTCAATCGAACCTAGCATCGTTAAAATCTCTCCAGTTCTCGGATCAATAGCCACTAAAGCGGAGTTTTGCGCGTTAGCATTTTGACTATCCAAGCGGTCATGGTTAAATTTAGCTTCTTCCTCTGCTACCAGCTGCATATTGTAATCAAGAGTCGTGGTTACTTTTAATCCTCCCTGTTCAGCCATTTTATCGCCGTATTTTTCTGTTAAAATCGATTTAACATACATCACAAAATGAGGAGCCAGAATGTTTTTAATTTGGGGCGCATATTTTAATTCTTCTTTTCTAGCCGTATCAACTTGTTCTTGAGTTATAAAACCGTGTTTTTGCATCAGATAGAGAACGTATTCCTGTCTTCCTTTGGCATTTTCAGGATATGCACCAAAGGGTGAATAATAGCTCGGGCTTTGGGTCAAACCCGCCAAAAGAGCAGCTTCGACTAAAGATAAATCTTTAGGCTCTTTTCCAAAATAAGTGTTAGCCGCGGCTTTAACCCCGTAAGATTGACCACCATAAGGAACTTCATTTAAATACATCTGCAGAATCTCATCTTTGTTGTATCTTCTCTCTATCTGAATGGTTAAGATAAGCTCTTTTATTTTGCGGGTAATCGTTCGCTCAGGAGTCAAAAGAGTGTTTTTAACCAGCTGCTGGGTGATGGTTGAGCCTCCATATAATCCTTGATTGGTTAAATTTTTAAAAAAGGAGCGGGCAATCCCTTTAATATCAATCCCTTGGTGTTTATAAAAAGTCGGGTCCTCGGCGGCCAGAGTGGCATTAATCATATACTGCGAAACGTCCCCCAAATTGACTAAACTCCGATTTTCGTCGCCATAGATTTCGTAGAGTAATTTGTTGTTGCGGTCATAAATTCTGGTAGATTGGGCAATTTCGCGATTGGTAAGCTTGTAAGGTGAGGGAATCTCTTTTGAATACCAGATGACTATTCCGGCAAAAGAGAGTATTCCCAAAATAAAAAGAACGAAAAACAGACGGGCTAAAGTATAAATTAGTTTGGAAACGTTCTTACGCTTGCGTCTTGTATAATAACGGGCATAACCCGATATTTTCCCAGGCAAAAGGCTTTGAAAAAATCTTTTTAATCTGAACCTGTTTTTGCGAAAACTTCTTCTTGAAACCATAGTCAGAATTATATCATATACTTTCTCGGGAGTTTAGCTAAACCTAATGGTATAAAGCTTAAGGCGCAAAAATTAAAACTAAAACACAGCGGAAGTATTTTTAATGATATGTAAAATTTGACAAATATCCAAAATTTTGATAAAGATATAATCACAATCTTCTAAAAGCGACGAAAGAGAAAAAGTAGAAACTTTTTGGTAAACTTAATCAGAGAACAGATGGCGGTGCAAATCTGTAGCACAAAAAGTTTCGAAATACCCTCCGGAGCTTCCGCCTCAAAACGGCGGACGGCAGCGTCCGTAACCCATACGCTAGAGTGTCACTGCGTTATGCCAAGCACTCAAACAAGAGAGGTTTTAATCTTAAAGCAGGACACTCCTTTATCTTAAGGGGTGTTTTTTGGATTAAAACCTAAAGTAAGGTGGTACCGCGAGTCATTTTCAAAGACCCGTCCTTCAAATTTAAGGATTGGGTCTTTTTTCGTTTTTTGCACTTTAAAAACGCCGCTTAATAGACAGCCATCTATTAACTGGCTAACCAAGAAAGGAGGGATTATGGAGATCTTGACTGAAAGTAAGAAGGTGAACTTGATCGCCCCTTACGGCGGGAAGCTGGTCGACCTGCTGGCGCCGGCCGAGGCGTTGGTCGAGATCAAGACGTATGCCAGCCGGTTGCCCTCGATCCAGGTTTCTGAGCGGGTCGCCTGCGACCTGGAACTGTTGGCCACCGGGGCGTTCTCGCCCCTGGACCGCTTCATGGGCCAGGCGGACCACCAACGCGTGCTGGATGAGATGCGCCTGGCCGACGGGCATCTGTTCCCCATCCCGGTGACGCTGCCCGTGGAACAGAACACGACGATCAGCCTTGATCAAGATGTGGCGTTGTGCAACACCAAGAACGAGCTCCTGGCTGTGATGACCGTCGAGGAAATCTATGAGTGGAACCGAGTCGAGGTGGCGCAGAAAGTCTTCGGCACGCTGGACCTGCGCCATCCGCTCGTGGCCGAGATGCACCGTTGGGGCCGGCTCAACATCTCCGGCCACCTGCAAGTCTTGCAACTGCCACAGCACTACGACTTCCAGATGTTGCGTCTCACCCCCGCGCAGACGCGGGTCCGGCTGGAGACTTTCGGCCGCTCGAACGTCGTAGCCTTCCAGACCCGCAACCCGCTACACCGCGTCCACGAGGAGCTGACTAAGCGGGCCGTTCAGGAAGTAGACGGCGTGCTGTTGCTGCACCCAGTGGTGGGCCTGACCAAGCCCGGCGACGTGGACCACTTCACCCGTGTGCGCACCTATAAGGCGTTGGCCGAACGCTACTACGATCCCGACCGCATCCTGCTCTCGCTGCTGCCGCTGGCCATGCGGCTGGCCGGCCCACGCGAGGCAGTCTGGCACGCCATCATCCGCCACAACTACGGCGCCAACCACCTGATCGTGGGGCGCGATCACGCCGGCCCCGGTAACGATTCCACGGGCAAACCGTTCTATGGCCCCTACGACGCCCAAGAACTCGTCAGCAGGTACTCGAACGAGTTGGGCGTGAAGATGGTGCCGTTTCGCCAACTGGTCTACCTGCCCGAGGAGGGCCGCTACGAAGAGATCTCAAAGATTTCGCCGCAGACTCGCACGGCCGACATCTCCGGCACTCAGGTGCGCGAGGATTACCTCAATGCCGGGCGACAATTGCCGGCCTGGTTTACTCGGCCGGAAATAGCTGAGATTCTGACCGAAGCCTATCCGCCGCGCCACAAGCAGGGGGTGTGCATCTGGTTTACGGGTTTAAGCGGCTCCGGCAAGTCCACCACGGCCGAAGTGCTGACCCAACTGCTGCTGGAGCACGGCCGCCAGGTGACGATGCTCGACGGCGACGTGGTACGCACGCACCTGTCGAAGGGACTGGGGTTTAGCAAGGAGGACCGCGACATCAACATCCGGCGCATTGGCTTTGTGGCCGCGGAGATCCTGCGCCACCGCGGCACGGCGGTCTGCGCGGTCATCAGCCCCTATCGTGCCACACGCGACGAAGTGCGTAACAGGGTGGGCAAAGACAACTTCGTTGAGGTGTTTATGGATACCCCGCTTGAGGTATGTGAGGCACGCGACACCAAGGGGATGTACGCTAAAGCGCGGCGGGGTGAAATCAAGGACTTCACCGGGATTGACGATCCCTACGAACCGCCGCTTCATCCTGAACTCAGGCTAGACACGACGACTCATACCCCCGAAGAAAACGCACACCAGATTCTAGACCTGCTGATTCGGCACGGATTCGTCCGTTAATTTACGAAGGGAGAGTTTCAGATGGACACCAGAGGACTAACCAATTTCAATGACCTTTCCGGACTCAATGGCGTTTTGGTCGTTTTTGACAGCTGCCGGTATGACTCGGGGACTCTTGCAAAAACACCAAATCTCAACCAGGTGGGCCCGTTGATGAGAGCCTGGACGCTTTCGACCTATACACCCGCAGCGCATGCGGCGATGTTTCTAGGACATCTGCCCTCGGTGGCCTTGCCGCTGGTACCTTACTACAACGAGGTCACCAAACAGCCATGGCGCATCACAACCGGTCCAGCCCGTGATGCTGAAAAAGGATGCGGCATACTCTTTGAGGGAAACAATGTTCTCGAAGGCTATCGCCGGCTGGGATTCTATGTCTTGGGAATTGGAGGAGTATCCCAATTTTCAAGTGGCAGTTTCTTGAGAGAAGCTTTCCCTTGGAGTGAGTTTGTCTACTATGGCCCGGACATGGATGAGGAGCCGTTGGCCGAACGGAAACCAGCGTCGTTTCCTTTAAACCATGTGACGGAAATCGTCGCTTTGCTTGCTGGTAAAGATCGGTGGTTTCTCTTTATCAACTGCCCGGAAACGCACTATCCCTATGACTGGGGTGAAGGAATTCCTGAAGAAGTAAGGGGTGTGTTCCCGCTGCTCGGCAAAGCTCTGAATCTGCGGTCCAATAGACTTGGACCTGTTGAGAGGCAACAATTGGCCATGCAGGCCCCTGGGATGCACCAAATGCAGATCAAGAGCTTGGAAGCCATGGATAGGAAGCTGGGAGATTTGTTTACCCAGCTTAAGTTGGTCTCTAAGAAAAACATCTATGTCTTTGTCTGTGGAGACCATGGAGAGAACTTTGGAGAGAGTGGCCTCTACGGCCACATGCATCCAACCGAAGAATGCCTTTCTGTCCCGCTTTGGATGGGCATTTTGTAAGAACGAGAAGAGACAAAGAAGGGTAGGCAATCGCCTACTAAGCTTATGTGCTTACCCTTCTTTTCAATTTTAACATAAATTTCTAAGAAATCTATGAAAACTGAAAAACAAAATGTCATTATAAAAATCCTAGGCACAGCCCAAGACGGGGGAATACCCCAAATCGGCTGCGCCTGCCATAATTGTCAAAATACCCAAAAAAACCTCACCAGAAAAAGGTTTATTACTTCATTGGCCTTAGTTATAAACGATAACTTTTTCTTATTCGACGCCACTCCAGATATCCGTGAACAAATAGCTCTCTTGGCTAAACGTTTCGATTGGGAAAAACCGCTTGAACATTTGGCAGGCATTTTCTTAACCCATGCTCATATCGGACATTACCTGGGGCTTGTACAACTCGGATTTGAAGCTGCTAATTTAAAAAATATTCCCCTTTTTTGCAGCCGCAAAATGGCTTTGTTTCTACAACAAAATAAACCCTGGTCAAAACTTCTTAAAGATAAAAATTTAATTGTTCAACAACTTTTTGTCCGAGGTAATTTAAATTTATCAGAAAATGTTACCACTTTTCCTTTTAAAATTCCTCATCGAAATGAATTTTCAGACACCCTTGGTTATTTTATAAAAGGTGCGTGCAAAAACCTCTTTTTTTTACCAGATTTTAAGTCCTGGGGAAAAATTAGCCATCGGGTTTTCAATTTTTTACATCAGGCAAAAATTATTTTGATTGACGGAACATTTTTCAATGGGAAAGAACTTAAAAGCCTGAATCGAGATGGCATAGAAAAAATTGGGCATCCTTCTATTGTCCAAAGTATTGAATTTTTTAATAATTTTTATCCAGAAAAACGACCATTAATTTTTTTCATTCACTTTAATCATTCCAATCCTGTTCTTTTGGCCGAAAGCCAAGAAAGAAAGTATCTGACCCAAAACGGATTTTTGATTGCTAAAGAAGGTTTGGAATTTCGAATTTAAATACACATCGGGAGTGTAACTTACGATGTGTGTCAAACTACTCTATCCTGATTCCTTTCAAAACGATAATTCAGCTGGAAAATAGATCTAAAAATTGCTATACTTAATTTCAATTAAATTGTAGATATGAACTACCACTCCTTGCGCCGTGGTATCCTTCCCGCCGAATCCCTGCCTCGCCGGCAGGCGGGGGCGGGTCGGCGAGTTTATTAATCATTCGATTCATCCCTGCCTCGCTTATCAGGCGGGCACGGGTAAAGTAGGTAGTCTTCTCGAATAATTATAAAGAATATGGACAAAATTGACGAAGTTTTAACCCGTGGGGTGGAACAAATTCTTCCTTCCCGTCAAGGGCTTGAAAATTTACTGCGCTCCAAAAAAAGAATCCGGCTCTACCTGGGTATTGATCCCACCGCCACCAGATTGCACCTGGGACATACCATTCCTTTGCGTAAACTGCAGGAATTTGCCGAGTTGGGACATGAGGCCATTTTACTTTTCGGAACCGGCACTGTTTTGGTGGGCGATCCTTCCGAACGAGATTCCGGGCGGCAGCTTATTACTCAAAAAGAGATTGAGGAAAATATCGCTACTTGGAAAGACCAGGTTAAAAATATCGTCGATTTCAAAAAAATCAAAATTAAATTCAATGGCGACTGGCTTACTAAGCTTACTCTGAAAGACATTATTCGAATCGGCTCCAAAATTTCGGCCATTCAGCTTTTTAAGCGCGACAATTTTACGAAACGCATTCAAAAAGGGGATACTGTCTACTTTCACGAAACCATGTATCCGCTGCTGCAAGGGTATGATTCGGTAGTCATGGACGTTGACCTTGAAATTGGCGGCACTGATCAGACTTTCAACATGCTTATGGGGCGCGAGCTTCAAAAAAAGATTCGCAATCGCGAAAAATACGTTTTAACTATGAAGATGATTTTGGGAACCGATGGCCACACCATGAGCAAAAGCAGCGGCAACTGTGTCTGGTTAACCGATACACCGCAGGATATATACGGCAAACTGATGCGGCTCCCGGATGAACTTATCCCGGACTATTTTGAAGTCTTTACGGCGTATACTACCTTTGAGATTAAAAAAATCAAAACGGAACTCCAAAAACCCGACATTAATCCCATGACTTATAAGAAAAAGCTGGCTTTTGAAATCACCTCTCAGTTGCACAGAAAAAAGCTGGCTGATGAGGCACAAAGAGAATTTGAAAAAGTCGTGCAAGAAAAAGCAATCCCTCACAATGCACGTCAGGTTGAACTGTTAAAAAGCCAGTGGAAAATAGTTGACCTTATCATGCGTTTTAGTCTGGCTGCCTCAAACTCCGAAGCCAAAAGACTAATAAGACAGGGTGGCGTATTGCTGGGCAACCGGAAAGTAACCAATCCACAAGAGATAATCAAAATTGAAAAAGATACGGTTTTGAAAGTGGGTAAACGGAATTTCTTAAAGATCAGAGTAATCTAAGGTTTGAATTTAGAATTTAGATTTCAGAATTTAGAAGGTAGATTTGGAGTGAAAAGCTTTTTTTATGAAAACTGAAATTGTCAAAATCAAAAATCCTGACGGTTTAAATTTGATCCTCGGCCAAAGCCATTTTATTAAAACAGTGGAGGATTTACATGAAGCGCTTGTCAATACAGTCCCAGGAATAAAATTCGGATTGGCTTTTTGTGAATCTTCTCTTCCCGCTTTAATCCGTTTTTCCGGTACCGACAAGAAACTGGTTGAGCTGGCCAAGGACAACGCCTTGGCTCTTTCCGCAGGACATGTTTTTATTATCTTTCTCAAAGACTCTTTTCCCATTAACGTTTTAAATGCGGTCAAAATGGTCCCGGAAGTGGCACGAATTTTTTGCGCCACCGCCAATCGCTTGGAAGTTATTGTTGCCGAAACACAACAGGGCAGGGGAGTGCTTGGAATCATTGACGGCGCCAAAAGTCGCGGCGTCGAAACCAAAAAAGATCAAACAGAACGGCACCAATTTTTACGAAAGATAGGGTATAAACTTTAAACCTGATAAAAGGACAAACTTATGAACTTTTTCCGTAAACACCAAACATTGTGGAAAATTGTTATCTTTTTTGCTTCTCTAAGCCTGATTATATTTTCTCTGCTGCCGCTTTTTACGAGTTTGCGTTGAAATCCATGGACTTAAAAACCCCGGTTGCAAAATTAAATTTTATCGGTACGGCGTATGAAAAAAGGCTTAAAAAGCTTGAGATTAAAACCATTTACGACTTAATCTATCATTTCCCCTTTCGTTACGAAGACTACTCCCAATTTACTCTGATTGCTCAAAGCACGCTTGATCAGCCAGTCTGCCTGCAGGGTGAAATTTTAGCCATCCAAAACATCTACACCAAAAATCGTAAACATCTCACCAAAGCGGTGGTAGCCGATTCCAGCGGGCAAATTGAAGTTGTCTGGTTCAATCAGCCCTTCTTATCCAAAACCTTAAAAGCAGGCTATAGAGTAAATTTAGCCGGCAAGACTGAGCTTTTCAATCACCAAAAAGTTCTACTCTCTCCGGAATATGAAATTTTAAAAGACAAAGAAACTATCCATACCGGCCGAATTGTCCCTATTTATCCTGAAACATACGGTATTTCATCAAAATGGTTGAGATCAAGAATTGCTCCTCTCTTAAAAAGTGCGATTCTCCAAATCGAAGATTTTTTACCGCAGGATATTTTACAAAAATACGAATTGCTTGCTTTAGAAAAGGCTCTCTGCCAGATTCATTTTCCTGAAAATCTGACCCTGGCAAAAAAAGCACGCGAAAGGTTGGCTTTCGATGAGCTTTTTTTGCTACAATTGGCTAATCTCAAACGCAGGCTTGAGTGGCAAAGCTTTAAACTTAAAACGCCTTTTTTGATCAATCAAGACGATGTGTTGCAATTTATCTCGTCCTTACCTTTTAATTTAACGCAGGCTCAAAAAAGATGTATCAAAGAAATCTTGGGTGATTTGGAAAAGCCGACTCCCATGAATCGCTTGCTAGAAGGAGATGTGGGTTCAGGTAAAACCGTAGTAGCAGCCTGCGCTGTCTTTATTGCCTTTAAAAACGGTTTCCAGTCAGCCTTTATGGCTCCCACCGAAATCTTGGCCGAGCAACACTTTAATAACTTAAATCAGATTCTCGGACTATTGGGTATGAAAATTGTTCTTTTGACGGGATCAAAAAAACCAAAAAATAAAGATCCTTTTGATTTGGTGGTGGGAACCCATGCTCTGATCAGTAAAAAGTCCAGTTTTGAAAATCTAAGTCTGGTGGTGATTGACGAACAGCATCGTTTTGGAGTCGAACAGCGTGCCCTGCTTTCTGAAAAGGGCAACACTCCGCATGTTCTAACCATGACCGCCACTCCCATTCCCAGAACTTTAGCACTTACTCTTTACGGCGACCTTGACCTTTCTGTTTTAGATGAAATGCCCGAAGGCAGGCTTAAAGTCAAAACCTTTGTGGTGCCTCCCCAAAAAAGAGCCGCCGCTTATGTTTGGATTGAAAAACAAATTCGCGAGTCAAACTTCAAACAACAGGCTTTCGTCATCTGTCCGTTTATTGAAGAATCGGAAAGTATGCAAACCGTCAAAGCCGCCACTGTGGAGTTTGAAAAATTGCAAAAAACAATCTTTCCCGGTCTCTTGTTGGGACTTTTGCATGGAAAGTTAAAGTCAAAAGAAAAAAATGCAACTCTGGAAAGATTTCGCCAACAAAAGAATCACATTTTGGTGGCTACGCCGGTGGTGGAAGTGGGAATTGATGTCCCCAGCGCCACTATCATAGTAGTAGAAGGAGCAGACCGATTCGGTCTTGCCCAACTCCATCAACTTCGCGGCAGAGTAGGGAGGGGAAAAATTCAATCTTATTGTTTTCTTTTTAGCGAATCTCGAAGTTATCATACAATCAAAAGGCTAAAAGCCATGGAAACAGAAAATTCTGGCATAAAACTGGCTGAGATTGACCTTAGGTTGCGCGGACCCGGTGAAATCTTTGGCGCCAAGCAACATGGGATTCCAAGCCTCAAAGTGGCGGCCTTAAATGATTTAGAACTCATTCACAAAACTAAATTGGCGGCTTCTGAAATTTTCCAAAAAGACCCCTTGTTGGTGCAAAATCCTGGTATTTCTGATAAACTTAATACAACTATAGTTCAAATTCAGCAACCGAATTGAGCGTGGGTCTCATAATTATAGACAAACTTATGCCCGAATTACTTCATTTTGAAACATTTTTTAAAAGAATGTTAGTAATTCGGGGAATACTCAACTACAACTTTTGCATTTTTAAGGAAGTTGAGTATATTAGAAAACATACTTATGGTATGTCTGTCCGCCAGCTGGCGGAGGCGGATCTATACGCTAAACCAATTAAGGTTTTTTAGAAATGAAGACACCTAAATTGTAATTGGTTTATCTATAGCACGCTCATCCTGAGCGAGCGTAACGAGTCGAAGGATCTCATATGCATGTTTCTTCAGGCAAAGCTTACGGTCATCAATTATTTACATCTCCGATTAAAAATCTCAATCCCGTAACTACGGTTGTCAGAAAACCCCTTTTTGATGCGATAGCGGATAAAATCATCGGTAAAAGGGTCTTGGACCTCTTTGCGGGAACCGGTTCTTTGGGAATCGAAGCTTTGAGCCGAGGCGCAACTTTTGCTTATTTTGTTGACCATAGCCAACAAAGCTGTAACCTGATTAAAAAAAATCTAAATCATAGCTTTCTGCTTGGAAAATACCGCCTATTTTGTCAAGATGTCTTTAGTTTTTTAGAATCAAACTATGAAAAATTTGATCTTGTCTTTGCTGACCCCCCAATGAATTTTTTAGATCTCAGGGCAGTTTTGGAGCAACTTAAGAAAAACCTTAATGACGGCGGACTGATTGTCTTAAGAAATCCTGTCATGCCGGATTTAAATACACTAGTAACATATAAGCTCGTACGCGAAACAAATTATCTTAATGAAAAATTTATCCTGTTAACATATAGCCGATTAAAAACAAAGTGTCGGGTTTGACAAACAAGCGTATTTACACCTTCGAGGTGTAGCCGCAGGCGCAACACCACCTCGAAGGTGTTTGCAACGAAACTGTCATTTTGTTTTGC
>Ga0100389_1001003_pt1 | contig 22238 bp, 19 predicted proteins | sample CryGeymeta201513_FD_81537 | JGI IMG/M metagenome (GOLD analysis project Ga0100389, IMG submission 81537) | Groundwater microbial communities from Crystal Geyser aquifers in Utah, USA - Crystal Geyser metaG 2015-13 | ecosystem: Environmental > Aquatic > Deep subsurface > Groundwater | place: USA... | reverse complement strand
CGGGTAATAGCCGCACTCCAGATACTCCTTGAAAAGGGCCAGCACCTTGAGCCTTTTTTCCTCCAGCTTCCGCACAATGGCGTCGCTAGCCTGCTGGTGACCTGAAACAATAGCGTCGAGCGTCAGGTTGTCGAAATAGATGCCGCAATTCATGCCGATATATTCACGGAACGACATGCCGTGCATCCGGTGGACCAGGGCACGCCTGCTCAGGTCATGGCTCCCCCTGGTGATTTCCAGGGCCGAACTTCCCGAGGCCAGGATCTTCAGGTTGGGGAAGGTGTCATGGATGCTCTTCAGCTCCATTGACCAGTCTGGATATTTGTGGATTTCATCAAAGCAGATAAACTCGCCGCCAAGCTTGTGGAATTCGTCGGCGATCTCATAAAGAGAGGAACGGGCCACCTGAAAATGATCGACCTGAAGGTAGAGCGCCTTGCGGGTGTATAGATCGTCACCATGGCTTGCCAAGAGATGCTGAATCATGGCGGTGGTTTTGCCGATGCCCCGCTGGCCCACGATGATGGAAAAACGGTTGGTCAGTGGGTGGTCCCGGAGGAAGTAGCGCTTGAATTCACGGTTGCGGATGCGGAGGAAGGTCTGGCTGAGGGAAAATATGGCGTCGAGCATGGCGGTCTCCGTGATAGTATTACAACACCATAATAAATTACTATTGTTAGTATTTCAATACTATTTTTCCTTCAGCTCATGGCAACACTCGTCATACTCGGTTCCGCCCAATAAAATAACCGGCGGCCAGGGAATATCTCCCTGGCCGCCGGTTTGTCAGGGCCGCGGTACTATCGAGTCTGACCTGTCCGACGAGTCCGACAGGTCAGACAGGTCGGACGAAGCAGGCAATGCTACCGCCTGCGCCGCGCCACCCCGATTAAGCCCATAAGGCCGGAGCCGAGGAGCCAGGCGGATGAAGGGGCGGGCACGGCGGACGGGGTCATGAGAAAAGCGTGGTCATAGCCATTGATGAACCCAGTACCAACGATTTGTCCGAGGTCGTTGATGTCCCGCGCGTCTGTCAATGTCCACCCTGAACCGGAAGTAAGTAGATTGTTGAGATCCAGGAGGCTGCCTTCGCTGTAGAGGAAGGCGTGAGTTCTCCCCATGGCCGCAGTGTCGGATTGGCCCACCACCTGGCCGTTGTTGTTGATGCCAGTTGCCCGGCTGTAGTCCCCGCTAATTAAGGCGCCGAGATCTGTGATCGTGTAATTCGTCGCCCATGCCGGGCTGCCCAAAGCAAGACTAGCCAATACCAGGGTAATCAGACGTGCCAATTTGCGTGGGGGGGATGCTTTCATGCTTTTCTCCTTCGTGATTTTCTTTTTTGCCGGGTTATTTGGATTGCGCCAGAGATTTATCTTGCAAAAAAATGTACCAGATTGTTAGGTAGTCGTCATTTCCTCATTATTCCAAGACGTTACCCATGGCGTTCCCCGGACCGCCAGCAGCCGGCGTATTCGGAATTCCTGGAATCCGGTCCGGAATGGCGGAAAATTGGGTTCAGTACACCGGGTTCCGGACACCGGAATCCGGCAATATTGCCTTGCCCTCGCCCCCGGAACTGGTAGAATGGTCCTGTCATCCTGACACATGGAGAGTAGCCCATGCCGCACGACATTCATGACATCCTCACCCTGGAGGTGAAAAAAGAACTGGCTGACCGTTACTTCGGTTTCCGCAAGCTCATCGAGGACGACTCGCTGGCGCTTGCCGACCAGATCCGGCAGCACTCCTTTATCCTGGAAAAGCGCATCAGCTTTGATCTCATCCGTATCTACATCCTGCTCAAGGATCAGGGGTTGATCCATGAGTTCCTCAATCTTACCGAGCTGAACGAGGGGCTTTTTTACGACCCTTACCTCACCGAGTCTCCCACCATCAGGCAGCGGGTCTTCGAGGGCCAGCAGTTGCGCGGCTTCACCCGGGCCAGTCGCTTCCGTAATCTGATCTTCGATTGTTATGACCGCCTTACCTCCCACGTCCATCTGTATCGGGAGAAATACGCCGAACTCGAGGAACTGCAGAGCACCATCAGCGACGAAATCGCCCTTTTTTATCGGCAGCACGATCTGGGCAGTATCATGGGCTTTATGCGCTCCCTGGGTGACCCGGCGGTGAGCGGCGGGATGGCTGGCGGCATGGAAACCGACCTGGCCGACGGTCTGGCGCAGCGCCTGAAAATTTCAGCACCGCCCCCCATCGCGCAGTACCTGCCCATCATCCCGCCGCTTCCCGAACTGGCGACCCTCAAGCCTCGGCTGAGAGAGCTTGCCAGTCGAGCGTATCCCTTGCAAAATGCGGATTTTTTTGCCAGTTTCACCGGACGGCGGCGCTAATCTCATGTTTTTGTGTAAGTATTCAGGTGGATAGCCTGAGAGTGTTTAGGTGGATTGGTAAAAATATCCATGCGAGATCACACAAAGTTCAGAGTACTCTAAAAGGAATTGTGCTACCGCGGAACGGGCGGGTCTACGCCTGGCACCTGCTCCAGGGTCTGGGACAGGTTGGCCATTTCAGCCCGCCAAGGTGCTAACTAGTTCCCATCCGGAAACTATGTTTCCTTCTGGATGCTGTCAGCGGTCAGCTCTCAGCGTTCATCTGGGAACACAGTTTCCGGATGAACACCAACTACTCCGATGGACAGCCTGAAGGTGTTTGGGCCGCCAACTGGCCGCAGGCGGCCGAGATGTCGGCTCCCCGGCTGGTGCGCAGCAGCGCGGTGTAGCCGTGGTTGCGCAGAATCTGTTGGAAACGCTCAATGCGCGCCATGGGCGATGGCCCATAGCCCATGGCACTGGTCTCGTTGCAGGGCAGCAGGTTAATCTTGCAGGAGATGCCGTGGAGCTTGCGGGCCAGCAGTTCGGCGTCGGTATCGGCGTCGTTTAGGCCGTTGATCATGATGTATTCGATCATGATCCGCCGGCGGGGGGGCAGGGGAAATTCTCTGAGGGCGTTCAGCAGATCGGCGATCGGGTAGGTCCGGTTTACCGGCATGAGCTGGTTGCGTTTATCGTCATCGGCGGCGTGCAGGGAGACGGCCAGGTTCACCCTGGTTTTTTCCCCCAGTTCAATGATACGGGGGATGAGGCCGCAGGTGGAGACGGTGATCCGGCGACTGGAAAAGGCGAGGCCATAATTATTGGTTAGGATAGCGATGGCTGTAGCCAGTTGGTCGAAGTTGGCCAGCGGTTCACCCATGCCCATGAACACCAGGTTGTTGACGGCCTGGCCCTTGGCGTGCAACTCTTCGGCAACCGTGCAGACCTGGTTCACCATCTCGGCCGGCGTCAGGTTGCGCACGAAACCCATGGTCGCGGTAAGGCAGAAGCGGCAGCCCATGGCGCAGCCCACCTGTGAGGAGAGACATAAGGTGTTGCGGTCCTCCTCTGGAATGAGGACCGACTCGATCACGTTGCCATCCGCCAGCCTGAAGGCGTACTTGCAGGTGCCATCCTCGGAGAGTTCTCGCCTTACAGGTGCAAGCCAACTGATCTGGTACCGCTCCTCCAGTTCGCCCCGTATCGGCAGGGACAGGTCGGTCATCCTGGCAAAATTTGGCATGCCTGGCCGATAGATCCATGCAAAAACCTGCTTGGCCCGATAGGCCGGCAGACCCATGGTGGCCAGCGTCTCGGTAAGTTGGGCCAGGGTATAATTTTTGAGGTCGGGTTTTTCCATAATCGTTAAACTCACAGGGCCCGCCTGGCTTCCGGCACCAAGGCCAACTGGCCGGTGATGGCCTGATCCAGGGTGCGCAGCAGGGCAGTCTTGTCACGGGCCAGGCGGCAGTTGATCGGTAGATAGTTGGAGGCGTGGATGGCGGCAAACCTGAGGTCGCTTGCGAGATCGGCCGCATCCTTGGATGCGGTGTCGCACCCCCTTGCAGGTGCCGCAGAAGGTGCAGCGGTTGTGCGGGCAGCCGACCGCCACTTGCAACAGAATGGCATTGGCCTCGCTGGGCGGCCGGATGATGATGCCTTCGTCCCGCACGCCGCATGCCCTGATCAGCGGGGGCCGATTTCAGCGGTTTGCTTTTTCAAAGTCATCCATGAAGGCGACCAGGGCCTCCACGCCTTCGTGGGGAAAGGCATTGTAGATCGACGCCCGGATGCCGCCCACCGAGCGATGGCCCTTGAGGCCATGCAGCCCTCTGCTGGTTGCCTGCTTGGCAAAGCTGGCCTCCAGTTCGGGGGAGGGGAGGTTGAAGGTGACGTTCATCAGCGACCGGGAAGCGGTCTGGGCATGGCCTCGGTAAAAGTCACTGGCATCGATTCTATTGTAAAGCAAGGCGGCCTTGGCGCGATTGCGCTTTTCGATTTCCGCCACCCCGCCGATCTTCTTCAGCCATTTCAGAACCAGGTCGACCACATAAATGGCGAAGCAGGGCGGCGTGTTAAACATGGAGCCCTTGTCCGCGTGGGTCTTGTAATTGAACATGGTGGGCAGAAAATTCTTGCTCCTGCCGATCAGATCATCGCGGATGATGACTACCGTGACCCCGGCCGGCCCCATGTTCTTCTGGGCCCCGGCAAAGATGAGGCCGAAACGGCTCACCTCAATCTGGCGCGACATGATGTCCGAAGACATGTCGCAGACCAGGGTCTTGTCCGTGGCCGGCATTTCATGGAACTGGGTGCCGAAGATGGTGTTGTTGGAAACGAAATACAGGTACTCTGATTCCGGCGCCACCTCGTACTCGCCAGAGGTTGGCACCCGGTCAAAGTTGCTGGACTCGCTGGAGTAGGCGACCTGTACGTTGCCGAACAGTTTCGCCTCCTTGATGGCATTCCTGGCCCAGACCCCGGTATTAAGGTAGGTGGCGGTCTGGCCGGGGCTCAAGAGGTTCATGGCCACCATGGCGAACTGGGTGGAGGCGCCGCCCTGCAAGAAGAGGACCTTGTAGTTGGCCGGAATGCCCATGAGTTGGCGGAGCAGGGCCTCGGCCTCATCGATCACGGCCATGAACTCCTTGCTGCGGTGGCTCATCTCAATAAGGCCGATGCCGCTATCCTGGAAATTGACAATATCCTTGGCCGCCTGGGTCAGTACCTCATAGGGCAGAGTGGCGGGGCCGGGACTGAAATTGAAGACTCTTTCAGGCATGTTGGAACTCCTGCGTGGGGCGAAGATTTTTGGCACGCTTATGTCGGGCGAAAATCAGATGCTTGGCGATTATATCAGCCAAGATATATACCAAAACCACCTGTCTCTGCATTGAAAAAATGGATTAATCAAAACATTTCGGTAACTATCCAGCTTGTGTCGGCAGTCAAGCGTTCCCTGCCTGGCAATGCCTTTCGCTCATGCTCGGCGGGCGGCCGAGATTTTCCGCGCATCCGCGCCAGGTCGCGGACAAACCCCCGAAAAGCATTGCCAGTCCGGGAACTCACTTGGGTTGCGGTTCCGCTGGATAGTTACAGCATTTCCCGTTTACCCGGCCTCTGTTTTTCCGAGACGACAAGACGGTTTTCCTGAGCTTTTGGTTGTGGTATAACCCACGGAAAAGTAATCGTCTTTATCGTCTGCCCCGATTTTTCGATAGTGCGCGGCTTTGAGGTTGTAATTGATCGCCAATGCAGTTGACCAGCAATAATCAAACGCCACCCTATTGCCGGGGCCATATCGACCTGCCGGTGGTGGTAATCGCCGGCCCCACCGCGGTTGGCAAGACCGCTCTGGCCCTGGCCATTGCCGAGCGCTCCTCCGGTGAAATCGTTGGCGCCGACTCCATGCAGGTCTACCGCCACATGGACATTGGCACGGCCAAGCCGACTCGGGAGGAAATGGGCCGGGTTCGCCATCACCTTATTGACGTGGCGGACCCGGATGAGCAATATCAGGCGGCCCGCTATGCGGCCGAGGCCTTGCAGGCCTGTTTCGACATCACGGCCCGGGGCAAGGTGCCCCTGGTGGTGGGCGGGACCGGTCTCTACATCCATGCCTTGATCCACGGGGTGTTCGCCATGCCGTTGGTGGACGCCACGGTCCGCGCCGACTTGCGGGCCCGGCTGGCGAAAGAGGGGAGGGAGGCGCTTTACCAGGAATTGCAACAGGTGGACCCGTTAAGCGCGGCGCGCATCCATGCCAACGACACCCAGCGCCTGCTGCGCGGCCTGGAAATTTTTCTGACCACCGGCATTTCCTGGTCCCGTCACCTTAGCGAACAGGTGAATCACCCGAATCTCCGCCGGGTTTTAAGAATAGGCCTGACCTGTGACCGAGAAACATTGTATGCCAGGATCAATCAGCGGGTAGAGGGGATGATGGCCGCTGGCCTACTCGAGGAGGTGCGCCATCTTCTTGCCCTTGGCTATGATGGTGAGCTAACCGCCATGCAGTCCCTTGGCTACCGCCACATGCTGAACCATATCGCGGGCCGCTGGCCGCTGAAACAGGCCATCGCGCTCCTGGCGCAAGACACCAGGAGGTTTGCCAAGCGGCAATTCACCTGGTTTGGCCGTGACCCGGACCTTCATTGGTATGGGGTGGACCAGGAAAGGGAGATCTGGCAACTGGTTACCGAGTTTCTGGGTATCTGACCAATACAGAGGATCAATCGGGTTATGAATATTCCCAATATCATTTCCATGCTGCGCATCCTGCTTGTTCCTTTGCTGGTGATCTTTCTCCTGCAGGGCAAAATCCATTTTGCCCTGCTCGTCTTTTTGCTGGCCGGGCTAAGCGATGCGGTTGACGGTTTCCTGGCCAGACTGCTGCATCAGCAAACCTCGATCGGCGCCTTCATCGATCCACTGGCCGACAAACTGCTCATCAACACCGCCTTCGTTACCCTGGGCATCCTGGGTATCATGCCCGGCTGGCTGGCCGTGCTGGTGGTGAGCCGTGACATTATCATCCTGGCCGGCATTCTGGTGCTCATGCTGACCGGCGATCGGACCATGGAAATCCGGCCAACCCTGGACAGCAAGATCAACACGGTGACCCAGCTTGGTTGTGTGTGCTTCTTTCTGGCCTTTGATCTGCTGGGGCCAATACAGGCCTGGGAGCAAGCGATTCTCCTGGTAACCGCTTTTTTCACCATGGTGTCCGGATTCCGCTACATTGTCATTGGCTTTCGCATTCTCGGTAAAACGAAAGATGGCGAGTAATTATCCAGCGGCACCGCAACCCGGGTGAGTTCCCGGACTGGCAATGCCTTTCGCGAGTTCGTCCGCGACCTGGCGCGGATGCGCGGGAAGTCGCGGACGCCCGCCGAGCATGAGCGAAAGGCATTTTCAGGCCGGGAACGCTTGACTGCCGACACAAGCTGGATAGTTACATATTATTTTGTTATTACAGTAACAGCTCAGGTTGTTTAGCCAGTTAGGCTGTAGACTGTTAGGCAAAGAAACGGAGCGTATTTCGCTGTTGCTAACAGTCTAAATGCCTACAGCCTATAGACCTGAGTAGTTACTTATTACAAATAATTAATTAAAAAATATAAACCAAAATATGAATATCACAGGGCCGGCTGGCCCACGCAAATGGCAGCACTTGGAATGGAACAGGGACAAGGCCGCACGGCTGGCCCGAGAGGTCGAGATTTCGCCAGCCATAGCCGCCATCCTATGGCAACGCGGTCACGCGGACGCCGATGACGTGCGGCGCTTTCTCTATCCAAGCCTGCAGGATCTGCCATCACCGTTCTTTTTAAAGGGAATGGCAACGGCCGTGGAACTGGTCCACGAGGCCTGCGTTTTGCAGCAACCAGTGCTGGTTTACGGGGACTACGACGTGGACGGCACCTCTGGCGCCGCGGTCCTTGGTATTTTCCTCAAGCGTCTCGGCCTGAAGGTGCACTTCTGCCAGCCAAATCGTCTGAAGGACGGGTACGGGCTTAAGACGCATCTGCTCGAAGCTGCACATGCCGCGCATTTCCAGGGTCGGGCTGCGCAGGGCGGGTTGCTGGTCACCGTGGACTGCGGCATTACCGATCACCGGCCGATCGCTCGGGCCAGGGAGCTTGGTTTCAAGGTTCTGGTTACCGATCATCACCAGCCCCCACCAACGCCGGTACCCGCCCACTGTATTATCAATCCCTGGCAAAAAGGCTGCAATTTCCCCTTCAAGCACCTGGCCGGCGTGGGCGTTGCCTTCTATCTCGTGATGGGGGTGCGCAGCCATCTGGTCAAGGCGGGTTTCTGGGCCAATGGCGCAGCGCCGCCCATTCTCCGTGACTACCTTGATCTCGTGGCCCTGGGCACCGTAGCCGACATGGTTCCCCTGATCGGTATAAACCGGATTCTGGTTAAGGCCGGTCTCCTTGAACTGGAAAAGGCCGTCAGGCCAGGGATCCGCGCCCTGCTTGAGAAGACCGGCATGCAAGGCAGGCGCCTTGGTGCCGAAGACATCGGTTTCCGTCTTGGTCCAAGGCTCAATGCGGCCGGCAGAATGGGGGACCCTGGTCGGGCTCTGGCCTTGCTGCTCACGGAAGACAACGGGGCCGGGGAGCGATGGGCGGCTGAACTTGATCTGGAAAACACGCGCCGTAAAGAGACGGAAAACGAACTCCTGCAAGCCGCCTTAACCAAAATTAAGAACGATGGCCTTGAGGGACCGGCCGTGGTTTTGAGCGGCAACGGGTGGCATACCGGCATCCTGGGCATTGTTGCCTCAAGAATCATGCATAATGTTTTTCGGCCAGTCATTCTCCTCAGCGAGGAAAACGACCTGGCCCGAGGTTCGGCACGTTCCATTCCCGGCATTGACCTTTTCGGCGCCTTGCAGCATTGCGCTAGCCTGCTGGAATCTTATGGCGGGCATGCAAATGCTGCAGGCCTATCAATAAAAACATCAAATATTCAAGAATTTAAAAAGAAGTTTTCAGAAACAATATCAGCTATTGCCACCCTGGATCTGTTTATTCCCAAACTTGCCATTGACTGGGTATTTGATGAAACCACGCCGCTTGATGCGAAGCTTGTGAGCGATTATTTTCTGATGGGCCCATTTGGCCAGGGCAACGTCCGACCGGTGCTGGTTGGCCAAACCGGGCGCTGCATGCGGAATCCACGGGTGGTCGGCGAGAACCATTTGCGTTTTCAATGGCCGGGGGCAGGCCAGGGTATGGGCGGAATCGGTTTTCACTTTGGCGAGTACAAGGATCGTTTGGCCCGTGAGCATGGCTTGCTTGCCTTCTCGTTGCATCGCAAAGTGTTTCAAGGCCGGGAGAGGGTGGAGATGCAGGTTGAGGATATTTCTTTTGCCAATGAGCCGGTTTCGTCTTAGCCAGACACAACTATACATAATATATATTATGCGACGTTTATATATGCGCTGGGAATCTTGTTGCTGCACAACTAAAAACATTTGCTCTTCAAGCACGAGCAATTTGACCAGCTTTCTGGTATTAAAAAGGCGCCCTGTTAGCCAATGATATGCAAAAGGAAGGAAAACCGTATGAATCGCGATGTCTATCAAGAGCCACTGGTCAGCCGCTATACCAGCCCGGCAATGCAGCAACTGTTTTCGGAACAGACCCGCATTGAAACCTGGCGGCGCTGCTGGATCGCCCTGGCCGAGGCGCAGCACGAACTGGGCCTTGATGACCTGGTTACCAGCGCCATGTTGGCCGAGATGCGGCAAAACGCCAGCAATATTGATTTTGACCTGGCCGCTCGCAAGGAAAAAGAGATTCGCCACGACGTCATGGCCCATATCTTTGCCTTTGGCCAGGTTTGCCCGACCGCGGAACCTATCATTCATCTGGGCGCCACCTCGCAGTTTGTGGTCTGCAACACCGACCTGATCCTGCAAAAAAAAGGCCTTGCCCTGGTCAAGTCCTACCTGCTGCGCACCATCCAGAATCTGGTTGCCTTCTGTTGGCGACACAAGGGGTTGGCCACCCTCGGCTACACCCATTACCAGGCTGCCCAGCCGGTCACGGTTGGTAAGCGTAACACCTTGTATGTCCAGGATCTTTTGATGGATCTGGACTACCTGGAAAGCCTTGAGAAACAGTTCAAGGCCAGGGGCGCCAAAGGTACCGTTGGAACCCAGGCGACCTTTTTGGAACTTTTCAAGGGTGATCATGACAAGGTGATGGCCCTTGATCGCTTGGTCGCCAATAAACTGGGCTTTCAGGAGGCCTTTCCGGTCAGCGGTCAGACCTATACCCGCAAATTGGACATCAAGATTGCCGAAACCCTGGCCGGCATCGGCGCCTCGGCCCATAAGTTCGCGGTGGACCTGCGACTGCTCTCCAATCTAAAGGTCCAGGAGGAGCCCTTTGCCGCTCAGCAGGTCGGCAGTTCCGCCATGGCTTACAAGCGCAACCCCATGCGTTCAGAGCGCCTGACTGGTTTATCCAGGAAGCTTATGGGTCTGCCCGCGGATTTCTATGGCACTTACGCCAACCAGTGGTTTGAGCGCACCCTGGACGACTCGGCCATTCGCCGCATGGACATTCCCCAGGCCTTTTTGCTGGCCGACGCCGTCTTAAGATTATTTGTTAACATTACAAGCGGAATGGTTGTATATCCGCAACAAATCAAGAGGCATCTTGACATGGAGCTGCCCTTTATGGCCACGGAAAAGATTCTTATGGCCTGTGTTGAAAAAGGCCGGAGCCGCCAGGCCATACATGAGGTCATCAAGCGCCACTCCGTGGCCGCCGGCAAGGTGGTCAAGGAGGAAGGCAAGGCCAACGATCTTCTTGAGCGTCTGGCCGATGATATGGAAATTCCCTTTACCCATGAGGAGTTGGTCGAACTGGTGGGCAATGGCGAGGATTTCGCCGGCCGGGCCGAGTCGCAGACCGAGTGGTTCCTGCGCGAGATTGTCGAACCCCGGCTGGCGCACTACCCTGAACTACTAGAAAATACCCTGGAGGTATCCCTTGCTGTCTGAGTCAGGCACAGCGGTTGGCCTGGCGTCCCTGCCCTGCCGGATGGCGCGGGTGTGGTTGCGGATCCGTCCGAATCGCATACATTTTCTAAAATTTATCCTGGAGGGCTACGATGGCCTTGGCCTGCTCTCCACCGTGGACGCCAAACAAGGCGTGATGGTCGTGTACTGCCCTACCGCGGCCTTGAGTGAACTGTTCGCGCTGCTGACGGACTTGGCGCCGGGCTTGACGTTCACCAGCAGCCCGGAAAAGCTTGCGGAACCGCCGCCCGGGTGAGTTCCCGGATTGGCAATGCCTTGCGCAGCTTCGTCCGCGACCGGGCGCATTTACCTGTTCACCTTAACCTTGATGGACTCGTAACAACATACAGGTAAGCGAACGGCGTGAGACTCCGAAGAGCACCCCGCAAGGGGGTATAAATAGGGTATTTTTGCGAGTGAGGCCATACATAAGGTATGCTGAACGAACAAAAATGCGCTACGACGCAGTAGATCGGCATTGTTACGACGCCATCAACCTTTACAGGCTATCCACCTGCACACTTACGACCAATGAATCAAGCTAAACGGTATTACATAGCAACCTTCGGCTGTCAGATGAACGAGCGGGATTCCGAGATCATGGGGCAGTTGCTGCAGGAGTCGTCCTACTCGGCCACCGAGGTTATGGAACAGGCTGACCTCATCGTGGTCAACACCTGCTCGGTGCGAGAAAAGGCCGAACAGAAGGCCTACAGCCTCCTGGGACGACTGAAAAAGCTGAAGGAGAAAAATTCGGCCCTGGTCATCGCCGTGGCCGGCTGCGTGGCCCAGCAGGACGGGCAGCGCCTGCTGAACCGCATCCCCCATGCCGACCTGGTCATCGGGCCGCAGAAAATCTACGACCTGCCCACCCTCCTTTTGGGCCAGAAAGGATGTAAGACGCCAGAGGTGCGGACCGGCCTATCCCCTGCCTTTGCCATCCCGGCCTTTTTGCCGGATGTGACGAGCGGCTCACAGTTCAAGCGCTTCGTGACGATCATGCAAGGGTGCGACAATTTCTGCACCTATTGCGTGGTGCCCTATACCAGGGGCAGGGAGATAAGTCGCACGCCGGGCGATATCGTTGCCGAGGTCGCCCACCTTGCCGCAGCCGGCATTACCGAGGTCACCCTGCTGGGCCAGAATGTCAACTCCTACGGGCTGGACAAGGCGACCGGCGCAGAAACTTCTGATCTTACACACTTTCCTGATCTGCTGCGGGCCGTGGCTGCCGTGGCCGGCATCCAGCGGCTCCGCTTCACCACCTCCCATCCCAAGGATCTTTCCGAGGCGCTGATGCGCTGTTTTGCCGAGATCGACACCCTCTGCCCGCATTTACACCTGCCGGTACAATCCGGCTCCAACCGACTCCTGAAACTGATGAACCGCAAATACACGGTTGAAGACTATCTGGACAAGATAGCCAGGCTGCGCGGCATCAGGCCTGATATCGCCATAACCACCGACCTGATCGTCGGTTTCCCGGGCGAAACCGACGAGGACTTCCAGGCTACCATGGCCTTGCTGGAAGAGGTGCGCTATCATGGCGCCTTCTCCTTCAAGTATTCGGATCGGCCACCCGCTCGAGCCATCGCCTTTGCCGACAAGGTGGCCGAGGAGATCAAGAATGACAGACTGGCGAGGCTTCAGAAACGGCAGGAGGAGATCACCCTGGAGTGGAACCGGGCTTACGTCGGTCGTACCCTTGCCGTTATGGTGGAGGGCTGTGGCCGGACCACTGGCGAGCAATGGAGTGGCAGGGCTCCCACCAACCATATGGTCAATTTTGCCGGGCCCAGTGGCTTGCGGCCGGGTCAGATAATTATGGTGACGATTTCCGAGGGGGGCCCACACTCCCTGCGCGGCTCGGCGGTAATGGCCTGAGGCCGGCCTTGTCTCCGCGATTTACTTCAGGGTGCGGATGTTAACTTTCAGCTTTTACTTTATTTACGAGGCCATCAATGATTGATCTGCATACCCACTGCCTGTTCAGCGATGGAGAACTGGTGCCGGCGGAACATCTGCGCCGGGTTGAGGTGCTCGGCTACGAGGCCGTGGCCATCACCGACCATGCCGACTCCTCCAATCTGGATTTTATTATCCCGCGACTGGTTACGGTGGCCAGGGATCTTAACCAGCACTCCAGCACCCGGCTTATCCCGGGCATTGAGTTGACCCATGTCCCGCTGGCCATGCTTGCTGAGCTGACTGAAAGGGCGAGAAAACTAGGAGCATTGGTGGTGGTCGCCCACGGCGAGACGGTCACCGAACCAGTGCGACCCGGCACCAACCGGGCGGCCATTGAGGCCGGGGTGGACATCCTGTCCCATCCAGGTCTTATCAGCGAGGCGGATGCCTCCCTGGCCGCGCAAAAAGGTGTGTTTCTCGAACTGTCCGGGCGCAAGGGACATTCGCTCACCAACGGCCATGTGGCCCGCCTGGCTCTGGCCACCGGCGCCAGTCTTATGGTGAACGCCGATGCCCACGGCCCCGGAGATTTCCATACCGCCGCCTCTGCCAAAATCGTTGCCTTGGGGGCTGGGCTTTCCGGGCAGCAGTACGAAAAAATCAGGCAGGATATGCATGCCTTTGTCGCTGGTCTGCCTGTCTGAAACCTGTCCTACGGAATAACGCTGCCTAGTACCCGGGCATTAAAGCGCATAAGCTCAAAGTAACTGTACAGGCTTGGAGTGCCGCCAAGAGGATCGAGCTGGAAAAGCCGGACCCCGGCGGCCTCGGCCAGCACCTCGGCCGGTCTGGCCGGCAACTCGACCTCGCTGAAGACCGCCGTGGCCCCGGTGCTTTTGATGCGGTCGGTGAGATCGCGCAGGAATTTGGGGCTCGGTTCACGGCCCGGGAAAGGCTCGATAAGCCCTGCCAAACGCAGTTGGTATCGTTTGAAAAGATATTGAAAGGAAGGGTGGAACAGGAAAAAAGGCTGGGTCTGCACCGCCTGGAAGAGACGGGTCAGTTCCTGGTCAAGGGCCGTGAGTTCGTCACTGAAACGCCGGCCGTTGGCGTAATACAGCTCCATGCCCGCCGGGTCAAGCTCCGCAAGTTGCCTGACAAGTTCAGGAATCATGGCCCGCACCGCCAGCGGGTCGGTCCAGAAGTGCGAATCAATGCCCGTCTCCCCGTGGCCGGACTTCTCATGATGGTGATCAGCCTGGGCGGTGAGCCGGAATTCTTCAGGCAGGAGCAGGACCATGGCAATCCGCCGGCGGGCCGGCAGACGGCCGGCCCACTCCTGGTCAAGATTCGGCCCGGCCAGAAAAAAGGCCAGGGCCTTCTCCATGATCATGGCCTGGGAGGGCTTGGGCTGGAAGGTGTGGGGCGAGGCCCCTGGCGGCAAAAGGATCGTCACCCGGGCGCGGTCACCGGTCACTTCCCGCAGAATGGCGGCCAGCGGCGGGATGCTGGCGACGAATTGCACCTCCTGGCCTGGAGCGCTGCCAGCCAGGGCCTGGCTGGAGCTGGCCAGCAGGAAGAGCAAATGAAGAAAAATATTTTTTCTGAGATTATTCCAAGGCATCGGTATTCTCCAGTCACAACTGCCAACCATCAAAGGGTCAAGCGGTCTTGCAAGTTTTGCAGGGTTTTAACCCCGAGGCCTCGGACCTGTCGCAGTTGCGCCAGGCTATGGAAACCACCCAGTTCCTCACGTTTGGCAATAATGCGGGCAGACAGCGCGGGCCCGATCCCCGGCAGCGCGGCAAGCACCTCGGCATCGGCCCGATTCAGTGGAACAGGTTGGAAAAAAAGCAGCGCGACCCGGGGATGAATGGTGGCGGCGATAGTCTGGCGTTCTTCAGTAAAATTAATGGTGGCCAGGCGAGGTATGTGGGCGTCTGGAATTCCGGCGGCCGTGGTCAGCCAATCCACCCGGCAGAGGCCTTCCCCCGCCGGCAGGCCGGTTGTCCAGACCATCAGGTCGTCGTCGGTTCCATGGCTGGCCGGGGCCGCCACGAGAGACCCCTCGCCAAGATGACCAAGGCCATGGATGGCGCAGATCAGGAGGCCGAAGCCGAAGAGTACCAAAGGCCGCCAATAGTCCGCCTCATGGTCACGCCGGCAGCCACTCCCCTGCCCTGCCCTACTTTTTCGTTTTAAGTTCATCCTTCATGAGTTTGTAGGTAATGCCATCGACCAAGGCCTGCCAACTGGCCTCCAGAATGTCGTAGGATACCCCCACCGTCCCCCAGCGGCACTCCTGGTCGCAGGACTCGATGAGGACGCGCACCTGGGCGCCGGTACCGTGGGCACTGCCCAGCACCCGAACCTTGTAATCGTCGAGCCGCATCTCGTCGAGCTGCGGATAGAAAGGGCGCAGCGCCTTGCGCAGGGCGTTGTCCAAGGCATTGACCGGGCCGTGGCCCATGGCGGCGGTATGGACATCCTCCCCGCCCACCTTGATACGGATAGTGGCTTCGGCCTGCATGAGGTTGTCGGCGCTGGTCTTCTGGTTGATGACTCGGAAGCCCTGCAACTCAAAATAATGGGCTTGAATGCCCAGGGCCCGCCGCATGAGAAGCTCAAACGAGGCCTCGGCCCCCTCGAACTGAAAACCTTGATTTTCCAGATTTTTTAACTGATTCAGAATTCCGGTTACCCGGGGATCCTTGCTGTCCAGGTCAAGGCCGAATTTTTTGGCCTTGTGCAGCACGTTGCTGCGGCCGGACTGGTCGGAGATGAGGATGCGGCGGCTATTGCCTACCTTTTCCGGCACAATATGTTCGTAGGTCAGGGGATTGCGCTTCACCGCGCTGACGTGCACCCCGCCCTTATGGGCAAAGGCGGCGGCGCCTACATACGGCTGGTATTTGTTATGTGGCAGGTTGGCGATTTCATTAACAAACCGGGAAACCGAGGCCAGCATGTCGAGATGGGCGCTGGCCGCGAACTCCCGGCCCTGCTTCAGGGCCAGGGCCGGGATGATGGAAGTCAGGTTGGCGTTGCCACAGCGTTCGCCAAAACCATTGATGGTGCCCTGCACATGGGTGGCGCCGCAGGCCATGGCGATCAGGGAATTGGCCACGGCGGTCTCGGAATCGTTGTGGGCGTGAATGCCAAGGGGCACGGCCTGCTTGCGAACCTTGAAGTGTTCCTGCACCCGGGCCATGATGGCCGGGATTTCAGTGGGCAGAGTGCCGCCGTTGGTGTCGCAGAGCACCAGGCATTGGGCGCCGCCGGCCACGGCCCGCTCCAGGGTGGCCAAGGCGTAACCCGGGTTGTCCTTGAAGCCGTCGAAAAAATGCTCGGCATCATAAAACAGATATTTGACGTGCGGCAAGAGATAGCGCAGCGATTCCTCGATGATCAGCAGATTGTCGTCCAGGCCGATGCGCAGCGCCTCGCTGACATGGATGCCCCAGGTTTTGCCGAAGATGGTGATGGCCGGCGTTTTGGCGTCGAGCAGGGCCTGCAGATTGGGATCCTGGTCGGCCGGATTCTTGAAATTGCGGGTGGAACCAAAGGCCGCCACCTGGGCGTGATGCAGGTCGTACCGGAGGATCTCCTCAAAAAAGTCGGCCGCATTGGGGTTGGCGCCCGGCCAGCCGCCCTCGATGAAATCGATCCCCAGTTCGTCAAGTTTCAGACTGACCCGGATCTTGTCTTCAACCGACAGGTTGAAGTTCTCGGCCTGGGTTCCGTCCCGCAGGGTGGTATCGTACACCGTCACTGGCTGGTTCATGTTAGCACCGAGAGGGGATAGCCGGGCTCCGTGCAGGGGGCACCGGCATTGGTTCACTCCGCCATTGCCTGATTATTGTTGCCCAAACCAAAGGCATCGTGGAGGGCCCGCACCGCAAGTTCGGTGTACTTCTCCTCCACCACGCAGGAAACCTTGATCTCGGAGGTGCTGATCATCAGAATATTGATGCCCTCCTGGGCGAGGACGGCAAACATCTGCGCGGCGATGCCGGAATGATTGCGCATGCCCACGCCGACAATGGAAACCTTGGCAATACCCTTGGAGCCCGTCACCTTTTCCGCACCGATGGTGGCGACGATCTCCTCCACCATCCTGATCGTCCTCTCGTAATCGCCGCTGGACACGGTGAAGGTCAGATCGGTGAGGGCACCGGCCCGGGTATTCTGAATAATCATGTCAACGACAATCCCGGCCTGGGAGATAGGCATGAAGATCTTGGCCGCCATGCCGGGGGTGTCCTTGACCGCGCTCAGGGTGATGCGGGCCTCACCTTTGCTGTATGTCACCCCGGATACCACCATCGATTCCATCAGATCATCCTCCTCAACCACCCAGGTGCCTTCGGTCTCCGTAAAGGTGGACCGGACATGCACCGGGACGCTATATCGTTTTGCCAGGCCCACTGAACGGATATCCAGCACCTTGGCGCCAAGACTGGCCAGTTCCAGCATCGCATCGTAGGAAATGCGCTCGATTTTTCGGGCGTTACCGCACACATGCGGATCCGCCGTGTAGACCCCTTCAACGTCGGTAAAAATCTCACACTGGTCAGCTTCAAGGGCCGCGGCCAGGGCCACGGCCGTGGTATCGGACCCGCCGCGGCCCAGGGTTGTGAGGTCATCATCCTCGGTAACCCCTTGGAAGCCGGCCACCACGACGATTTTGCCCTGGTCAAGGGAGCGACGGAGCTTGTCCGTGTCAATGGACAGGATACGGGCCTTGGTATGCATGGTGTCGGTCTGGATCCTGACCTGGTCGCCCAGCAGGGATACCGCATCATAACCGGCGGCCTTGATAGCCATGGCGAAGAGGGCCACGGTCACCTGCTCGCCGGTGGCCAGCAAAACATCCATCTCCCGCGCGTCCGGCTGTTCCTGCATCTGGCGGGCAAGGTCCACGAACCGATTGGTTTCCCCGGCCATGGCGGACAACACCACCAGCATCTGGTTCCCCTCCAGGCTCTTGCCAAGGACCCGTCGGGCCACCGCCTTGATCTTTTCAGGATTGGCCACCGAGGTGCCGCCAAATTTTTGAACGATCAATGCCATGTCGAATGTAACTCCCTAATTCGCTAATTTCTCGTCTCAACAATCAACTTGCCGCCGTAATTGACGCAGCAAAAAAAGTAAAGCACCATATAGAAATTCCCCATGATTCGTCAATACATTCTTCGGCCTGTCCACCTTGTGAGTTAAAGCGTTTAGACTCCGTCCTCTTTCGGTATTTGTTCGGATTCCTCCGAGGGCTGGTCACTTTGTTTTTCCAGCTTGCGTTGCTTTTTTTCTTCGTTCTTTTTTTTCTTTTCCAATTCTCTTTGGCGCTTCTGAAATTGAAAATTTGGTTTTGCCATGTTGTCACCTCTTGCAGAAGATAGGGTAAATATCCGAGCCCGGAGGGCTCGGCAAGGAGCAAAGGGGCCGCTGGAACAAAGTCAGAAGTAGAAGGCTTGCACTTCAACCCTTCTCAATCTCCCGTAATCTGACCATGCTTTCCCTTATCTTGGCCAGTTTGGCCACGTACATCTCCTGCTTGTCGCGTTCCTTGGCCACCACCTCGTTGGGGGCGTTGGCCAGGAACTGCTGGTTACCGAGTTTACTGGTGATTTTATCGAACTGCACCTGGTTCTTGGCCTGTTCCTTGGCAAGCTTGGCAATTTCCTGGGGGACGTCCACCAAGCCGGCGATGGGCACGAAGATCTCCACGTCCTGATAAAGATAGGAGGCGGCACCCTTGGGCCGTTCGCCTTTTTGGCTAACAGTAAGATCGCCGGTGCGGGTAAGGGATCGTATCGAGCCTGCCAGGCCTTCGAGAGTAGCCACCTTGTCAGGATCGTGACAGACCACGGTAGCCGCTATCTCGGCGCCCGGGTGGAACATCATCTCGGACCTGATGTTGCGGATGCCGGTGACCACCCCGATGAACAGGGCGGTGTCGGCCTCGGCCAGGCCGTTTTCCCAGTCCAGGCGTATGGTGGGGAAGGCCTCGGTCATGATGGAGGTGCGCTCACCGGGCAGCACGGACCAGATCTCCTCGGTGACAAAGGGGATCATGGGGTGCAGGAGCTTCAGCAGCGCCTCCAGCACCGCGAAAAGCACCCGGCGGGCCGCCAGTTTAGGCTGAGCGTCGTCGCCGTAAAGGTCGGACTTGATCCATTCCAGATACCAGTCGCAGAATTCGTGCCAGACGAACTGGTAGAGGGCCGAGGCCGCGTCGTTGAAGCGGTACTCATCCAGGGTCCGGGTGACCTCGGCCGTGGTGGCGGACAGCCGGGAGAGAATCCAACGATGCGGCAGGGAAAGCCGGTCCGGATCAAGATGTCTGGCCTCTGGCGGGGGGCTGTCTTTGATATGCAGCAAGGCGAAGCGCGAGGCGTTCCAGATTTTGTTGATAAAGTGCCGGTAACCCTCGATGCGCTCCTCGCTCAGGCGGATATCGCGGCCTTGGGCGGCAAAGGCGGTCATGGTGAAACGCAGGGCGTCGGTGCCGTATTTGTCCATGACCTCCAAGGGGTCCAGGACATTGCCCTTGCTTTTGCTCATCTTGGCGCCGTACTGGTCGCGCACCAGGGCGTGCAGGTATACGTCGGTGAACGGGATCTCACCCATGAGGTGGATGCCCATCATCAGCATACGCGCTACCCAGAAGAAGAGGATGTCGAAGCTGGTGATCAGCACCGAGGTGGGGTAGAACATGGCGAGTTCCGGGGTCTTGTCCGGCCAGCCCAGGGTGGAGAAGGGCCACAAGGCCGAGGAGAACCAGGTGTCGAGCACGTCGGTTTCCTGGGTGAGCCCGGTGCTGCCGCACTTGGGACATTTTTTCGGGGTGTCGCGGGCCACGATCAGTTCACCGCAGCCCTGGCAGGTCCAGGCCGGGATCTGGTGGCCCCACCAGATCTGCCGGGAAATGCACCAGTCACGGATGTTGTACATCCAGTCGTAGTAGGTATTTTCCCATATCTTTGGCAGGATGCGGGTACGGCCCTCCCGCACGGCCCGAATGGCCTCCTGGGCCAGGGGCTTAACCGCCACGAACCACTGCTTCGACAGGGTTGGCTCCACCACGGTCTGGCAGCGGTAACAGTGGCCGACGCCGTGCTGGTGGTCCTCGATTTTATCTATATAACCTTGGGCGGTGAGATCGGCCACCACCTTGGCGCGGCACGCGAAGCGGTCCATTCCGGCGTAAGGGCCGGCCGCCTCGTTCATGACGCCGTTGTCGTCCATGACCTTGATGGCGGGCAGGTTATGGCGCCGGGCGATCTCGAAATCGTTCAGGTCATGGGCCGGTGTCACCTTGAGGGCGCCGCTGCCGAACTCCCGTTCCACATGGGTGTCGAAGACCAGGGGTATAGTCCGGTTGGTCAGGGGCAGGATCAACATTTTCCCTGGCAGGGTATTATAGCGCTCGTCGGCAGGGTGCACGGCCACGCCGGTGTCGCCCAGCATGGTCTCGGGCCGGGTGGTGGCGATGATCAAGGCGCCGTTGCCCTCGGCAAAGGGATAGCGGATGTGGTAGAGCTTGCCGTCGGTGGGCTCGTGCTCCACCTCCAGGTCGGCCAGGGCGGTGCGGCAACGCGGGCACCAGTTGATGATGTAGTCGCCCTTGTAGATCAAACCCTCGTCGTAGAGGCGCACAAAGACCTCGCGCACCGCCCGGGAGAGCCCGGCGTCCATGGTGAAGCGCTCCCGGTCCCAGTCACAGGAGCAGCCCAGGCGTTTCAACTGTTTGATGATCTGGCCGCCGGATTCCTCCTTCCACTGCCAGACCCGTTCCACGAATTGCTTGCGACCCAAGTCGTGGCGGCTGGTGCCCTCTTGGGCCAGTTGCCGCTCCACCACATTCTGGGTGGAGATGCCGGCGTGGTCGGTGCCCGGCACCCACAGGGTGTTATAGCCCTGCATGCGGCGGCAACGCACCAGGATGTCCTGCATGGTGTTGTTCAGGGCATGGCCCACGTGCAGCACGCCGGTGACGTTGGGCGGCGGAATGACGATGGAGAAGGCGGGCCTGCCCTCCTCCATGGTGGCGACGAAGAGCTTCTGTTCTTGCCAGATGCGCGACCACTTGGACTCCACGGTGGCGAATTCGTACGCCTTGGCAAGTTCGTGGCCACTGGCCTTTTCTGGGGTTGTCTCACTCATGGGTTACAGCACTCTCCACGGTTGCGGTAAAAAGATGGTGGGATAAAGGCCTAAAGCATAGCGATCGGTCATGCCGGCCACGAAGTCGGTCACCCGCCGTTCCCTGGAGGTGTCGGCCGGATATTCGATCACCGGCTCCCAGTGGTCGTCATGCTCCATGAAATAGCCGTACAGCTCGCGCAGCACCTTCATGGCCTTGATGAAATCGTTGTGCACCTGATAGGTTTCGTAAACATTCTTGTAAAGGAAGGCGCGCAGGTCGGCAATGCCCGTCATGGCCGCCGGGCTCATGGCCAGCCGCACGCCACCGTTGGCCATCGAGGTGTGCACCAGATCGCATACCATGGTGCCGATGCGCTCCGAGTAGGTGGTGCCGAAAAGGTTGCGAAGAGCGGTGGGCACCTGGTCCCTGCTGATCACCCCGGCCCGGATCGCGTCATCCAGGTCGTGGTTGACGTAGGCGATGATGTCGGCCATCCGCACCACCCGGCCCTCCATGGTGACCGGCAGTTCGGTGAGGTCGTCGGGCAGGATCTCGCGGCGGCCCTTGGAGTGCTTGAGGATGCCGTCGCGCACCTCGTATGTCAGGTTTAATCCCAGCCCCTTGTCCTCCAGGAGGTCCACCACCCGCAGGCTCTGTTCGTAATGATTGAACCCGCCGGGACAGAGATCGTTCAAAACCGATTCGCCGGCGTGCCCAAAGGGGGTATGGCCGAGATCGTGGGCCAGGGCAATGGCCTCGGTGAGGTGGCCATTCAGGCGCAGGGCCACCGAGATGGTGCGGGCGATCTGCGAGACTTCGAGGACGTGGGTGAGCCGGGTGCGATAATGATCGCCGGCCGGCGCCAGGAAGACCTGGGTCTTATGGGTGAGCCGTCGGAAGGCCTTGCAGTGAATAATCCGGTCCCGGTCCCGTTGGAAGGCCAGGCGTATGGGACACTCCTCCTCGGGCCGCTGGCGGCCCCGGCTGTTCCTGGTGAGACAGGCGTGGGAGGAGAGGTTGGCCGCCTCCTGCTCCTCCATCTGCTGGCGGATGGACAGGGTCATGAAGCCTCAAGCGATGCTATGGTTATGGGTCAGCCTGCCCGTGCGGGTTGCATCGGATTCACGTTTCACGGTTGGTTTCTTCGCTCTCCAACCTTGAACCGTGAACCTTGGAACTTTGCACCTGAATAGGTAACTATCCAGCTTGTGTCGGCAGTCAAGCGTTCCCGGCCTGAAAATACTTTTCGCTCATTCTCGGCGGGCGTCCTGCCCGCCTCCGAGGCGTCCGCGACCTCCCG
>Ga0100389_1000992_pt1 | contig 22331 bp, 22 predicted proteins | sample CryGeymeta201513_FD_81537 | JGI IMG/M metagenome (GOLD analysis project Ga0100389, IMG submission 81537) | Groundwater microbial communities from Crystal Geyser aquifers in Utah, USA - Crystal Geyser metaG 2015-13 | ecosystem: Environmental > Aquatic > Deep subsurface > Groundwater | place: USA... | reverse complement strand
TTCGCCAATGACTCCCGATGAACGCGCCGCTTCATAGGCGGGATCGCGCTGTGCCATCACCGGCACGGCTACAACCGCCGTCAAAACCAGCGCACCAATTGCGGCCAAAGCCTTGTTTTTCTTGATATACTCAAACATTAGAAAATATCCGCTTCCTTGTTGATCAGGTCTTTTGCATCGTCGTTCAGGCGATACACCACTTCCTGCTTGATATTGATATTCAGATTGATGACAATCGGCTTGTCCGGTGCCGTCACCTGGACGCAGGCGGAAAGCCCTGTCGCTATTCCCAAAATCAGACCGGCGGTGGTTAAACTCCTCATCTTGCGACGAATCGCACCAATCGGTCGGTCCGTCAATTGACTTGTCTGATAAAGCATTGTCGCTTTCCCCTCGCTGAATGGACTATTCATCTCCTTTGAGAACCTTCTCTGCGGCTTTGGCCCTCTCCTCCTGTGCTCGCAGGAGCGCTGGCAGGTTTTGTCCAACCAATATTTCCGGTTCATAATAGGATTTGGCGCTGCTCATCAATTGCATGAACGGCGCCTGGATGCGGACGTTGAACTGGATCGGGATGCGGGCGAGTTGCTTGGTGATGAAATTGCGGCTCGCTCCGTCCCCTTGTTGCAATCCGTCGAATTTGACCTCGGTGATGATTTCGCCGGCAATATCACCATTCATGCCGATGGTGAGGTTGCGATATCTGATCGATTTGAGCGCATTGAAGGCAAAATTGGCCATGGTGCCCATATCTTCGTAGGTGAGCTCTCCAACATAGGCGAGCGTGCCGCCGCCTTCGCGCGCCACCAGATAGCCACCGACCACACGGCCACCGTCCTGATTGAAAACCATCGGCAGCTTGCCGTCAAACACGCCGGTCGCGGACATATTCTCAAAATCAAACTGGGTCAGGAACTGCGCCGCATCGACGCCCTCCACCGTAAATTGCAGCCGCCTCTCTGCGTCTTCGCTCAGATCCAATATGGTCGGTTCGAGATATAGTTTGCCACCGGCAAACGGCCATTGGCCGCCTTATATCTGCATCTTGTAATCGGCCAGCAGGCGATAGCGGATTTGTCCGTTAAACACAGCGACACCAGGGTTGACTTCCGACAGGGTAACAGTCTGGCCCGGACTGGTTTCCAGCGCCAGCAGGTCGGAGAAGATGATCTCGCCCGCCAGCCCGGTCACCGGACCAAAGGCGGCTGCGAGGTTGAGGCCATTGGTCAGAAAACGCCCGGTGCTTTTAATACCGTTATCGGACCCATCCCAGTCAATCCGCCCGGTCCCGGATATTTCCCCTTGCACATTGGCGATCACACCCAGCGTGAGCGGGGTCAGCTGTTCCGGCTGGAGCCGTTCGTTGAAGGTCAGTGACGAAACATCGATCAGCGCCCTGCCCGTGCTATTTCTCAGCGTGTGGAGGATATCAATCGCCGCAATCGCGGTCAGCGTCTCCGGCTCGCGAAGCAAGCCCGCAGCGGTGATGTCCTTTCCGTCAAAGCCTAGTTTGACGTCATTGCTGATCAAGGGCCGGAACCGCTCCACCGGCTGCTCATCACGAACCAGCAGGCTGGCATCGGCCAGAAACTGCCCCTTTTCATAGCGCCAATCGCCTTCGATCTTTTCCATCAGCAGCGGTACATTGGCGATTTTTCCGGAGGCGCCTTCGATCCGCCCGTTGATCATCTGCCCGAACCTGGCGCTGAGCACCGCAATGTCGAGGCTTGTCATACTGGCCGGCGTGCCCAGCCGGATACCGACGTTCTGCGCGGTCAGGCCGTTCGCACGGGAAAAGCGGAGCGCACCGCTGGAAATGGCGAGCGGCGTACCGCCAACATCGCCATTCAGTTTGAGCGAAGGCGCATTGGCGGCAATGTTCACGGACGAACCGTTGCCGGTGACGATGGCGCTGCCCTGCGGACACAGACGGGTGCTGGTCGGTCCGGCGCGCAGGGATGCGGTGCGCAGGCTGGCAAATTGCAGATTGACGCACTGGCGGAACAGGGAGAAATTGCCGTTTCTCCCAATATAGCCGCTGATCGGCACCTGCAGCCCGGTTATCTGTCCGTCACCCAGCGGGCCGGTCAGGATGATCCGCCCGTCGATATTGGTACCGCCCTGACGCGTCGGCGAAAACGCCAGCGCCGGGATTTTCAGCTGCGCTGTTCCCACCTGATAATTGGCCATTTCAAGCCGTCCGGAAAAACCCCGCGAGAGACTGCCATCGTTGAGCACCAAATTCGCGCTGGGAAAACCACCGCCTTCAAGGCTGATGTTACCATCCGCCAGCATCCGGATATTCTTGTCGGTAAAGGCCAGCAGCAGAGGGTCACTCAAGCTGACAGTCGCTCCGGATCGCGACCGGGCGCCCAGCGCATTGAGCGAAAGAGTTGTCCGTCCGCCGTTTTTCGTGAATTTGATGTCGCTGGAAATATCGAAATTGTTTCCGGCCTGTTGCACGGCTTTGGCAAACCGCTCGGCAAGCGGCCCGACCGGTGTCCCGGCGACCGATGCCGACAGAGTGGCTGCCTGCCGCAACATATTTTTTTCGACATGGACGCCGCGAAGGTCTGGTTGACCGGAAAAACTGGCGGTCAACTCGTCACCGCCATAGCCCAGCGCAAACGGGCCCTGGATGTGCGAAGCATCGGCGGATGCATAGGGAGACCGCAACCCGCTGGCGGTCAGATCAACATCGCCGCTGCTCTGTTTCAAATCGCCAGCCAAGTCCAATGACGCCTTGATGGTGCGGCTCGCATAATCAGCATAGCGGAAAGGCCCGCCGCTGAGACCGATCGTGCCGTCCCAACTGGCGAGATCCGCGCCCAGGTCTACCGAGACCTGCGCCGCAACCGCTTCTGCAGCCAGATCCAGATCGCTGCAGGTGACGCTCGGCAGCCGCAGCGGTCCTTGTAAATTCGGTTTCTTGCCGCGAATAGCGACCTTCCCGAAAAAGGTCGGTTTGCTTACAGCACAGCCGCCAGCTTCCAGACCCTGGCTAATCGCGGCGATTTCTCCGCTGAAACCATCGTGCAATTCGCCTTCGCCAGTCAGCGCCAGGCCAACGGCCCCGTACGCGCTGTCGATCCGCAACTTGGCATCAGACAGTCCGAGCCAAATATCCGGCAACGACAGCGGACTATCATCGTTCGGATCGGTAAATTTGTCGAGTTCGCCAAAGCTGAGCTTGCCATTTTCCAGCCGCCCGAACAGCTTGACGCCGCTCGCCCGCACCCAGTTTATCCCCAGACCGCCGAGGCTCAGACTATTGCCCACCTCGACCAGATCCGCCGTCAAGTCCGGCCGGTCCGGATCACCGATCACCAGATTGCGAATGACCTGCCGCCGAAGCCCGATATCCTCGATTTCGTAACTGGCGGTAACATCCATCTGGTCAAGCTGGGAGCGGACCACATTGTCCGCGAGTGTCGTTCGGCTGACCCACAATGCCATCAGGCCGAAGAGGATCAGAACAAGCAATATCCCGCCGTACAGTCGAAACCGGGATTGGCGACCGACGGGGTCATTGGCGATTTCATCTTCCATCGCGGTTGAAATGCAGAAGTCTGTCTGAAGTTGCAATGTACAAGTGTGTGAGGGGACGAGATTTCATCCCCTCCCCGCCTGTTGGACAATTTCGGACTTCGCTCCGATTATCCATTCGTTCCTTCTTTGTTCTTATTATAGGGGGCGAATGACCAACGGGCGGGAAATCCGATCAGGCTTGCCAAGTGGCAGCAGCGGCCATCGCGCCCGCCTTCGCCGCCGCCTATTGACCGGCCAGGGCAACGGACTGCACGATCACGAGCTGGTCGAATATCTGCTCGCCCTCGCCATCCCGCGCCGCGACACAAAGCCTCTGGCCAAGCAATTGATAGAAGAATTCGGTGGCTTCTCCCGTCTTCTGGTATCCGATGGCGATGCGCTGGCGAATTTTCCCGGTATGGGGGAAACCAGCGTGGCGGCGCTAAAGATCGTCCAGGTCGCCGCCTTGCGCCTGATCTCCGAACCGGTGCGGACCCGGCCGATCCTGTCAAGTTGGCAAGCTTTGCTCGACTATTTGCGCGCCGATATGGCGCATCTCGCGCACGAACGGGTCCGCGTGTTGCATCTCGACAGCAAGAACCGATTGATCCGCGATGAACTGGTCAGCGAAGGGTCGATCGATCAGGCGGCCATCTACACCCGCGAAGTGATCAAACGCGCGCTGGCCTTGGGCTCGGCGGCAATCATATTGGTGCACAATCACCCCAGCGGCGACAGCACCCCCAGCCGACAGGATATCGCGATAACCAAAGACATCTGCGCCGCCGGCCGCACGCTCGGCATCGCTGTGCATGATCATGTCATAATCGGCCGGGACGGCCACACGTCCTTCCGGTCGAAGGGATTGATCTAGGTGCCCGGCCCGTCAGTTCCACTCAATACAGAAACATCGGCATATCTTCGACCTGGATCAGACTGGCGCGATACTGGTTGGCGTCATAGAGGCCCGAAACATTGACGCCCTTGCTGTCCTCCAGCAAGGTTCCGATCGGAACCGTGCTGTAATTGCCGTCGGCGAGACAGACCATATTGGCCATCCGGTCCTGTTCGATCAACTGCACCGCCAGCGCGCCAAAGGCAAAACCGACCATCCGGTCCATCGCGTCCGGTTCGCCTGCCCGCATCAGATAGGCAAGCTCCTGCACGATGGTTCTCTGATCCGAGCGGGCCTCGATTTCGCGCGCCAGCTGCGTGCCGATATTCAGACCATCGCGGTTGGTGTTCGATTTGTTGATTTCGTCAACAAAGTCGGTCGATCCGCACAGCTTTGCGCCCTCCGACACCAGGCAGACCGCATAGGATTCGGGATTGTCCTGCTTGTCTTTGAGCAGCAATGGCAACAGCACATCCATATCGGCCGGCACTTCCGCAATCACCGTCCGGTCCGCCTGCGACAGAAATCCGGACAGCAACGCCGTTTCACCGGATCGCCGCCCGAACAGCTCGATCACCGCAATCCGTTCGTGGCTCGCCGCCGTGGTCCGCAGCGCGTTGATCGCCTGCACCGAACGGGTGACCGCTGTGGAGAAGCCGATGCAATAATCGGTGCCATGGACATCATTGTCCATCGTCTTGGGAACCGAAATCACATTGCGCCCGAGACTCGACAGATAGGCCGAGAAACGCAGCGTGCCATCACCGCCCATGGTGATCAGCGCGTCCACTTCCAGTGCATCGAGGACGTCGAGCACTTTTTGCGTCTGATCGCCCTGTTTGGTCGTGCGCGGATCACAGCGGGAACTGTGCAGGATCGTGCCGCCCTGCCGGTCAATGCCCCGCACCCGGTCATGGTCGAGCATCATCACACTGTCTTCGCGCGCCCATGGATCGGCCGGATCAATTTCCAGTACGCCTTCCCAGCCCCGCCGCAGACCAACGACGTCCCAGCCGCGCTGCCAGGCCGACGTCGCAATCGACTGGATGCAGGGATTGAGGCCCGGGACATCGCCGCCGCCGGTGAGTATAGCCAGACGCATTTTATTCTCCCTGTTTCCGCCGCTGCATTGCCGATTCATTTCGTAGGTGCTAGCGGGACCGCAAATCAAGGCATATCATTGCCGCAATCATTCTCTTTGTCCAAGGACCAATCATGATCACACGCTATTCCCGCTCCGAAATGGTCGCCATCTGGGAGCCTGAATCGAAATTCCGGATCTGGTTCGAGATTGAGGCGCACGCAACCGACGCTCTCGCCGAACTGGGCGTGGTCCCGAAGGAAGCGGCGGCGGCAATCTGGGCCAAGGGCAAGTTCGACGTGGCGCGGATCGACGAGATCGAGCTGGAGGTGAAGCATGATGTGATCGCCTTCCTGACCAATGTCGCCGAACATGTCGGAGAAGAATCGCGTTTCATGCACCAGGGGATGACCTCGAGCGATGTTCTCGACACCTGTCTTGCGGTGCAGCTGGCGCGGGCTTCGGACATATTGCTGGCCGATATCGATGGCTTGCTGGCGGCAATCAAGAAGCGCGCCTATGAGCACAAGTTCACCCCCACCATCGGCCGCAGCCATGGCATCCACGGCGAACCGGTGACCTTCGGCCTTAAACTGGCGCAGGCCTATGCCGAGTTCCAGCGCAACCGCGAGCGGCTCGTTGCAGCGCGCAAGGAAATCGCCACCTGCGCGATTTCCGGCGCGGTTGGTACCTTCGCCAATATCGACCCCAAGGTCGAAGAGCATGTCGCCGAGAAACTAGGCCTGACCGTAGAACCAATCTCCACCCAGGTGATCCCGCGCGACCGCCATGCGCAATTTTTTGCCACGCTCGGCGTCATCGCTTCGTCGGTGGAACGACTCGCCGTCGAAATCCGCCACCTGCAGCGCACCGAGGTGCTCGAGGCGGAAGAATATTTCTCGCCGGGCCAGAAGGGCTCGAGCGCGATGCCGCACAAGCGCAACCCGATCCTGACCGAAAATCTGACCGGCCTCGCCCGCATGGTCCGCAGCTACGCCCTGCCCGCCATGGAAAATGTCGCGCTGTGGCACGAACGCGATATTTCCCACAGTTCCGTCGAACGGATGATTGGACCGGACGCGACGATCACCCTCGACTTCTCGCTGGCACGGCTGACCGGGGTGATCGAAAAGCTGCTAATCTATCCCGAGCGGATGCAGAAAAATCTCGACCGCATGGGCGGCCTGGTCCATTCACAGCGCGTGTTGCTGGCGCTCACCCAGGCCGGGATCAGCCGCGAGGATAGCTACCGCATCGTCCAGCGCAACGCCATGAAGGTATGGGAATCGGACGGTGAGATCGCCCTGCTCGACCTGCTCAAGGCCGACCCCGATGTCAGCGCGAAACTTTCCGATGCCGAGCTCGAGGAACGTTTCAACCTCGATTATCATTTCAAGCATGTCGATACGATCTTCGCCCGGGTCTTTGGAGAATAGCGCCGTTTGCGGCCCCGTTGCATAGCATCTGGTCACCCGCCTTTTTTGGGACTAGGATGGCCGTCACACGAAAAAGGGTGAAGCATGCAATTTATCAAAATCCTGTTCTGGGTTCTCCTGCTGGTCGCGACCTTCATTTTCTGGTGGACCAATGAAGCACGGGCCTCGCTGGACCTTGGTGCCGCTGTTGTCGAAGCCCGGGTTTCGACCTTTGTGGTCGGTGCATTTCTGATCGGTTTCCTGCCTACCTGGATGGTTCTGAGAGGTTTCAGATGGCGACTTTCGCGGCGGATCAAAACCCTGGAAGATGCGGCAAAGCCAACCACTGCTCCGGTGCCGCCCGCAACCGGTCCCAAAAGCCCGACTCCCACAGCCCCGACAGCCGTTGCAGAGCCCGCGCCAGCGGTTTCATCCGTCGATAGCGGCAAAGCAACCGACCTATGACCAATCCGATCTTCGTCGCGCTCGACACGCCCGATCTCGACCGGGCGCTCGAGATTGCACAATCGGTCAAGGGCCATGTCGGTGGTCTGAAGCTCGGCCTCGAATTTTTCTGCGCCCATGGCCATCATGGCGTGCACGAAATCCAGAAACTTGGCCTGCCGATATTCCTCGATCTCAAGCTGCACGATATTCCCAACACGGTGGCCAAGGCGATGCAGGCAATCAATGTGCTGGAACCGGCCATCGTCACGATCCACGCGTCCGGTGGCCGCGCGATGATGGAAGATGCCAAGGCGGCGGCCAATGGCCATACCAAGATTGTTGGCGTTACATTGCTGACCTCGCTCGACGAACGCGATATGACCCGGATCGGCTATAGCGGCACCCCGCATGACCAGGTCAAGCGGCTCGCCGGACTGGCGCAGGAAGCGGGACTCGACGGCATTGTCTGTTCCGGCAACGAAGTCGAAGCGGCGCACAAGATCTGGAAAGACGGTTTTTTCGTCGTCCCCGGCCTGCGTCCCAAAGGCGGTGCAATGGGCGACCAGAAACGCGCAGTCACACCGGCTCAGGCGCGCGACAATGGCGCGAGTGTGCTGGTTATCGGGCGGCCAATAACCGCAGCGGGAGACCCCAATGCGGCGGCGCGGGTGATCGAGGCGACGCTTTAATTTTTTCTTCGTCATCCTGAACTTGTTTCAGGACCCCGTGAGACTGAGCAGTGCGGCGGAGATCCTGAAACAAGTTCAGGATGACGAATATTGTTTGTCCCGCTAATAGCCCTCCCATGAAAACCCAAATCAAAATATGCGGCCTCTCCACTGAAGCCTCCATCGATGCGGCAGTCGAAAATGGCGCAACCCATATCGGCCTGGTCCATTTTGAAAAAAGCCCACGCTATGTCTCGCTCGAACGCGCAAAGGAATTGCGTGCCTATGCGGGCGACCGGATCAAGACCGTACTGCTGCTGGTCAATGCCGACCCGAAGCTGACCGGCAAGGCGATTGCCGAGGTCCAACCGGATATCCTGCAATTTCATGGCGGCGAGACCCCGGAATGGGTGAAACTGGTGCGGGCCAAATCGGGCCTGGAAATCTGGAAGGCGGTCGGTGTGCGCGACCACGCGGGTCTGCTCAAAACCAATCGCTATGTCGGCGCGGTCGATCGCTTGCTGTTCGACGCCCCGGCCAAGGCTTTGCCCGGCGGCACCGGCACCTCGTTTGACTGGTCCTTGCTCGCCGGTCACCAGCATCAGGTCGACTGGGGCCTCGCTGGCGGTCTTGATCCGGACAATGTCACCGATGCCCTGACCGCCACCCAGACCCCTCTGGTCGATGTATCGTCTGGCGTTGAATCCGCGCCCGGCGTCAAACAGGTGGACAGAATCGCCGCCTTTTGCCAAGCGGTCCGGGACTACGACGCCTCAAATCATTAGCTGGCCGTTAGCACTGAGCTTGTCGAAGTGCGCTTTGCGACGATAGGCGTCCTTCGACAGGCTCAGGACTAACGGATAAACCCATGAACGACACACCCAACAGCTTCCGCAACCAGCCCGACGATCGCGGTCATTTCGGCGAATTCGGCGGACGCTATGTCGCCGAAACGCTGATGCCGCTGATCCTCGACCTCGAGAAACATTATCGCGCGGCCCAGGCCGACCCGGCGTTCGAGGAAGAATTCAACGACCTGCTCGAACATTATGTCGGCCGCCCCAGCCCGCTATACTATGCCGAGCGCCTGACCGACCACGTGCGCAAGAACGCGCCAGAAGGCAAAGGCGCGCAAATCTGGTTCAAGCGCGACGAGCTCAACCATACCGGCGCGCACAAGATCAACAATTGCATCGGCCAGATCCTGCTCGCCCTGCGCATGGGCAAGACCCGCATCATCGCCGAAACCGGTGCCGGTCAGCATGGCGTGGCGACGGCCACCGTCTGCGCGCGCTTCAACCTGCCCTGCACCATCTTCATGGGCGCGACCGATATCGAACGGCAGAAGCCGAATATCTTCCGGATGAAATTGCTCGGCGCCAATGTGGTGCCGGTGACCAGCGGCTCCGCGACGCTCAAGGACGCGATGAACGAGGCGCTGCGCGACTGGGTCGCCAATGTCCACGACACATTCTACATCATCGGCACCGCCGCCGGTCCCCACCCCTATCCCGAGCTGGTCCGCGACTTCCAGAGCGTGATCGGCAAGGAAGCCCGCGCCCAGATGCTGGACCGCATCGGCCGCCTGCCCGACCTGCTGGTCGCGGCAATCGGCGGCGGCTCCAACGCCATCGGCCTGTTCCATCCGTTTCTCGACGATCCGGACGTCAGGATGCTCGGCATCGAGGCGGCCGGCCATGGCCTCGACAAGGAACATGCCGCGAGCCTCGCTGGCGGCGGCCCCGGCATTCTCCACGGCAACAAGACCTATCTGCTGCAGGACGAGGACGGCCAGATCACCGAAGCCCATTCGATCAGCGCCGGCCTCGACTATCCCGGCATCGGCCCGGAGCACAGCTGGCTCAAGGAATCCGGCCGCGTTGACTATGACAGCGCCACCGACAAGGAAGCACTCGACGCCTTCCAGCTGCTCTGCCGCACCGAAGGCATCATCCCCGCGCTCGAACCGGCCCACGCGATAGCCGCCGTCACCCGCGAAGCGGTAAAGATGGACCGCGACCAGATCATCCTCGCGAACCTGTGCGGCCGCGGCGACAAGGATATTTTCACCGTCGCCGAAGCGCTGGGGACGGAGATTTGAGCAGAAAAGAACTCCCAGATGTTCGATTAAAGTTCGGATTGCTGTTTTCCATTTTCGTTTTAATTGCAGCGTGGAAAAACGGCGCCGGTGCAGAAATAATGGAGGCGGTGGGCGTTATCGAGAGCAATGAAGCCTCTGAGGCATCAGGTCTTGTCGGTAAAATTCTAGGTGCGCTTATTTTTGCGATCCTTGGCACCGGACTTTTGTATCTATTCGAAAAGAAAAGAAAATGACCCGTCTTTCCCAATCCTTCCCGCCCAACCGCGCGGCCCTGGTCGCCTTCATCACCGCCGGCGACCCGACTCCTGCCGACACCGCAGCCATCCTTGACGCGCTCGTCGAAGGCGGCGCGGACATCATCGAGCTCGGCATGCCGTTCACCGATCCGATGGCCGATGGTCCGTCGATCCAGGAAGCGGATATCCGCAGCCTGGCCGCTGGCACAAAGACCGCCGACATCTTCCGAATTGCCGCGGAATTCCGCCAGCGCCACCCCGACACTCCGCTGATCCTGATGGGCTATGCCAATCCGATGACCATCAGAGGGTCAAAATGGTTCGCCGATGCCTGCGTTGCTGCCGGAGTCGACGGCGTGATCTGCGTCGATATCCCGGTCGAGGAGGATGAAAGTCTCGGCGACGCCCTGCGCGCGCAGGGCATAGCGGTGATCCGCCTCGCCACCCCGACCACCGATGCCGAACGCTTGCCCACCATCCTCAACAACGCCTCCGGTTTTCTCTATTATGTCAGCGTCGCCGGGATCACCGGCCAGCAACAGGCCGCCCAAGCCAGCATCGAGGAAGCGGTTACCCGGCTAAAAGCAGGCACCGACCTGCCCGTCGCCGTCGGCTTTGGCGTCCGCACGTCCGAACAGGCCGCAGATATCGCGCGCGTCGCCGATGGCGTGGTCGTCGGCTCGGCCATTGTCGAAATTGTCGGCCAATATGGCAAAGACGCCGCGCCGCATGTCAGGGACTATGTAAAGTCGCTTTCCGATGCTATCAGGGCGGCAAGAAAGAGTTGAATTCGAATCCCGTTCGTGTCGAGCGAAGTCGAGACACAGGCCGCAGACCCGGCATCTCGACTTCGCTCGATGCGAACGGCACAGAGGAATGATGCAATGAGTTGGCTAAGCAATGTCCGCAACAAGATCGCGTCGATCACCAAGCGCGAAACGCCCGAGAATCTCTGGCACAAGTGCAAGAAATGCGAAGCGATGGTATTCCTCAAGGAATATGAGGAAAATATGCATGTCTGCCCGAAATGCGAGCATCATGGCCGCATCGGGCCGATGGTCCGCTTCGCCCAGATCATGGACGACAACAGCTGGAAGCTGATCCCCTGGGCCAAGGTCCAGGAAGATCCGCTGAAATTCAAGGACCAGAAGAAATATGCCGACCGGCTCAAGGAAGCGCGGACCAAGACCGGCGAACAGGATGCGCTGATCAACGTCAAGGGCACGATCAAGCTGATCCCCTGCGTCGTCGGCGTGCAGGATTTCTCCTTCATGGGCGGCTCGATGGGCCTGGCCGTGGGGCAGGCCTTTGTCGACGGCGCCAAGCGGGCGCTGAAGGATCAATGTCCCTATATCATCTTCACCGCTGCCGGCGGCGCCCGGATGCAGGAAGGCATATTGTCGCTGATGCAGATGCCGAAGACGACGGTGGCCATCTCGATGCTGCGCGAAGCGGGCATCCCCTTCATCGTCGTTCTGACCGATCCCACCACCGGCGGTGTCACCGCCAGCTATGCGATGCTCGGCGACGTGCATATTTCCGAGCCAGGCGCGATGATCGGCTTTGCCGGCCAGCGGGTGATCGAGAACACCATCCGCGAGAAACTGCCGGAAGGCTTCCAGACCGCCGAATATCTGCTCGAACATGGCATGATCGACATGGTGGTGCACCGCCGCGAATTGCGCGACACGCTGGCGCAGGTGATGGGCTATCTGATGGCATGGAAAGAGGCCGCTTGAAAAAGCCCCTCCCCTTCAGGGGAGGGTTCGGGGTGGGGCCTGTCCTCAATCCCGATCATGGCTTTGTTCCGAATATCCAAGCCCACCCCCGCCCCCTCCCGCAAGCGGGAGGGGAGTAGATGGCCGACAGCGCCCGCTCCGATCACCCCGCGGTCCAGCACCAGCTCGACCGGCTGGAAATGCTCTCCCCCGGCCGCGATGTGCTGGGGCTGGAACGGATTCTCGATATCCTCGACCGCCTCGGCAATCCGCAGGACAAGCTCCCTCCTGTTTTCCACGTCGCCGGCACCAACGGCAAAGGCTCGACCTGCGCCTTTCTGCGCGCCGCCATCGAAGCGGAAGGCCTCAAGACCCACGTCTACACCAGCCCGCATCTGGTCCGCTTCAACGAGCGCATCAGGCTGGCCGGCAAGTTGATCGAAGATGATTATCTCGCCGAGCTGCTCGCCCGGGTGCTCGATATCAGCGCCGATATCAACCCCAGCTTCTTCGAGGCAACGACCGCCGCAGCCTTTCTCGCATTTGCCGAAACACCTGCCGATGCCTGCATATTGGAAGTCGGCCTCGGCGGTCGACTCGATGCAACCAATGTCATCCGCCGCCCCGTCGCAACCGGCATAGCGGAGCTCGGCATCGATCACGAAGCCTTCCTGCTCAGCCCCGAGGCGGGAACTCCGGCCGACCCGCTGGTTCGCATCGCGTGGGAAAAAGCCGGAATCGCAAAGAAGAACACGCCCTTGCTGACGCAAAAATATGCTGCGGATATGCTGCACATCATCGCCGATCATGCTGCAGATATCGGAGCGCAGCATTTTCCGCGCGGCGAGGAATGGGACGCGGCGATTTACGAAGGCCAGTTGCACTACAAGGACGAGGCCGGGAAGCTCAACCTGCCCCTGCCCGCCCTGATCGGCGCGCATCAGGCGGACAACGCCGCGCTCGCCATCGCGATGCTGCGCCATCAGACGGCCGTCAAAATTTCGGATGCTGCGCTGAAAGCCGCAATGGGCTGGGCGCAGTGGCCGGGACGGATGCATTTCCTGATCGCCGGCCCGGTCACTCATCTGCTGCCCTCCGACGCCGAAGTCTGGGTCGATGGCGGCCACAATGTCAGCGCCGGCCTGGCGCTCGCCAAATATTTCGCCGACTATGAAGCGGGATCGATTGATCTGGTGATCGGCATGCTGGACAACAAGGACCCCGCCGCCATCCTCACGCCGCTGCATGAAAAGCTGGCCAGCGTGACGGTAATTCCGGTCCCCGGCCATGAGTCGCACGCGCTTGGCGATTTTCCGAAGGTCGATGCTCCGATGACCGAAGCCGGCAATATCTCAGCCGCGCTCCGTTCCCTCGAGCAGGGCCCGGGAAAGACCGTGCTGATCGCCGGTTCACTCTATCTGGCTGGCGAGGTGCTCAAAGCGAACGAACAGGTGCCGGACTAGGAGCTGTTCTCTTCATGTGCAAACCTGTTCCCCGGCGCAGGCCGGGGCCCAGAACAGTCGCGCTGCCAATGTCCCTACACGATGCCAGCGGATAAAAACTGGCCTAGCACCTTGCCGGACAAACTGACAAACCGGTCAATCAACCAGGCGTCCCTTCTTCCGTCTCATCCGCATGCACCGACCCTGCCGTCCCCAATGACCGGTCAACCAGACCATAGCGGATCATCAGCCAGAACATGATCACACCGGGCAAGGCGGCCACGGTGGTCAGCAGATAGAAATTCACATAGCCCATGCCCTCGATCAGCGAACCCGCCGTCGTTCCGGTCAGGAAGCGGCCCAAGATACTGGCTGCGGCCGACAGCAGCGCGAATTGCGTTCCGGTAAACTGCAGATTGCACAGCGCGGACAGATAGGCGACCACGGCCACACCGCCGACACCGCTGGCAAAATTCTCGAAACCGATTGCGCCCGCCATGCCCCAATTGCTGTGGCCGGCAGCCGCTAGCGCCGCAAAGGACAGATTGCTGACCGCCATCAGGATCAGGCTCAGCATCACCGCTTTTTTCATACCCAGGCGAGAATAGACGATTCCGCCGACAAAAATACCTATGAGAAAGGCAACGAAACCCAGGCTGACATCGTAAAAGGCAATCTCGTCATTGCTGAAGCCAAGGTCCTCGAACAACAGCCGGAAGGTCAGATTGGCCAAAGTGTCACCGATCTTGTGGACCAGCACGAACAGCAGAACCAGCAAAGCGCCAGACCGTTTGAAAAACTCCACCAGCGGGCTGACATAGGCTTTCGCAGCCTCCAGCGGGCCTTTTAGGGCCATCGGCTCCTGCCGACGGCTCGGCTCGCGCATGATCAGGCCGACGATGACCGCGAACAGGGCGAACAGCGAACAGACATAATAAGCAACCGACCAGTTGGTCCGCGCCGCAACCACCAGTGCCACCGCGCCAGCGGTTGCCGCACCAATCCGCCAGCCATATTGCGACATGCCGGAACCGACACCCAGCTGCTCGGGCTCGAGCAATTCGATACGATAGGCATCGATCACCACATCGAATGTTGCGCCCGCTATCCCGACCATGATCGCCGCAACCGCGACCGCCGCAATATCCTTCGACGGATCGAGCGAGCCAAGATAGATAATCGAAATCATCGCCAGCGCCGCCGTGACAATCAACCAGGACAGTCTTTGCCCGACCCTGCCGATGATCGGCAGTTTGATCACATCGATGATCGGCGCCCACAGCCATTTGAAATTATAAGCAAGAAAGGTCAGCGCAAAGGCCGTGACGGTCGATTTCTCGATACCGGCCTGCGCCAGACGGGTGGTCAAAGTTGCTGCGATCATCGTCAGCGGCAGCGCCGAGGATACGCCCAGAAAAAGCGCCGCCAAGGGAGCGGCCTCGCTATACGGGCGCACTCCGGCTGGCAGATAGCCGCGCCATCCCAATGCTGCTTGCTCACTCACACAAAAATCTCCCTCGAACCGGGAGAATCTTTAGCGCCTAATCACCTGAATGCCAGCTTGATTTTGAAGCGCCTCAGATATCCAGCAGCTTCGCCCCGACAATTGGCCCGGCACCTGGCCGCTGCAAGACAATGGCATATTTGTCCGCACCGCGAACGTTAAGACGCTCGGGCGGAAGAACAAATGTCATCGGCTTGCCCCGCCAGCTGCCCAAAACCCGCTCGTCCTTTACCACATTGGTATAATGCATCACTCGCCCTCCATTCTCACCGCGCCCGATCCGCACGGTTTCGGAGGAACTGAGCGCAATCAGGGAAACACCCGCCATATAGTCTGACTTGCCGCTGATCATTACCTTGATCTGGCCGCTGGCATTGATCGACGAGGTAATGAGTGGTCCCGACCGGTCCGCTCGCCGCACCAGCGAGCGAATATCACCTTCCCGCGAACCGACAGCGCCGCCGCCGCCATTGACCACCATCTGCGGCGTGTACACGCCCGCACCAGCATTGCCTTTTGCGGCATAGGCCCGCTGCAACCGCGTATTGTCTTCCCGCGCCAGCGTGTCTTTCCAGCCGAGCCGGTCCCAGTAAGTCACCGGCCGCGTGATCACCAGCAGGGAGTCGTCTTTTGCGAGCCGGCTGGCCAGCATATCTGCGGGGGGACAGGACGAACATCCCTGACTGGTGAACAGCTCGATCACGACCGGACTGGAGCGTGTGGCCTCATCGGAGCGGCTGGCTGGTTTCACAACCTGAACCGAGCCGACCGCAGGGGTCGGTACCAGTTGCGCGCCGATAAACCCGGCAAATGCCGACCCGCCAATCAACGCACACAGGATAATCTTGCTCATTTGCTGCTCCACTAGCGCCACATTAGCCATTCGTCGCCGCCAAGTCATTGGTTACAGATTGCAGCGTGGGACTTTTTCCGCCATGGAACCGCCCCATGACCGAAGAAAAACCAGCCAAGATCTATCGCGCGAAACCGACCCCCGGAGCCAAGGCTCCGGCAGAGCAAAAAGCGCAAACCGGCGAGGTCCGCGAAGGCCAGCGGATCGCCAAACTGCTCGCCCGCGCCGGCGTCGCCTCGCGCCGCGAGATCGAGCGGATGATCGAGGCGGGCCGGATCGCGCTCAACGGCGATCCCGTAGAGCATCCCTCGCTGCTGCTGAAAAACCTCACCGGCATCACCGTCGACGGCAATCCGGTGGCGGAACCTTCCCCGGCAAAACTATACCGCTTTCACAAGCCCAATGGCTATCTGACCGCAGAACGCGACTTTTCCGGCAAGAAAACGATTTATGACGTGCTGCCCGCCGATATGGAGCGGGTCATGCCGATCGGTCGGCTCGACATGAATACCGAGGGCCTGCTGCTGATGACCACCGACGGTGAGTTCAAGCGCCAGATGGAATTGCCGAAAAACGGCATCGAACGCACCTACCGCGCCCGAACCTTCGGCGAAATCAGCCAGAACCAGCTCGAGGAACTTTATCGCGGCATCACCATCGACGGCATGCATTACAGCCCGATCACCGCCAATCTCGAGCGCCGCACCGGCCGCAACCAGTGGATCGAAATGACCCTGACCGAAGGCAAGAATCGCGAAGTCCGCAAAGTATTGGAACATTTCGGTCTTGAAGTCTCCCGCCTGATCCGCACCCGCTACGGCCCGTTCGTGCTCGGCGACCTGCAAAAGGGCGAGATCGAGGTGGTGCGCCAGCATGATCTGGTCCAGTTCCGCAAATCGCTGAAATGACGGAATATTCACGTTTGGCCGTTAGGGGTAAGCCTGTCGAACCCCGTCTCCCGGACGAGAGATGTCCTTCGACAGGCTCAGGACGAACGGCCTATCTCGCAGGAAAGAGACTTTTTACCGTGAGTGGTGAGCTTGTCGAACCACGCCTCTCGTCTGCGAGGGGCCCTTCCGCTAGCTCAGCACGAACGGTGCACCTTCTCGAGGACAGCCGTTTTTCCGTTAGTGGTGAGCTTGTCGAACCACGCCTCTCGGTCGAGAGGTGTCCTTCGACAGGCTCAGGGCAAACGGTATAAAATGCGCATAATCGCAGGCCAATGGCGCGGCCGCAAGATCGTCGCACCCAAGGGCGACACCACCCGCCCGACCGCCGACCGCACCCGCGAACGATTGTTCTCGATGCTGACCAGCCGCCTCGGCGACTTTGAAGATTTGCAGATACTCGACCTGTTTTCCGGTTCCGGCGCGCTCGGTCTCGAAGCGCTGTCGCGCGGCGCCGCGCACTGCACCTTCGTTGAACAGGACAAGGACGCGCTCCGGGCGCTGGAAAAGAATATCGAGCTGTTGGGTGCCGACGCCGATGTCAGGATCGGCTCGGTGCTGCATCTGGGACAGGCTCGCAAGCCTTATGATCTGATCCTGATGGATCCGCCCTATGATTCGGGTGCAGGCGCAGTGGCACTAGACAAGCTGGGCCGCCACGGCTGGTTTGCGCCGTCGAGTTGGATCGCAATCGAAACGGCCCGCCATGAAATTGTCGAAGTGAAGGGTTTTGATCTGGATTGTGTCCGCGACAGCGGCAAGGCGAAGATTCACCTGCTGCGGCCCGCCGGAATTTAGCCGCCCATCAACACGCTTGTGGAAGCAGTTTCCTGATGGTCCAGCTGCGCCGTGCTGTAAAAGGTGGTCGCCGCCATCAACAGGGTGGCGATAATCGCGCTCGTGGTCAGTCTCTTGCTCATGTCATGCTCCTTGCGGGACGGTTTAATGTCCACTGATTGATAAATGGTGCATCGCAACATAAGTTTCAACCTGTCCCTTGGGGCAGCGCATAAGAAAAGGCGAAGCGGTCGAAAAACCGCCTCGCTTCGTTAAAATCTGTCGCGGAAATGCTTACATTTCGCTGGCTGGCTTGCCTGGCCAATAATCCAGTGCGCGATTGCCGAAATTCAGGCCCGCTTCGCGCGGATTGATGCAGCCATCGGTGACATCGCCGCCGCACACCGTATATTCCTTGCCATTCAGCATGACGGTCTGGGCTCGACCATTGGCGCCTTTGTTAATCACGGTTGCTTTTGGATCCATCTTCGCGCCATCCTTCATCTCATGATGGTTGGCATATGCGGCTCCTGAAAAAGCCATCGATGCTGCTGTCACGGCGCTCAAAACTGCTATCTTACGCATGTTGGTCTCCAAATAAATTAGTCCTGCCAATAATACCCTTCGGCAGCGATATAGTTCCCTCCCGCGAATCCCCCGCATAAACATAAAAGCGCGATTGGGGCCTTGCTCCCTTGCGCGATGTTCCCTAACTGTTCACCTGTGACCGATACTGTCAATATACCGCAAGAGAGCGACCCGCCCTATGTCCGCGGCCTGAATGCGCCGCAGCGAGAGGCCGTGCTGACCACCGAAGGCCCGGTGCTGGTCCTCGCTGGTGCTGGCACCGGCAAGACCGCTGCCCTCACCCGGCGGCTGGCGCATATCGTCTTTTCACGCAAGGCGTGGCCGAGCGAAATTCTCGCTGTCACCTTCACCAACAAGGCCGCCCGCGAGATGAAGGAGCGGATTGCTTCCATCGTCGGGGAGAGCTTCGAGGGCATGCCATGGCTCGGCACCTTCCACAGCATCGGCGCAAAAATGCTCAGGCAGCACGCCGAACTGGTCGGCCTGCAGAGCAATTTCACCATTCTCGACACCGATGATCAGCTCCGCCTGCTCAAGCAGTTGATCCAAGCCGCAGAAATCGACGAAAAACGCTGGCCGCCGCGGATGCTCGCCGGTCTGATCGACCAGTGGAAGAACCGCGGCCTCAACCCCGCCGATCTCGATGCCAACGAGAATGAGCGCTACGCCAATGGCCGCGGCCAGGAATTTTATGCTGCCTATCAGGCGCGGCTGATCGCGCTCAACGCCTGCGACTTCGGCGACCTGCTCCTGCATATCCTCAACCTGCTGAAGACCAACCGGGAGATATTGCAACGCTATCAAGAGCGATTCAAATATATCCTGGTCGACGAATATCAGGATACCAACAGCTCGCAATATCTCTGGCTGCGCCTGCTCGCCCAGAGCCACAAGAATATCTGCTGCGTCGGCGACGATGACCAGTCGATCTATTCATGGCGCGGCGCAGAAGTGGCCAATATCCTGCGCTTTGAAAAGGATTTTCCCGAAGCCAAGGTGGTCAAGCTGGAGCAGAATTACCGCTCCACCCCGCATATCCTCGCCGCCGCCTCTGCCTTGATCAACCACAACAGCGGTCGCCTCGGCAAGACGCTGTGGACCGAGGAAACCGAAGGCGACAAGGTCCAGGTGATCGGCGTCTGGGACGGCCCCGAGGAAGCCCGCCGCATCGGCGACGAGATCGAGGCGCTGCAGCAGCTCAAACAGGTCTCGCTAAACGATGTCGCGATCCTGGTCCGCGCCCAGTTCCAGACCCGCGAGTTCGAAGACCGCTTCATCTCGATCGGCATGCCCTACAAGATCATCGGCGGCTTCCGCTTCTACGAGCGCGCCGAAATCCGCGACGCCCTCGCCTATCTCCGGGTCATTGCCCAGCCCGCCGACGATCTCGCCTTCGAGCGGATCGTCAACACCCCCAAGCGCGGCCTCGGCGACAAGACCATCGAAAAAGTCCACCGCCTCGCTCGCGCCCGCGGCATCGCGCTGGCCGCCGCAGCCTACATGATCTGCGACACCGACGAACTGCCGCCCAGAGCGCGCAACACCCTGCTCGAGCTGATGCGCAATTTCGCTCGCTGGCGGGATATGGCCGCCGATACCGACCATGCCGAGCTCGCCCGGATCGTGCTCGACGAATGCGGCTACACGACGATGCTGCAGGCCGACCGCTCGACCGAAGCCGCCGGCCGCCTCGAGAACCTGACCGAACTCGCCCGCGCCATGGAAGAATATGAGACGCTCGGCGAATTTCTCGAGCATGTCTCGCTGGTCATCGACAATGACGCCCGCGACGACGAGGCCAAGGTCACAATCATGACCATGCACGGCGCCAAGGGTCTCGAATATGACCATGTCTTCTGCGTCGGCTGGGAAGAAGGCGTCTTCCCCTCGCAGCGCAGCCTCGACGAAGGCGGCAACGCCAGCCTAGAAGAGGAGCGCCGCCTAGCCTATGTCGCGATCACCCGCGCGAAAAAGAAATGCACCATTTTCCACGCCGCCAACCGGCGCATTTACGGCCAGTGGAACAGCTCGATCCCCTCGCGCTTCATCGCCGAACTGCCCGACGACCATGTCGAGCATGAAAGCAGCATGAGCGGCGGCGAAAGCCTGTGGCGCGCCAACTGGAGCGAGCATAGCGACCCCTTCGCCCATCTCGCTGCCGCCAACGCCACCAGAGCCGGCAAACGCGGCCCCGGCTGGCAACGCGCCGCCGCATCACCGGGCGGCTTCGACAAAAACCCGCGCGTGATAAAAGAAGCCCGCCGCAGCGCCGTCTCCCTCGGCAACAGGGGCCGCGCCGACGTCACCGTCGGCATGCGCGTCTTCCACACCAAATTCGGCTATGGCGAGGTGAAGGTGAAGGAAGGCAACAAGCTGGAGATTGCGTTCGAGAAGAGTGGGGATAAAAGGGTGCTGGATTCGTTTGTCGAGGTGGCTTGATAAGAACCGCCAGTCCGGAGTCCTGACATCCATTAGGCCTGAGCCCGAACAACCGTTAGCCCTGAGCCTGTCGAAGGGCGCCTATCGACGAGAGGCGTGGTTCGACAAGCTCACCACTAACGGCTCTCCTCCATGGTTCCCGTTCGTCCTGAGCCTGTCGAAGGACACCTATCGGCGAGAAGCATAGTTCAACAGACTCACCACAAACCGCCCAACCTCCCACCCCACCCTTTCAAGGGAGGGGATCGAGGGGTGGGATAGCCGCGAACCGGCTCGATGCCGGTGAGTGGCTTGATGGCGCAAGCTCGGCTTACGCCTCGCCACCACCCCAATCCCTCCTCTGAAGAGGAGGGGCTTACAGTGATACCCCATTTGGCTTTGGCGCGGTGGCTTGATTATACAATATTCACCCACACATTTTACTGACTATAAATCAACAGGTCGCCCGTATTCATTTTCTTTGTCCTCCATAAATTTTGGCGCGGTCGAAATCCTAGGGTGGTTTGCGTCAGGATGCTCAATGATTGAAGAACACACTTTGTCATACAACCCACCAAGCCTTTCAATGTTGAGCATGTCCTGAGCAATATTTCGAAAAATACGTGCAAACGAGCGGTTCTTATAAGATCTAAAGAGATTATCCAGCTTTAAGCTGGCACCAATGTTTATCCCCGCGAGCCCAAGTGACAGCGAAAATTGCGCTCCATTCCCTGTTGATACGGCATACTTCTTTAGTAGCTTTGTGAAAGATTGATCGAGATATTTCAGAATGCCATTGATTTCCTCAGTCTTTCTGGATGCAGACAAATGATCCAGATTGTGAAAGATTGTTCGGCACTCTTGAAACTCTCTATTGCTGCGCATTGAAAGTGCAAGATCTATACACTGGTTAGGATTGTCGGTTTTTGAGATTAAGTAGGCGGTAAAGAACGGCAATCGTAATGCGAATTTGGCTTGCCCGCTTGGTTCAAGAATTGAAGCCATGGTTTGCTGTGAATTCGACTTCAGGGTATCGAGAAGCGCGTCGACTTGAGAAGGATAGTCAATTCTACAACAGCTCTCGCAGAAAGCATCACGCAGGGGAGCTAAGTAGACGTTGGCTCCTTCTCTTGCGGCGACCGCATTGTAGAAATGTGACCGCTCAGCGGCCCAGCCATAGCCAAATACTGCTCGATCTAGCGTACCTTTCAAATCAACACCCTTGTATTGACCGTTTTTTGAAGAAAGTGCGTGAACGAGGTCTTTGATATCGGTTATATCGCGACGTCCTGCAACGCTGATGGTTGGTTGAAAGTTTGTTTCACCCTTAATCAGCCTGCGATCGGTCTCCTCACTACGGAGGATGCTGTCGATCGCCGCCTCATGAGGTGTGTATTTGGTATCTTCCACCAAAAAGGCCAGCGTTAAATATTCGCTCGAAACGAAGACATCCCAACGTAGTTGAGGATCGATTCTGAGGGCCTCGAAAAATCTTACAACATCTCCTGCCGGCTTGGCCCCCTCGAAAGAGAAAGTCATATTTTGCGCAAAAGCCGCAGCCTCGTTTGCTAAGCTCTCATATTCTGATCGACTGTTCCCCGTCAGCACCTATGTCACCAAATTGATGTTGTGATTTAAGGAGTGTTTTGGTTTCATCGTAGTGACGAAGGAACGAAGCATGAAACCAAAACACTCCAGTCCAAAAAAGCCCGC
>Ga0100389_1000985_pt1 | contig 22420 bp, 19 predicted proteins | sample CryGeymeta201513_FD_81537 | JGI IMG/M metagenome (GOLD analysis project Ga0100389, IMG submission 81537) | Groundwater microbial communities from Crystal Geyser aquifers in Utah, USA - Crystal Geyser metaG 2015-13 | ecosystem: Environmental > Aquatic > Deep subsurface > Groundwater | place: USA... | reverse complement strand
TTGATCACGGTTGAAGGCAATGCCACCGGTCAATTGAGTAAATTAATCGCCCAGCAAACCGGCACGATGATTAAAGATAAAATCTTAAAATATGACGGCCGCCAGTTTTACCCGGAAGAAATTATTGAGGGCTTGAAAAAAATATGACCGCCCGCGTTACCAAACTTTCGCCTACCTGGTGTCCCGGTTGCGGTAATTTTGCCATTTTGGGGGCGATTAAAGCGGCTCTGGACCAATTGGGACTGGAACCCCATCAAGCCGCCTTTGTCTACGACGTCGGCTGTTCCGGCAACATGGCCGATTTTGTTTTTGCCTACGGTTTCCACGCCCTGCACGGCCGGGGACTGCCGCCGGCGGCCGGAATCAAACTGGCCAACCATAACTTAAAAGTCTTTGTCATCATCGGCGACGGCGGCGGTTACGGCGAAGGCGTCAGCCACTTGCTTTCCCTGGCCCGCGGCAATCATGATGTCACCGTTCTGGTCCATGATAACTTCCTCTATTCTTTAACTACCGGCCAAAAATCGCCGACTACCCCCAAAGGCCAAGTTACCCCCTCAACCCCGGCCGGCGTCATCGACGAACCGTTTAACCCTTTAGCCACGGCTTTAACTAACAGCGCTGCGTTCGTCGCCCGGGGCTTTGCCGGGGACATTCCGCACTTGACGAAACTTTTAGTTGCCGGAGTCAAACATCGGGGCTTCAGCCTGATCGACATTCTCCAGCCCTGCCCGACCTACAACAAATCCCGGCCATATGCCTGGTACCGCGAGCACATTGAATACCTGGATAAAATCGCCCACGATCCCGCTGATCTCGAAGCCGCCTTAAAGTTAAGCTTGAGGACCGACCGCCTGCCGATCGGCATTTTTTACCGGGTTCCCCGGACCCCCTGGCACGAAAATTTCACCCTGCTGAAAACCGGAATCTTAGCTGATTCAGCCATTGATAAAATTGATTTAACTTCGGTTTTAGACGAGTTTAAATAGAATTTAATTTACCGGCTTGAATTTGCGGATAACCCCAACGCACTTGCCTTGAATCCGGACGTTGGTGGCATAAATCGGGCTCATTTTGGAATTGGCCGGCTCCAGCCGGACCCGGGTCGCTTCCCGGAAAAATCGCTTCAGGGTCGCCAAGCCGTTTTCCAGCAGAGCCACCACGATCTCGCCGTTTTCGGCCGCGTCGGTCTCTTCGATCACCACGTAGTCACCGTCCAAAATGCCTTCGTCGATCATTGAATCGCCTTTTACTTGTAAAACGTAAGACCGTTTTTTGACCGAGACCATGGCCGAAGAAACGCTGAAACTGGCATTCGGATCAGTGTAGGGTTCGATCGGCACGCCGGCGGCAATGTATCCTAAGATCGGCAAAATCAGGCCGCTTTGTTCCGGATGATACTTTTCGTTGACTATTTCCAAGCCCCGGACCGTGCCGGTGAGTTTTCTCAAGACGCCTTTTTTAATCAATGCCTGCAAATGTTCGTGGACCGTGGCCAGCGAGGAAACACCCAAGGCGTCGCCGATCTCCCGGAGCGTCGGCGCCAAACCGCAGGCGGAAATATATTGAGCGACAAAATCGACAATTTGTCTCTGGCGTCGGTATAAAGTAATCGGCATATGTTAGGTTAATCTTCGTTTTATCTTAGGCGGAAATTTTGACTGCTGTCAAGCCCCAGTTTAGAATAAAGTCTATGCTTTGGGGGCTGTTTTTCATCATTGCCTTATTTTTTCCTACCCGGGCCTTGGCCGAAGGCGAATTTATCACCAACTATGACGTCGACTACCGCGTCCGGTCCAATGGCTTAACCCGGGCCAGAATGAACGTCGAGCTGGTCAATAAGCTCTCCAACATTTACGCTTCGGAGTTTACCCTGTCTATCGGTTCCACTAATTTGACGGATATCCGCCTGGAAACCGTTTCCGGCCCGGTTGAACCGAAAATCGTTCTGGGCAGCAAAACCACCAACATCACCGTGGTTTTTCCCGAAAAAATTCTCGGCAAGGATAAGTCCCAAAAATTTACCCTGGAATTTACGACCAGTGATTTTTCCCGGCGACTGGGGAACGTCCGGGAAATCAGCATTCCTAAATTAGCTAAATCCGAATCCCTTTCCAGCTACCGGCTAACCTTGGCCGTTCCGGCCGCTTTCGGCCCGGCCGCCACTCTGACACCGGCCCCGGCCGGCCAAACTGCCGCCGACGGCCAAACGATCTACCGTTTCGACAGCGAAGATTTATATCAAACCGGCATCAGCGCCACTTTCGGACGGGAGCAATGGTATGACTTCAGCTTTGACTATTATTTAACCAATCAGAATTTTTACCCGGTCAATACCGAGATTGCCCTGCCTCCGGATACAGCCTGGCAGCAGGTCCTTTACGAAACCATCGAGCCCCGGCCGGCCAATCTCCGGGCCGATGCCGACGGCAATTGGCTGGCCGCTTACCGCTTGCCGGCCGGCAGTGAACTGAAAGTGACGGCCACCGGCTCGGCGACTTTATTCCTTGAACCCCGGGCTGATTATCCGTGGGGGATTAATGACCGGGTCAACTACCGCCAGCCGCAGAAATACTGGGAAGCCGACCAACCGCGGATTAAAGATTTGGCCGCCACTCTGACCGCGCCCAGGCAGATTTACGACTATGTTGTCAATAACCTGATTTATGACTACGGGCGCCTGGATTCCGCTCCGGCGAGATTGGGCGCGGCCAACGCTTTGGACAACCAGAATTCGGCTTTATGTATGGAGTTTACCGATCTGTTTATTGCCCTCTCCCGCGCCGGCGGTATTCCGGCCCGGGCGGTCAACGGCTATGCTTATACCGATAATTCCAGTTTGCGGCCGCTGTCCTTAAAACAGGACGTGCTCCACGCCTGGCCGGAATACTATGACGAATCCCGCCAGTTATGGCGGCCGGTCGATCCCACCTGGGGCAATACCACCGGCGGCGTTGATTATTTCGAGCAGACGGATTTAAACCATTTTGCTTTTGTGATTTTAGGGGCGGACAGCAGTTACCCGATTCCGGCCGGCGCCTACAAAACCGACAGCCAGCCGGCTAAAAATGTCCGGGTGACTTTCGGCCACAGCCTGGTGCCGAATCCGGCTGTCGAGTTAGCCATCGATTTACCGAAAGAAAGTTTGGCCGGAGTCGGTTTAAACGGAAAAATTCTGGTCAAAAACTCCGGTAATGCGGCTTTGTACCAAATTCCGATCAACCTGGATTCCGAACGCAACCATTTAAATTTTCAAATAGCCGCTTTACCGCCGATGGCCTCGACAGAAATCAATTTTAGTTTACCTATCACCAGCTGGAACAGCCGATTCACCGAAACCTTAACTGTCTCTACCGATCTAACAACTGCCAGCCGGCAATTAACTGTTAGTCCGGCCTACCGCCTGATTTTCGGCAATCAGCCGTTTCGGTTGGCGCTTTTTAGTTTCGCCGCCCTGCTTGTGTTAAAATTAATCCATGCGCGATTGGTTAAGGCAAAGCCTGTTGCATAGCTTTTCTTTATTCTTACTGGCCGGATTTTATCCGGGAATAATCGTGCCCGGCCAACTGCCCCAATGGCTCTGGGCCGGATTAGTGATGGCCCTGCTTGACCGGCTGGTTAAACCATTAATTAAATTACTGACTTTGGGCCTGTTATCCTGGGCCGGTCAGGCTTTGGTTTTATTTTTAGCGGTCAAAATTGTTTCCGGGCTGTTTATTGTCGGCTTTACCGCTCCGGCCTGGCAGCAAGCCGGTTTTTCGATTCCGGCCTTGCGGATAAATTTACCCGTCAGTTACCTGTTGGCCTCAATTTTGCTCACCTTTATCTATAAATTACTCGACGGAGTTTTATGCCCGGATTAATTATCGTTCAGATTTTGATTTCCCTGGTCTTAATCGCTTTAATTTTACTCCAGGCTAAGGGCGGGGGTTTGGGTACGGCTTTCGGCGGCCAATCGGCCGTTTATCACACCAAAAAAGGCATCGAGAGATTGGTTTTTTACCTGACGATCGTTTTAGCCGTAATCCTGACAATTCTGGCGTTAATTAACCTGAAACTATGAATTTGGTCAAACCGGTCCGGCGCTTTTGGTGGTGGTGCCAATCGTTTCTTAAAAAACAGCAAAAATTAATTTTTTCGGCCGGCCTGGCCGGCATTTTACTGTTTGTTCTGCTCAATAATGTTCTGCCGCTTCTGCCGCAATTTAAATCAAAAAAGAGCCTGGGAATTGTCGGACAATACACCTTGAATACTTTACCCCGCCAGTTAACCCCAACTCTGGGCCGGGGTTTATTCAGGCTCACCGATTCCGGGGAAGTCAGCGCCGATCTGGCCCAAGGTTACCAACTGGCGGACAACGGTTCCCGCTACCTTGTCTATTTGTCCCCGGAAGTTTTCTGGAATGACGGCACGCCGATCATCAGCCGGGACCTGGCTTTTGATTTGCCCGAGGTCACTGTCAGCTATCCGGACGAGCGGACGATCGAATTCCGGCTAACCCAGCCCTACTCGCCGTTTTTGACTTTGCTCACCCGGCCGGTTTTTAAAGACAAAACCATCGGCGCCGGCGAGTATTCCATTAAAACCATCAGCTGGCAGGGGCCGTATCTCAAACGTCTGCGCTTAACCGGCAAAAATCAGGAACTCGATTACCGTTTTTACCTCTCCAATCCGGCGGCCTGGCTGGGCTTCCGTCTGGGGGAAGTTGACCGTCTGGAAAACTTAATTATCAACCCCTTAAACGAGTCATGGCAAAACAAAGTCGAGGTCACCGGTAATTTAAACCGGCAGGCCTATTTGGTGGTGCTGTTTAATCTAACCGACGGCAATTTGGCCAACAAATCCCTGCGCCAGGCGCTGGCCTACGCCATTAAAAATAAATCCGGCGATACCGCCGGCCGGGCGCTGTCGCCGATCAGCCCGGATTCTTGGGCCTTTAACCCCAACGTCAAACCTTATAACTATAATCCCCAACAGGCTAAAACTTTGCTGGAAAAATTTGAAGCGGAAAGCAGTGCCGGCGGCCTGCCTGCGCAGGCAGGCCGGCTGGCCCTGACTTTAGGCACCAGCGCCTCGTTCCTGGAACTGGCCGAAGCGGTGGCCGCCTCGTGGCAGGAAACGCTTAATCTCCAAGTCAGCGTCAAAACCGTCAACAGTATCGAACCGGGCTGGCAGGCAATTTTGGTGGCCCAGGAAATTCCGCCGGACCCGGACCAGCACGCTCTTTGGCACTCGACCCAGCCAACCAACCTGACCCATTATTCCGATCTGAAAGTGGACAAACTGCTGGAAGACGGCCGGCAGATTTCCGACCAGGCCCGGCGCCGGGAAATTTACCAGGACTTTCAGCGCTTTTTAGTGGAGGACTCCCCGGCAATTTTCCTTTCCCACCCGGTAACTTACACCATCACCCGAAAATAGCCTATAGTTTGGTGAGCCGGCTGGGACTTGAACCCAGAACCAAATCCTTAAGAGGGATTTGCTCTGCCAATTGAGCTACCGGCCCATAATATTTGGGCGAGTGCTCCCGGCAGGGATTGAACCTGCATTCTTCGTTCCGAAGACGAATGCTCTATCCGTTGAGCTACGGAAGCCTATATCTTATTATACACTACCAAAAGCCGGCCTTTCTTGAGGCTGACCCGGCAGGTTTTCCCGGTCATCACGTTAGAAATTCCTCGCGTACAGCTGAACTTCAAGTACTCTACTTGAAGTGTCCATTTCAATCCTTTAGACGTTATCCCAAGACAATTAGTCAATGGCAATAAAGAAATTAAGTCGCCTCGTCTTCCTTCAAGTACTCTACTTGAAGGACCTGTAATAAAATAGAGAACTTGCTGACCCTCATAAATTGTCAATTTAAATTTAACTGCCAGAAAAATATTAGCCAGTAAGTGGTCCAACCGCCGGCCCAAAACCCCCACCAGAACAATTTCTTTAAATCCCTGTTTAACGCAGTAATCCAGTGCAAATTCAGTGTCCGTCAAATCTTGAGATTGTTTAAAGACAGCTTTGGTTTTTGGCTTTGGATAAGAGTCGAAATCGCCAATCGCTAAATCCGGCTTCAAGCCCAACCGCCGGATCAAATTGGTCCCGCCGTCTACCCCGATTAAATAATCGGTTTTTTTTAATTTTAGCCGGCTGGCGTCGGACAAGTCACCATTAGTAAATAACACCGCCCTTTTGACCATAAGCCATTATAGCCTTATAATAAAAGGTTTATGCCCAAATTTAAACTCAAGGCCGATTTTCAGCCGACCGGGGATCAACCTCAAGCGATTGAGGCTTTAGTCAAAGGCTTAAACTCCGGTAAAAAACACCAAACCCTATTGGGCGTGACCGGTTCGGGGAAAACTTATACGATTGCCAACGTGATTGCCGCCGTGCAAAAACCCACCTTAGTCATTTCTCATAACAAAACTCTGGCGGCCCAGCTCTATCAGGAATTTCGCGATTTTTTCCCGGAAAATGCCGTGTCTTACTTTGTTTCCTACTATGACTATTATCAGCCGGAAGCCTACATTCCCAAAACCGACACCTACATCGAAAAGGAAACCAATATTAATGACGAGATCGACAAACTTCGCCTCTCGGCTACCGCCAACCTGCTGACCCGCAGTGACGTCATTGTCGTCGCTTCAGTCTCCTGCATTTATAATCTGGGTTCGCCGGTCGAGTACGGCCGGTACATACTTGAGTTAATTGAAGGTCAATTGATCGATAAACAGACAGTTCTAGCCCGTTTAACCGATTTACAATACCAAAGAAATGATTATGAATTGAAGCGGGGAGTCTGGCAATTAAAAGGCGAAACCCTGCTCATTTATCCGGCTTACGTCGATTACTGCCTTAAATTGGTCCTACTCGATAATCAAATCGAATCGATCCGCCGGGTTGATCCGGTCAGCCTGGAACCGATCGCCGACACCCGGCCCGCCCCCAAGCGGGAAGTGATCTACCCGGCTAAACATTATCTGACCAATCCGATTACCCAAAAACAAGCCTTAAAACAAATTCGCCGGGACTTGGCCCGGCGTCTTGAGGAATTTAAAAGTAAAAACAAGCTGGTTGAAGCGTTTCGGCTGGAACAAAAAGTCAACTACGATTTGGAGATGATCGAGTCTTTAGGCTTTGTCAACGGTATCGAAAATTACTCCCGCTATTTTGACGGCCGTCTCCCCGGCGAACCGTCCTTTTCCCTGCTGGAATATTTTCCCAAAGACTATTTAACGGTAATCGATGAATCTCATATGAGCCTGCCCCAAATCCGGGGCATGTACCGCGGCGATCAATCCCGGAAACAAACCCTGATTGACTACGGTTTCCGTCTGCCGGCAGCGATTGACAACCGGCCGTTGAAATTTTTAGAATTCTTAAGCAAAGTCCCGCAGGCGATTTATGTTTCGGCCACACCAGACGAATGGGAGCTGTCCCAAAGCGGCCGGCCAGTGGAACAATTGGTCCGGCCCACGGGAATCAGCGACCCAAAAATCACCCTGCGGCCGTCAACCGGACAAATTCAGGATTTAATCAAAGAAATTAAACTGCGGGTGTCCCGAAAAGAACGGGTGCTGGTGACCGCTTTAACCAAGAAAAACAGCGAAGCCCTGGCCGAGCACCTTCAGGGTGAGAACCTGAAGGTCGAGTATCTTCATAGCGATGTTAAAACTTTGGACCGGTCGGATATTCTGGATAAACTGCGGCTGGGCGATTTTGATGTTTTAGTCGGCATTAATCTTCTGCGCGAAGGCTTAGACTTGCCCGAAGTCAGTTTAGTAGCAATCTTGGATGCCGATAAAGAAGGCTTTCTCCGTTCGCAAACTTCGCTGATTCAAACCATGGGCCGGGCAGCAAGGCACGTCGACGGTCAGGTAATTATGTATGCCGATAAACTTACCGGTTCGATGGACCGGGCCATCAAAGAAGTCTCCCGCCGGCGCCAAATTCAATTGTCTTATAACCGAACCCATCACTTAAACCCCAAATCCATCGTCAAGCCCATCCGCCGCCGCCTGCTCAAAAAAACTGACCAAGCAGAGACCGATCCCCTCGATCCGAATTCCCTGACCTACGACGACCGGATCAAATACCAACTCCGGATCAAACGCCAAATGCTGCGGGCCGCCCAAGAATTAAATTTTGACAAAGCGGCTAAACTAAAGAAAGTTTATGAGCGATTTAATTAAAGTCCGCGGTGCCCGAACCCACAATTTAAAAAATATTGATTTGGATATTCCCAAGAATAAACTGGTAGTGTTTACCGGTTTATCCGGTTCCGGGAAAAGTTCTTTGGCTTTCGACACTATCTATGCCGAAGGCCAACGCCGCTACGTGGAATCTTTAAGCAGTTACGCCCGCCAATTTTTAGGGCTGATGAGTAAACCGGACGTCGATACTCTGGAAGGCCTGTCGCCGGCCATCGCCATTGACCAAAAAACCACTTCCCGGAATCCGCGTTCGACCGTCGGCACGATTACCGAAATTTACGATTACCTGCGCCTCCTTTATGCCCGCGTCGGCCGACCCCACTGTCCCCACTGCGGCCGGGAAATCAGCCGGCAAACAATTGATCAGATCGTCATACAAGCTGAAGAAATTATCGCCCGGTCTTTAACCGGCCGGAAGCCGTCACGATTCATAGTGTTCGCCCCGGTGATTCGGGACAAAAAAGGGGAGTTTACCGAGCTGTTTAAAAACTTAACTAAAAAAGGCTATTCCAAAGTCCGGGCCGATGGCCGGATTTTTAACCTAAGCGATGATTTAGTCCTGATTAAAACCAACCGCCACAATCTAGATGTGGTCATCGAAAGGCTGACCGTGACTCAAAAAGATTTAAGCACGGTCAAGACCCGCTTGTTTAACAGTTTAACCAAAGCCAATGAATTAACCGGCGGTTTGAGCCTCGTCTCCCAAGTACTCGACCCAAGTTTGACTTTTCCGGAAAACCCCGTCCGGTTTAACGATCATTTGTTTTCCCAAAAATACGCCTGTCCGGAATGCAATCTGTCTTTGCCCGAATTGACCCCGCGCTTATTTTCTTTTAACTCGCCGCACGGTGCCTGTCCCCAATGCACCGGCATCGGCGTCTTGCTGAAAATTGATCTGAATAAACTGCTGGCACCGAATTTGTCTGTCTTTGAAGGGGCAATCATTCCCTTGGCAACCCAATTGGCCGTTGGCACGTGGATCAGGCCGAAAATCGAAGCTTTGTTTTCCGATGAAAGCGTCGACCCGGCCAAACCTTGGAAAAATCTGCCCCCGGCGGTTCAAACCCAACTGCTTTACGGCTCGAGCTTTTGGGAAGGCTTTGTCACTCATTTGGAACGCCGCTTCAGCGAGACCGACTCGGACTATATCCGTCAGGAAATCGGCAAATACATGAGCGAAGAGCTTTGCCCGACCTGCCATGGCAGCCGCCTCAAAACCGAGGCTCTTTCAGTCAGCTTCAAAGGTCTGAACATTTTTCAATTAACCGAACTGTCAATTAAAGACTGTCTTGACTTCATCAAAGCTGATCAAGTTTTAAATCAAAAAGAATTAGCCATCGGCCGATTGATTTTAAAAGAGATCAGCCACCGGCTGGAGTTTTTACTGGCCGTCGGTTTGGATTACTTATCTTTATCCCGGCAGGCGGGAACGCTGGCCGGCGGCGAGGCCCAGCGGATCCGTTTGGCCTCGCAAATCGGCTCCGGGCTATCCGGAGTCCTCTATGTTTTAGATGAACCGTCCATCGGCCTGCATCAGCGGGACAACCAAAAGCTGATTACGACTTTGAAGCACTTGCGTGATTTAGACAACACGGTCATCGTCGTAGAACACGATAAAGATATCATGCTTCAAGCCGATTACTTGGTCGATTTTGGACCGAAAGCCGGCAAATACGGCGGCCGGATCGTCGCCGCCGGCACTCCTAAACAGGTCATGGCCAACCCTAAATCTCTCACCGGAAAGTTTCTCAAAAATAATTCCGGCATTAGCATCTCTTCAAATTATGCTCTAAGCTCTAATAACTCGGCTCTGATTATAACCGGCTGCACTCAAAATAACCTGAAAGACTTAACCGTCAGGTTCCCCCTAAACCGCTTCCTTGTCATCACCGGCGTTTCCGGTTCGGGCAAAAGTTCCCTGATTCACGACACGCTTTACCCGGCAATTAAGTCCCGCCTGAATCCTTGGTTCAAGGATAGCAAAAAAAACTTTAAGGCTCTCTCCGGCGGAGAAATGATTACCCGGACGGCGTTAATCGATCAAAACCCGATCGGGCGGACCCCCCGAAGCAATCCGGCCACTTACACCAAAGCTTTTGATTTTATCCGCGGTCTTTTTTCCACTACCCGCGACGCCAAAATCGCCGGTTTCAATCCGGGCAAATTTTCCTTTAACGTCAAGGGTGGCCGCTGTGAAGCCTGTCAGGGAGAAGGGCAGGTGAAAATCGAAATGCAGTTTATGCCGGATGTTTTCATCACCTGCGAAGTCTGCGGCGGCAAGCGTTATCAACAGCCGACTTTGGATATTTTATACCGAGACAAAAATATCGCTCAGGTGCTGGAGATGACGGTGGAAGAAGCCTTAAGCTTTTTCCCCGCCTATTCCGGGCTAACTCCCAAATTGCAAACCCTAAAAAACGTCGGTCTCCACTACCTTACCTTGGGACAGCCGGCCCCAACCCTTTCCGGCGGCGAGGCCCAGCGGGTCAAATTGGCGCGGGAACTGTCGATTAAGGGCCGCGGCCACACGCTTTATCTGCTTGATGAACCGACGACCGGACTGCACTTTGAAGATCTAAAAAAACTGATCGGGGTTTTAAAACAGCTGGTCGCTTTAGGCAACACGGTGATGGTAATCGAGCACAATCTGGAAGTGATTAAAAATGCCGACTGGATTATCGACCTCGGGCCGGAAGGCGGGGAGGCCGGCGGCCAAATCGTCGCTTCGGGAACACCTCATGATGTCGCCCGGTTCAAGGCCTCTTATACCGGGCAGTTTCTTAAAAATTATGTTTAACCAAGCTTTTCCCGGCCGGCCGGGAGTCTATTGGTTTTTGCAAGGCCGGAAAGTAATTTACGTCGGCAAGGCGAAGAATTTAAGCCGGCGCCTGAAAAGCTATCCCCGCCAAGCCGGTTTTGACCCCAAAACCAAGCTGCTGCTGGCCGCCGCCGACCACCTCCGCTGGCAGGGATTGGACTCGGAGATCGAAGCGATTTTAACCGAAGCCCGTTTGATTAAACTTTATCAGCCGCATTTTAACTTGATTTTAAAAGATGACAAAACGCCGGTTTATTTAACCATCACCAAAGCCGTCTATCCCCGAATTTTAATCACCCGGCAAACCGGCACTTTCGGCCCGTTCAGCTCCACCCGCACATTGCGGCAAATTTTAGAACGTTTACGCCATATTTTTCCTTACTGTGATCAGCCGGCTGGTTCGCGGCCGTGTTTCTACTATCATCTCGGGCTTTGCCCCGGCGCCTGTATCGGCGTTATTTCCCGAGAGACTTACGCTAAAAATATTACCGATATCCAGCTCTTTTTCCAAAATAAGAAGAAACGTTTAGTTGCCTCTTTGAAAAAAGAAATGCTTAACTTCGCCAAAGCCCAAAAGTACGAACCGGCTCAAGCCGTCCAAAAGCAACTGGAGGCCTTGAGTTACTTCTGGCAGGCACGAGTCATGTCTTTGGAACTGCCGCGCTTAAGCCAGGACCAGATTCAACTGGAGTTAAACCAGCTGTTCGGCTTTAGGGTTAACCGGATTGAAACTTACGACATCAGTAATTTATCCGGCACTAATCCGACCGGAGCCATGGTGGTTGCTACCCACGGCCGGCCGGATAAAGCCCAATATCGGCTATTTAACATCAGGAGTTTAGCCACCCCCAATGATCCGGCGATGATGGCTGAAATGATTTCCCGCCGCCTCAAACATAGCGAATGGGCAAAGCCGGACTTAATTATCGTTGACGGCGGCCGGACCCAAATCAAGGCAGTAAAAAAACTTATTCCGGCGGATATTATGGTGGTGGGCTTGGCCAAAAAACCTGACCGTTTGGTCGGCGTCAATAAACCACTGGATTTAAACACCGCCGCCGCCCGACTCTTAATTCAACTGCGCGACGAAGCCCATCGTTTCGGCCGCCGCCAGCACCTGCGCCTGCGCTCCAAAACTCTATTCATCTAACTTCAGGTACTCTACCTGAAGTTAGATATCCTCAAGGACCAGTGATTTAACCATCGGTAAATCACGTTCATCGGTTTCCTCAACAAAAGCGCGGTAAGAGTTGGCAATTCTGGTTTTAGAAAAATAATCCAGAATTTCGTCACGTTTGACCCAATCCTGATTAAACTTTCCCAAATAATTTTGATAACTGGAGTATGGGTAAACTTCAAGTACTCTACTTGAAGTGAGCTCGATTGGATTACGGTGAATATATTTTGAAAGGTATACCAACTGCGGTTCATTTTCCACCAAAACTGCTTTGTAAACGCCTTGAAAAAGCGGTCCGATCCGTTTGTATTTCTTATTAAAATACATGGCATATTTAACCGTCAGCGAACGCATAAAGTAATTAATCGCGTCCTGGTCTTTCTGCCAAACTAACAAATGAAAATGATTGGGCATTGAGCAATATGCCAGCAATTTGAGCCGGTCACAATAATTCTTCAATTTCCTCGACGGATATAACTTCAAGTACTCTACTTGAAGTTTTTCGGAACAAAGATACAACTTTAAATAATACAAAAAAGTTTTATAGTCCTGCTCGTCAGAAAAGATTGCTCCTTTATTAACACCCCGATTATAAAGGTGGTAATAACCATTTTCGTGATATTCCTTCAAAGCATTTTTGGCCGGCATTTAGTTTCACTATATCACTTGAGGGACTCTCCCTGAAGTCTTTCCATCAACCGGGAGTAAAAGCGTAAATTGTGGATCGTCGCCAAACGAACCGCGGTTAAATCCTCTATCTTAAATAAATGTCGCAAATAGGCCCGGCTGTAATGGGTGCACAGCAAGCAGTCGCAATTCGAATCCACGGCCGTATTATCGTAATAATGCCGCTCTTTATCCGGATTGAAATAAGCAAAGCCTTTCTCGTTGGCCGCGCTAACGTACAGCCGGCCATGGCGCGCGTCGCGCGTCGGCAAAACGCAGTCAAAAATTTGGTAGCCCATTTTCGCAAGATTAGTAATTTCATCCGGTTTGCCGATCCCCAAACCATAAAGCCAGCTGTCTTTGGGCGTGTTGTCCGCGATAATTTGTGCCGATTCGTAATCAAATTGTCCGTCGCTTCTCATCGGCCAGCCGCCGTAACCAAAACCGTCAAAGCCAATTTCCGCCAACCGCAAACTGCACTCCTTTCTTAAGTCCGGGAAAAATCCGCCCTGGACCACGCCGACTAAATACGGCTTATCTTTTCTACCGGCGCACTGTTTATCAAATTCAGCCTTACTTCTTACCGCCCACCCGATCGTCCGCTTAACCGTGGCCTCGGCCTCCTTACGGCTGGCATCCGGCGGGGTAAAATCATCCAGCACCACCAGTAAATCGGTCTTCAACTTTAACTGAAAATCGATCGACTTTTCCGGTGTCAGCAAAATCTTTTTCTTTTTATTCAGGTGGAACGACACTCCTTCATCAGTCACTTTACCCGAGCCCTTTTTAGCCAGGCTCATTACCTGAAAGCCGCCGGAATCGGAAATCAGCGCCCCCGGCCAAGCCATTAGCGGCCCGATTCCGCCAAACTGCATAATCACCCGCTTACCTAAATCCAGATACAAATGCAGTGTATTGACCAAAATCCCCGGCGTCTTTGTGTTTAAAATATCCTGGCTGTCGACGCTCCTCACCACCGCTTTGGTGGCATCGGGGAAAAATAGGGGCGTGGCTAACTCGCCGTACTGAAATTTAAAAGTTTTTCGAGCCATGCTAGGATTATATAATGAAGGTAACACCCGTTAAAATTGTTTCCGTTTCCCTTCTGTCTGAATAACTGCTATAATAAGCCATGTTTAAGGTAGGGGATTTATTGGTTAGGTTTGGTAAAATTTTAAAAGTTGCCGAAATCAAAGACGATTCAATCGAAATGCGGCCGTTTTTCAACTTAAAGTCCAGCAACGGCCTGACTTACTCAATCCAAACTCAAAATCTGGACAGCGGCAAAATCAGAAAACTGATCACCAAAGAAAAGCTCCAGCAATTGCTGCAGCTTCTAAAAAACGCCTCCTTGCCGACGGAAATTAACGTGTTGGAAAATAAGCTATCCCTTAATACCCAGAATCTGGGCGAATCCCTCCAGTTGCTTAAAACTTTATGGCACGAAAAGCAAAACCACTCCGGGTTTTTACCGGGCGGGCGGTTAAGCCTTTACCAGCAAACCCTCGCCCAGGTCAGCGATGAAGTCGCCGCGGTTAAAGGGATTTTACCGGAAGAAGCCAAACGGTTGATTTTAACCTCATTGAAATAATTTTTATGTTCAGACAACGACGATTTAACCGAGCCGGAAGACAGCCGCGGGCTTTTGACCCGTCTTTTTTAATTCAGCGCGCTATTAACCGGCCTAAACTTCAGGTTATGGCCATCAAAAATAACTTTGCTGATTTTGCCGTCGACCAGCGGATTAAACTCAACGTCAAAACCAAAGGCTATCTGATCCCAACGCCGATCCAGGACCAAATTATTCCTTTTATCATTGAGGGTAACGACGTCGTCGGCATTGCCAACACCGGTACCGGCAAAACCGCCGCTTTTTTAATTCCTTTAATTCACAAGGTGATCAAAAATAACCGCGAAAAAGTCCTGGTGATTACTCCCACCCGGGAACTGGCCGCCCAGATCCAGGCGGAGTTTACCGACCTGGCTAAAAACCTCGGGCTCTATTCCACCCTGTGTATCGGCGGCATGGCCATGGGCCGGCAAATCCAGCGCTTAAGACAGCTCAATCACTTTGTCATCGGGACTCCCGGCCGGTTAAAAGACCTGGAACAGCGCCGGGTTTTGCACTTAAGCGGTTTCACGACCATTGTTTTGGACGAAGTCGATCGGATGCTGGACATGGGCTTTATTAATGACGTCCGGTTTTTAATTTCCTTTTTGCCCAAAATCCATCAGTCGCTATTTTTCTCGGCTACGATCGAAGGCCGGGTCAGAGACGTGATGGCCAAATTTTTAACTAACCCAAAAATTGTTTCTGTCAAAACCACCGATGTGGCCGATAACGTCGATCAAACAATTGTCCGGCTGGCCGGACGCAATAAAATCGACGTGCTTCATGATTTACTGATTAAACCGGGCTTTGATAAAGTCCTGGTTTTTGGCCGGACTAAATGGGAGATGGAAAAATTAGCCAAGACATTAGTTGAAAGGGGATTTAAAGCCACGGCCATTCACGGCAATAAAAGCCAAGGCCAAAGGCAAAGGGCCTTAAATCAATTTAAAACCGGAGCGGTTAAAATTCTCCTGGCCACCGACGTCGCTCAGCGGGGCCTGGACATCGAAGCCGTTTCCCACGTCATCAACTTCGATCTGCCGGAAACCCAAGAAGATTACATTCACCGCATCGGCCGCACCGGCCGCGCCGACAAAACCGGCATCGCCATTTCTCTGGTGCCTTAATCTTGGGGTGGCTAACGGGAATCGAACCCGTATATCTTGCTCCACAGGCAAGCGCCTTAACCGTTGGGCTATAGCCACCATGTAATGCTCTATTTTACCAAATTTCGTCCCTAAGTGCGCCCAGGAGGAATCGGACCCCCAGTCTACTGCTTAGAAGGCAGCCGCTTTATCCGTTAAGCTATGGGCGCGGACCCGCTCTAATTTTACCATAGGCCTTTTATCCGGAGAAAACATAGTAGCACCAATCCGGAGCGGCCGCCATCGCCACTGCCGGTGCCTTAATCTCCGGCATGTTATGGGCAGGTAAAAATAAAAAGAAGCCAAAGCCGCTTTGGAAAAATTAATTTTAGGCAAAACCTTATATTTAAAAGTGGTTTACCGCGATCCTTACCAGCGTTTGGTCAGTACGGCTATTCTTATTATTACCGCTCCAGCCCGGGAACGATCGGTGAAGCCTTCAAAGCGGCGACGGAAAGAGCCCGCGAACAGAAAAAAGGCATTTTCAGCGAGACGTGTACCCAAACAAGCAATCCGGAACAGCCCAAATGCAACATCAAAGGCAATACCCGAACCGGCAAGATTTACTACTTGCCCGATTGCGGCCTCTACCCGAATGTCGATCTGCAGTTATATTTAGGCGACGAGTGGTTTTGTACCGAAGCCGCGGCGATCAAAGCCGGTTTCCGTAAATCCGAGCAGTGCCCGTAAACTAATTAGAAACGAACCGCAGACCGCCCAAAAACAAACCAAACAAGAAAAACTTGGCCAGTGGGGTAATAATTAAGTTATAATCAGCTATGAGTGAAATTGGAAATGCTTGGTGGAATTTAAAATTTGAGGTTAGACACAAACTGTCTCCGGTTTTATACAAGACCTCGTTCACCAAAGAACAAAAAGCTAGACACAATGAAAGATTCGACAGTCTAGCCAGCGGTTTAATTTCATTGCTCGATAGTGATCCGACGGAAATTAAAAGAAAATTAGGCTTAGACGAAAAACAGATGAAATTTTTATTGCTTCTGGGAAAATTATCAGCAGCAAAAAGTCTAACTAGAGAACCTCACACACTGGAAGTCAGAGAAGGTCAACGGCTATTAAGCACGGTTTATGAAGGTTCACAGTCAGAAGGGATTGATACAGGGAATCAAACATTGACCCATGCTCTTGATTTTTTGACAAAAGAGAGTGTCGCTCTTGTGGTTAATCTTAATGCCGACGGCAACCAGCCCGTTTCTGCCGGAATGTGGGGCAATAAAGGTGCTAAATATAGCGATAATGTTCATTTTCTATTTCTGACTGAAAAACCAGCAACCAAAGAACATGCTAGAAGCCGGGGAAGTTATCTTGATTTAAGAATGTCAGCTGGAGCCACTGTTGATGTTTATGGGGGGGGTCAGCGAATTGACTTACTAGATACTTTTAAGCACGATGGAAAATTAAAGTCTTCAACTGAAACATTTTTGTATCTTGGTGAGTTTGAATGGGAAAGTGATACCGGAGAACAAACAGTTCATTGTTGGGGGCACAACACAAAAATCCACTCAAAAACTTTACCAATCCGTCAGGAAGAAAAATCAACCGTTTCAGTGCCAGAATTTAGTAAAGTTGCAGTTTAGCTCTTTACCAACTTCTCAAATTTCTCTTTAAACTTTAACTTCACCAGGGATTCCAGCAGATCCGAGCCGGCGTAGCCGGAAAGCAAAGCAATTTCAAACCCGCCGCCCATAAAACTGGCGGCAAAGACACCAATAGCAATCGCCACCGCCACACTCACAAAAAACCAGCCGTAATTTATCTGTTCCCAAAACCCGCCTAAAATTATGGAAAACATATAATTTGCCTCCTGCCTAAAATAGTATCATAAAATCAGCACCAGGGGTAAAACATAACCATGGCCGTTGGAGGGGACAATCGCTTCTGCCGAGTCAGTCAACGGCATTGCCTACAAGGTTGGACCTTGAAGGTGAAGACGCGGATTGTTTTGAAAAGGAGTAAAAGTAGCCTACAAGGAGAGTCCTTGGAGGTAATTTGGTGGTAGAATAAAATTCTATGTTAGTTTTTGTGGACGAGTCCGGGGATGCAGGATTTAAACTTCAAACTGGTTCGAGCGATTTTTTTGTAATGGCCTTAGTAATTTTTGATGATAATTTGGAAGCAGAAAAAACTTCATTAGCGATTAAGGAATTAAGGCGCAAATTAAAATTAAAAGATAAATTTGAATTCAAGTTTAACAAAACGAATAAAAAATTTAGAAAAACGTTTTTTAACGGGGTCAAATCGTTTAAATTTAAGGTTCGGGCAATAGTGGTTAAAAAAGAATTGATTCATAGCCAAGGACTAAGAAATAATAAGGAAAAGTTTTACAATTATGTCTCGATGCAATTATTGAAACAAAGTTTGAAATCAATTAGAAATGCCAAACTTAAGTTTGATAAAAGAGGGGAAAGAGCATTAAGAGACCAATTAAGGGTATATTTATCTAATCGACTAGACAATAAGCATAACCAAATTTTTACCGATTTAAAATTTGTTGATTCTCGACAGAATACCTTGATTCAACTAGCTGACATGGTGTCCGGAGCAATATTTTCTGACTTTACCAAAAAAGATTCAGAATATTTAGGAATGTTAAAAAGATTCCGAAGGATTGAAGACATTTGGTTGTTTAAATAAATCGACCCTGGTTTCTATCTCAACGTTAGTTGAGAACGCGCACCTTACGGTGACAATTCGAAAACAGGGTCTATGTAAATTCATTATAGCACCTTGTCAAGTTTCTGGGTTAGTTATTGAGTGGTAAAATAAACTATGGCCAAAATAAAAGATATCCCCAGGCCGGATAGACCCCGGGAGAAATTAATAAAAAAAGGCCCAAAAGCCTTAAAGAAAGAGGAGTTATTAGCCATTATTTTACGCACCGGCTTGAAAGGCAAAAACGCCATTCAAGTGGCCAATGATATTCTAATAAAATACGGCAATAAAAAGTTTTTACTGGCTTCATATCAGGAATTACGCAACATTAAGGGGGTCGGACCAACAAAAGCAGCGCAAATTTTGGCGGCGATTGAATTAGGCAGCCGTTTATTTAAAGAAAAACCGGAACAAGAGATTTATATTCATAGTCCCGAAGATACGATTAAAATCATCAGTGGCCTTAAAAATAATAAAAAAGAAAATTTTGTTGCCTTGTATCTGGATGCCCGGAATAAATTAATTTATCAGGAAACCATTTCCATTGGCTCTTTAAACGCCAGCATTGTTCATCCCCGGGAAGTTTTTGAACCGGCCATTCAATATTTGGCGGCCCAAATAATTTTGGCTCACAATCATCCTTCCGGTGATCCCGAACCGTCAACAGAAGATTTGGCCATTACCAAAAGGCTTGTAGAATCAGGTAAAATACTAGGTATAGAAATTACTGACCATATTATTGTGGCCAAAAACGGCTTTATCAGTTTTAAGGCAAAACGATTATTATGAAAAATTTAAGCGAACAGGATATTTGCTCCAAATTTATCCTACCGGCAATTACCGGCGCCGGCTGGGATCTGCAACGCCAAATCCGGGAACAATATAGTTTTACGGCCGGGCAGATAACCGTGCACGGTCAGGCCGTCAGCCGCGGCGAGAAAAAACGGGTGGATTTTATTTTGTTTTATCGAAATCACTTACCTTTAGCGGTTATCGAAGCCAAAGATAACCGTCATTCAATCGGCGACGGTATGCAACAAGCCTTGAATTATGCCGAGGCGCTGGATATTCCCTTTGTTTATAGCTCTAATGGCGACGCTTTTTTGGAACATGACCGCTTAGCCAAAAACGGACAAATTGAGCAAGAATTAAAATTGTCCGGGTTTCCGTCACCGGATAAACTTTATCAACGCTATTTAAAAGCCAAAGGGTTAACCGGAGAACCGGAAAAAATAATCAGCCAGGATTATTATTCGGAAATCGACGGCAAAATACCCCGTTACTTTCAGGAAGTCGCGGTCAACCGGTCGACCGAAGCCATTGTCAAAGGTAAAAATCGGTTGTTGCTGGTGATGGCCACCGGCACGGGCAAAACCTATACTGCTTTTCAAATTATTTGGCGCTTGTGGAAAGCCGGAGCCAAAAAACGGATTTTATTTTTGGTTGACCGTAATATTCTGGCCGACCAGCCGATCATGAATGACTTTAGCCGTTTTGGCGACAAAATGACCAAGATTAAACATCGCCAGGTAGATAAATCATACGAAATTTATTTGGGATTATACCAAGGCTTAACCGGTCTTGAAGAATCTAAAAACATTTTCAAACAGTTTTCTCCGGATTTTTTCGATTTGGTGATCGTGGATGAATGTCACCGCGGCAGCGCCCGGGATGATTCTAGCTGGCGGGAAATTTTGGAATACTACCAGAATGCCACTCAAATCGGTTTAACTGCTACACCCAAAGAAACCGCGGATATTTCCACTCAATCATATTTTGGCGAACCGATCTACACTTATTCGTTAAAGCAGGGAATTGAGGACGGTTTTCTGGCTCCTTATAAAGTAATTCGGGTAACTTTAGACCGGGATGCCGAAGGTTATCGACCGATCAGCGGCCAGCCTGATAAATACGGCCACGCGTTGCCGGACCAGGTTTTTACCCGGAGCGACTTTGACCGGAAAATCGTATTGGAAGAACGGACTAAAATTGTCGCCCAAAAAATTACCGAGTATTTAAAAGCCACCGACAGGTTCCAGAAAACCATTGTCTTTTGCGTCGACACCGAGCACGCCAACCGAATGCGCCACGAATTGATTAATGCCAATGCCAACCTGGTTCACGACCACCCCAATTACGTGGTCCGAATAACTGCCAATGACGAGGATGGGGTTAAAGAGTTGGATAAATTTATCGATCCGGAAAGCCGTTATCCGGTCATTGCCACGACTTCGAAACTATTAACAACCGGAGTTGACGCTCAAACTGTTCATTTAATTGTGATTGATCAAAATATTAACTCGATGATTGAGTTTAAACAGATTATCGGCCGGGGTACCCGGGTGCGTGAAGATTACGGTAAATTATTTTTTACGATTATGGATTTTAGGGGAGCGACCGAGTTATTTGCCGATCCCAAGTTTGACGGACCGGCCTTGGTGGTTTACGAACCTAAGGGGAAAGATCCGCTGGTTCCGCCGGATAAAGATAAAGTTATTGTCGATTACGGCCCGCCGCCGACCGGAATTGATACGATTCAAGATGAGCCGAGAAAATATTACCCTTTAGGAGTAGAAGTTAAAATAATTAACGAACGGGTACAATACTTGAACCAAGCCGGCAAGTTGATAACCGAATCGCTGAAAGATTACACCAAGCGCAACATTCTCCATGAATACGCTTCTCTGGACGATTTTTTAACGGCTTGGTCAAAATCCACCCAGAAAGAAGCTATTATTTCCGAATTGGCCAATCAGGGTGTATTTTTTAGCGAGCTTAATGCCGAAGTCTGCCAGGATTTAGACCCGTTTGATCTTATCTGTCACGTGGCTTGGGGTAAAAAACCCTTAACCCGTCAGCAAAGGGCAGCCAAGGCCAGAAAACAGGATTATTTTGCCAAATACGAAAGTAAAGCTCGCGAAGTAATCGACGCGCTTTTGGATAAATACGCCGATCAGGGCATTACGGCCATCGATGACATCGGCGATTTAACCGTCAGCCCGCTTGACGAGTTTGGAACGCCTTACGAAATCGTGTTTAACATTTTTGGCGGACGGGAGCAATATTTAACGGCCGTTGACCAAATTCAACAAGCTATTTATGCCTAACATTCAATCGGTTATTAAAAACATTCAGGACATTATGCGTAAAGACGCCGGGGTGGATGGCGACGCCCAGCGTTTGAGCCAGTTGGTGTGGCTGTTGTTTCTAAAGATTTTTGACGATCAGGAAAAACAGCGAGAATTGATTGATCCCAAATACCAATCGCCTCTGCCGCAAGAATTACGCTGGCGCGAGTGGGCGACTGATCCGGAGGGTATGACCGGTGATAAATTGCTGGATTTTATCAACAATCAGCTTTTTCGAAGGTTGAAAGATTTATCGTTTGACGAAACCGACGATCCGCGCGGTTTTATGATCCGGGAAGTCTTCGCTGACAGTTATAACTACATGAAGTCAGGCACCTTAATCCGGCAGGTGATTAATAAAATCAACGAGGTGGACTTTAATAGTGCTGATGACCGCCATCATTTTAATGAAATTTATGAACATTTGTTAAAAGAACTCCAAAGCGCCGGTAATGCCGGCGAGTATTACACCCCCCGGCCGTTGACCCGGTTTGTGGTGGAAATGGTTAACCCCAAATTAGGCGAAAAGATTTTAGATCCGGCCTGCGGCACGGCTGGATTTTTGATTGACTCGATCGAGCATATCCGTAAAAAAGAAGTTAAAACTACAACTGACGAAAAAACTTTGCAGGATTCGATTAACGGAGTTGAATTAAAGCCTTTGCCGTATCTTTTGGCCATTACCAACATGATTTTGCACGGAGTGGATACGCCTAAACATTTGCGCCGGGGGGACATGCTTTCGCGACCGTTACGGGATTATTGTCCTAAAGATCGGGTAGATGTGATCGTGGCCAATCCGCCGTTCGGTGGCGCGGTTAAAGACGGGGTGGAGAAGAATTTTCCAACTGAATTTCGGACTAAAGAAACCGCGGATTTATTTTTGGTTTTGTTCATTAGCTTGCTTAAGCCGGACGGCCGTTGCGGCATGGTTTTACCGGATGGTTCGCTTTTCGGCGAGGGCGTCAAAACCGCAATTAAGAAGAAACTGTTA